>Ga0224512_10002569_pt1 | contig 16571 bp, 29 predicted proteins | sample SF_May12_sed_USG_4_FD_169103 | JGI IMG/M metagenome (GOLD analysis project Ga0224512, IMG submission 169103) | Sediment microbial communities from San Francisco Bay, California, United States - SF_May12_sed_USGS_13 | ecosystem: Environmental > Aquatic > Marine > Sediment | place: USA...
GGAACGAAGACCCCGTGAGGCGCCCCCTTCATCATCCGTTCGCCTCGTCGCCGAACCCCGTCGTGAACCCCTCGATCCCGTCACCGGTCTTGTCTTTGTCGGAGTCCTTGGTCGAACCCTTCTTCTTCTTCGAAGTGCCGCCCAAGGTCTTGAGCTTCAACTCGAAGTCGTCTGGATTCGACGCGGCCGCCTTGGCGGTATCGTAGGAGACGACTTCCTCCTGGACGAGTTCCATCAGATGCTGATCGAAGGTCTGCATCCCATATTGATCGCGTCCTTCCGCGATCAGATCCCGAATCTCACCGACGCGGCTCCGGTCTTGAATCAAATCCCCGATTGTCGAGGTACAGAGCATGATCTCGAGCGCGGCGCACCGACCCTTGCCGTCGGCCCGGGGGAGCAGCCGCTGCGATACCACGGCCCGCAACGAATCGGCGAGACGGATGCGCGTGACCTCCTGTTCCTCTGGCGGGAACATCGCCACAATGCGCGACACGGTGGTGGTTGCGTCCGGGGTGTGAAGCGTGGAGATGACGAGATGCCCGGTCTCCGCAGCCTTCATCGCCGTTTCCACCGTTTCAGGGTCCCGCATCTCTCCAATCTGGATCACGTCGGGGTCCTGCCGCAGCGACGCCCGCAATCCGTCGCGAAAGCTCGCGGTATCTGACCCAACCTCGCGCTGAGTGACAGAACTCTTGATGTCCCGATGCAGAAACTCGATCGGGTTCTCCAGTGTCACGATGTGCTTGTTCTGACTCTGATTGATGTGATTGACCAGTGCGGCCATGGTCGAGCTCTTGCCGCTGCCCGTCACCCCGGTCACGAGCACCAAACCACGCTCTCCTTCGGCGATCTTCCCCAAGACCAAGGGCAGCCCAAGCTTCTCGAAGGTCGGTACTTCGAACGGAATGACGCGCATGACGATCATGAACGACGATCGCTGCCGCAATACGTTCACACGGAACCGCCCGATACCGGGTGCGCCCCAGGAGCAATCGTAGTCCCTAATGTTGTCGATACGCTTTCGATCTTCTTCGATCGGTATCAGCTTGAGCGCGATTGCCTTGGTTTGGTCGGGGGTCAGCCGCTGCTTGGTCAGCGGAACGAGCTTCCCGTCAACGCGGGCGCGAAACACATCGCCGGCCTTGATATGCAGGTCCGATGCGCCGCGCTCCACAGCCGCTTTGATGATGGTTTCCATCCGTCAGTACCCTGCCTGTCGATCCACCACGTTCCGGAGCTTCCGTCCGGTCCGGTATCTACCAACGTTCTCAACGATAAGCGAAGTCTCGCGCTCCCAGAAGCGGTCGCTCACGCAGCTGACGTGCGGGCTCACCAGTACCCTCGGATGGCTCCAGAACGGATGGTCGGGCGGGAGCGGTTCGACCGCAAACACGTCCAGCACGCATCCGCCCAGGCGGCCATCATCGAGCGCATGAAGCAGCGCCCCTTCGTCCACCAACGCGCCTCTGGACACATTGATGATACACGCACCCTCGGGCAGCACGTCAAAGACGCGGCGGTCGAGCAACTTGACGGTGCTGGCCGTGTGTGGCGCGGCGAGCACTAAGATATCACTGGTGCGGGCCAACATGAGCACATCGTCGGGCCCTCCCCAACGTAGACTTCGGCCCCCCGTGCGGCCTTCGCCGCCGCTTCAGAGCCCACTGCCCCGTCACCGTCACTGGCGGCGGGAACCGTAACCACCTCGACGCTCCAGCCACGGCCGAACGCCTGCCGAATGGCCGTCACCGTTGCATCCGGCACGTCCCACACCGGCCGCGGCGAGGCAAGATCGACGACGGCGCGCCTCACTCCTCGAAGGACTTGATTGCGCGGGATGCCCGGAGCAAGCCGAGCCTGGCCTTGTCGTGGTATCGTTGCGGGCCAGTCATCGCAACGTGGAGCAGCATGTGTCCTTCCTGTTCTTCCGAGCGAATCTCCTCGACCTGCAGACCCGCGTCTCGGATGATACGCTCGATCTCGGCGATCTTGGTGGGGGCTGCTTCGACCTCCAAAGCCACATGGCTCACACCCGAGTACCGATGGAGGTAGCGCTCCAATGCACCGAGCACACCCAGCACGATCACCACCAGGAGCGTGGCACCGACCGCTTCGATGAGGGCTCCGGCCCCGACCGCCACACCGATGGCGGCGACGAGCCAGATGGTCGCCGCACTGGTGAGACCGCTCACGCGTCCCCGGCTGTGGAGAATCGTCCCCGCACCGATGAAGCCCACCCCGGTTACGATCTGGGCGGCGATCCGCGCCGGATCACCGACGCCTCCCGCAACGGAGATCGAGAGCCGTGTGAACAGCGCCGCACCGAGACAGATGAGGATGTTGGTGCGCAAGCCGGCCGCCTTGCCGCGGAACTCGCGCTCGAAACCCACCGCTCCACCGAGCACTACCGCAATGACGAGGTAGCCGAGCAGATCGAGCTGGAGGATCTGGACAATCTCGTCCCATCGCTCGATCAGCATCGCGTCCGCGCCGTTCCCTTTGCGGCGAGGAAGCCCATGCGCTGCCGCACTTCGCGCATCGTCTCTCGTGCAACGTGCTGCGCACGCTGCGCGCCATCTTCGAGGATCTCGTGCACCTGACTGGGGTTCGAACGCAGTTCGCGCGCGCGCTCCCGCATCGGCGCGAACTCCTCCGCGACATGGTTCGCCAACACCCGCTTGCAGTCGAGGCACCCCCACCCAGCAGACCGACACTGCCGCGCTACCTCCTGCACGGTATCGGCCGGAGAGAACTGACCGTGGAGGCTGTAGATGTTGCACACCTCGGGGTTGCCTGGATCCGTCTTCTTGACCCGCGCAGGATCAGTTACCGCGGGTCGCAGGTGCTGCCAAATCTCATCCGGCTCTTCCAACAGACCGATGGTGTTCCCGAGGCTCTTGGACATCTTGGCCTGACCGTCTAACCCGACGATGCGCCCGGTCTCGGTAAGACGCGCCTCCGGTTCGGCAAAGAAGCTTCTTCCAAAACGTACGTTCCACTTGCGGGCGATCTCCCGCATCAACTCGATGTGCTGGACCTGGTCTTCACCCACGGGGACGCTGTCGGCCTTGTAGAGCAACACATCGGCGGCCTGCAGCACGGGGTAGCAGAGCAGTCCAGCCAGCACGCTTACCTGGCGCTGCGACTTATCCTTAAATTGGGTCATCCGTTCGAGTTCCCCGAGCGGAGTGACCGTTATGAAGACCCATGCGAGTTCGGTGTGCTCGGGGACGTGCGACTGTACAAACAGGACACAGCGACCGGGATCGATCCCAGCGGCGAGCAAGCTCACCGCCATATCGAATGTCCGCGCATCGAGCGAGTCACGGTCGTACTCTTGGGTGATCGCGTGGTAGTCGACGATACAGAAGAAGCACTCGTGCTCTTGCTGCAGCGCCACCCAGTTCCGCACGGCGCCGAGGTAGTTGCCAATGTGGAGTTCGCCCGACGGTTGTATGCCAGAAAAGACGCGCATTGGCGGAAGCTACGAGACGCCTAGAAGGACCGCAAGGTGACACAGCATAGAGACTTAGTGCGTGTCGCGCAGGAAGCTGCGATGCGTGCAGCCAGCCACATCCGCGCACTCGATCGGCCCGACCGGGCGGCATGGCAGCTTAAAGGAAGGCGTGACTTCGTCACCGAGGTCGACCTCGCTTGCGAAGAGATCATCCGAGAGATCCTGGTCCGCGAAACACCGGACGCCGTCATTGTGGGAGAGGAGACGAGCCCCGACGCCGAGGAAGCGACGCTCACATGGGTGGTCGACCCTCTCGACGGTACGATCAACTTCCTGCACCGGTATCCGGCCGTGGGCGTGAGCGTTGCCGCCGTCGCAGATGGCGAGCTCGTGGCCGGTGTGGTGGTCGACGTGTTTCGCGACGGCGTCTACGTTGCCAGTCGCGGTGACGGTGCGTCGTGCGAGGGGCAACGGCTGCAGGTCTCCGACGTCGCTGAGCCTTCACAGGCGCTCATAGGGACTGGATTTCCGTTCAAGGTCCCCGAGCTCCTGCCACCCTACTTGCGTCAGTTCACGGAGATCCTGCAGCGCACCAGCGGCATCCGGCGCGCAGGCGCGGCATCGCTGGACTTCGTGGACCTCGCCCTCGGCCGGGTGGACGGGTTCTGGGAGCTCTATCTGGCTCCATGGGATGTCGCGGCGGGTGCCCTCATCGTGCGGGAAGCAGGGGGGTTCGTCTCGGGACTCGATGGAGACGAGCGGCCGCTGCGTCACGGTGGGTACGTGGCGGGCAATCCGAAGATTTACCAGTGGCTGATGGAGCTGTTGACCGCGTGAACGGTCGCCAGCACGCGCAGGGATGATGCGCTAGGAGGTCTTGACCGAGGCAGGGGCCGCCGTCAGGATGCGCGGCCGACCGTCTGCCACAACGACCGTATGCTCGAAATGCGCCGAGCGTGACTCGTCGGCGGTCACCACGGTCCATTTGTCTGGCAGGGTTCGTATCTCGGGTCTCCCCATGTTGATCATTGGCTCGATCGCCAATGTCATTCCGGCGGCCAGTCGCGGTCCACGCCGCGGCTTTCCGTAGTTGGGCACTTGCGGCTCTTCGTGGAAGCTCGAGCCGATTCCGTGGCCCACGAGCTCACGAACGACGCTGAAACCGGCACTCTCGGCGACCGTTTGGACCGCGTGCCCAATATCCCCCACGTGTGCCCCCACCACCGCTTGCTGGATGCCGACATCGAGGGCCGCCTGCGTCACCTCGAGCAATCGCTGCACCTCGTCACTCACGGCTTCGACCGGAGCGGTCGTCGCCGAGTCGGCGTGGAGTCCATCCAGGCAGACTCCGCAATCGATGCTGATAGTATCGCCCTCGCGGAGCACCCGATCTGGGGACGGGATGCCGTGCACGATCTCGTGGTTGATCGACGTGCACAGCGTAGCGGGGAAGTCATACAAGCCCTTGAACGAGGGCCTGGCGCCCGGATGGCTGAAGATGAACTCTTCCGCGAGCGCATCGAGCTCTGCCGTGCTCACCCCCGCGGCGACGTTCGCAACAACGAGTGCGAGCGTGTCGGCGAGGATTCTGCCCGCCTCGGCCATGGTCTCGATTTCGCGCGCCGACTTGATCGTGATCATGACTCGACCACTGAGGTGATACCCTGCATGATGGCCTCGATCGTCCCCGTGCCGGGGATTTCCCGCAGAAGCTCCTTCTTCCGGTAGAACGCGACCAGCGGTGCCGTTTGTTTCCAGAATACGGCGAACCGCTTCCGCATGGCCGCCGGCGTGTCGTCGCTCCGCCCTTCCTTGGCCGAGCGACCCATCATCCGACGCACGAGCTCCTCTTCGGGAACCTCGATGTACAGCACGTGATCCACTTGGCTGCCGCGCAGCGCAAGGGATCGGTCGACGGCTTCCGCCTGCCGAACGGTGCGGGGGAAGCCGTCCATGATCACCCCACGTTCCACATCGTCGGACGCCAGCACCTCCTCGATGAGTCCGACGATCACGGCATCCGGCACGAGCAGACCTTGGTCCATGAATGAGCGCGCCTTTTGCCCCAGCGGGGTCTGACGCGCCACGGCGCTCCGCAACAGGTCACCCGTGGAGATCCTGGGGAGCCCCGTGCGTTCCGCCAACAGCGCACCCTGGGTTCCCTTGCCGGAACCCGGGGGGCCAAGGAGTACAATATTCATGATCGGCTCAGGTGTCGGCTCCGCTGTCGAGCGTCGAGGATCTCGTTGCAGGTCCCACTACATGTACCGCCCCCGCCGCCCGCGGAACTTCACTCGACCCTGCTTCATGAAGTCGTCGTAGTGCCGCAGGTGCAAATGCTGCTGTACCTGAATCCACGTATCGAGTGCCACGCCAACGACGATCAGCAGCGCCGTGCCGCCGAAGAAGAACGGAACATTGAAGACGTCGAACACGAAGAACGGAAGCAACGCGATCAGTGTCAGGAAGAACGACCCTGGCAGCGTGACGCGCGTGAGCACTTCATCGATGTAGTCGGCCGTTGCCGCTCCGGGCTTCACACCCGGAATGAACCCGCCCTGTTTCTTCAGGTTCTCCGCGATATCCAGTGGGTTGAAGATGATCGACGTGTAGAAGTAGGTGAAGAAGACGATTAACAACCCATAGCTGATGTAGTAGACGATCGATCCAGGACGGAACGCTTCCGACATCGCCCGCAACACGGGAAGGTTGCTGAATGTCGCGATCGTTCCCGGAACGATGATGATCGACTGGGCAAAGATGATCGGCATGACGCCAGCCGAGTTGATTCTGATGGGAATGAACGTCTTCTGTCCCTCGCGAATCCTGCCACGGCCCATCACCTTGCGCGGGATCTGGATGGGGATGCGTCGTGCCGCCACGGTCACGGCAATCACGCCCGCGATGACGATGACCATCACGATGAGCAAGACGATGAGGGCGCGAACCGTGATCACGCCGGTGCTGAGGAATTGCAGCGTGAGCGCCGTCCCCGGCAAGAAGCCCTCCATGATCGAGAAAAAGATCATGAGGCTCATGCCGTTTCCAATGCCTCGCTCCGTGATCCGCTCACCGAGCCACATGACGAAGATGGCACCCGTCGTGAGCGTCAGTACCGTCACCATGCGGAAGCCCAGTCCCGGGGCCGGAACCGCGCCCTGTTGTTCCGCGAAGATGGCGAAGCCGTACGCTTGGAACAGGGAGAGGATCACCGTGGCGTAGCGCGTCCACTGCGTGATCTTCTTCCGGCCTTCCTCTTCCTTTTGCAGCTTGTCCACCAGGGGGAACACGGCACCGGCGAGCTGGAACATGATGGATGCCGAGATATAGGGCATGATGCCCAGGGCCAAGACCGTCGCGCGTGACAGTCCACCCCCGACAAACATGTCGTACATGCCGAAGAAGGTGCCGGAGCCCTGGTTCTGAATGAAGTCGGCGAGCACCTGGACGTTGACGCCAGGCGTAGCGATGTGCGCGCCAGCCCGATAGACGGCCAAGCACATCAGCGTGAACAGGAGCTTTTCTTTGAGCTCCGGAACGGCAAAGAGATTGGGAATGCGTGGTGCTGCCATCCGTTACGCCTCGACCCGGCCGCCCGCCTGTTCTATCTTCGCCTGTGCCGTCCGCGAGGCGGCACATCCGGTCACGACGTACGCCCGGGTGGCGTCACCCGATCCGAGAAGCTTGATCGGACCATCGATCCGTCGGACCAGTCCGGCTTCAACGAGCGCATCAGGCGTCACCGTCTCGCTCGGGAGCTTCGCGAGATCACGCACGTTCACCACCTGTGCAGGGACACGAAACGGATTCGTGAATCCGCGTTTGGGCACTCGCCGAATCAGCGGCATCTGTCCGCCTTCGAAGTCCGGCCGCGCGTTTCCACTGGCCCGGGAGCGTTGGCCCTTGTGCCCTCGACCTGCGGTCTTCCCGAGGCCCGACCCCGGTCCCCGACCTTTGCGCTTGCCGTCGCGATGCGCGCCCTTCGGGGCGGGCAAGTTGTGCAGTCCTACTTGGTCCTTCTGTGCCATCACGCCTCCTCGGGAGTCACGCGGACGAGGTGCCGGACTTTGAACAGCATCCCACGCACCGACGGGGTGTCCGGCAACACGACCTCCTGCTGATGGCGCCGCAGCCCGAGCGCCTCGAGGGTCCGACGGTAGGTCCGGGCGTGGCCGATCCCGGAACGCACCTGCCGGATCCGCACTCTGGTCGCCGCGCCACGAGCGGTGGCCTTCTTCTTCTCGACGGCTGCAGTCGGCTTGGGCGCGGCTGCTGCCTTGACTCCCGTCGAGGGCGCAACGGCTTTGGACGCGACGGCTTTTTTTGTCGCCTTTGTCGCCTTTGTCGCCTTTGTGGCCTTGGCCTTCTTCTTGGTAGTCTTGGCCTTCTTTGCCGTCTTGACCGACTTGGACTTGCTTGTCCCGGTCGCCTTCTTAGGCATTCGGCGCCTCCTGCCGCGGCCGATAGTCGAGCTCCGCCGGATCCACACCGCGCTCGCGTGACACCCTCTCCAACGTTAACAACTCGGTCAGCCCGTTCATGGTCGCCCACACCATATTGAGCGGATTCGGCGATCCCAGCGACTTGGTGAGGATGTCCGTCACGCCGGCACACTCGAGCACAGCACGGACCGGTCCCCCCGCGATGATGCCCGTGCCGCTCGAGGCCGGCTTGAGCAGTACGCGGCCCGCCCCGTGGGTCCCGACCGTCTCGTGCGGAATCGTGGTGCCTTCGCGCGGCACGGCCCGCATGTTCCGGCGTGCCGCCTCGACCGCCTTCCGCACGGCTTCGGAGACCTCATTGGCCTTCCCGGTTCCCACACCGACCTCACCGTTGCCGTCGCCGACCGCGACAAGCGCATTGAACGAGAAGCGCCGGCCACCTTTCACGACTTTCGCGACGCGGCTGATGTTGACCACGTTCTCGATCAGATCGGATTCGCGCTCGCGGCGCTGTCCTCGATCTCGGTCTTGTGCCATCGTCCTAGAACTCCAATCCGCCGTCTCGAGCGCCTTCGGCCACCGCTTTCACGCGCCCGTGGTACGGATAGCCGCCGCGATCGAAGATTACCTGCTCGACCCCCAACGCCTTCGCGCGCTGGGCGATCAGTTTTCCGACACCGAACGCGGTCCCCACCTTCCCGGACCCCGTTCCTTCGCACTCCTTCTGGAGGTCGCTCGCTGCCACAATCGTGGCAGCACGATCGTCATCCACCAGCTGCGCATACGTATGCTTGAGCGAGCGGAAGACGACGAGACGTGGGCGCCCGGCGGTCCCCACCACCTTGTTGCGGAGACGACGATGCCGTCGAGCTCGGCGCTCGTGCCGATTCGTGGGTTTCGCGAACCTCATCCCTAGCCTCCTGTCTTGCCCGCTTTACGACGGACGTGCTCGCCGACGTACCGGATTCCCTTGCCCTTGTACGGCTCCGGCGGTCGCACGCGGCGCAGTTCCGCTGCCACCTGGCCCACCAACTCCTTGTCGATTCCTTCAACGCTCACGAGCGTCGGATTCTCGACCGAGATGGTGATGCCCGCCGGCGCCTTGTATTCCACCGGATGCGAGTAGCCCACGACAAGCCGCACACCGGTCTTCAGCGATTCCGCCTTGTAGCCGACGCCGTGAATCTCGAGCTTTTTGCTGAACCCCTCGGTCACGCCGTCGACCATATTGCTCAGCAGCGAGCGCGTCAGCCCGTGCAGGGCACGGTGGCTGGTGCTGTCAGATGGGCGCTGCACGCGCAGTTGATCGTCCTGCAACGTCACCTGCATTTCGCGTGGGAGGGTCCGATGGAGCTCCCCTTTCGGTCCCTTCACCGTCACCGCGTTGCCATCGATCGTGGCCGAGACGCCCTTGGGCATCAGCACCGGCATTCTGCCGATCCGTGACATCATCACCTCCCTACCACAACACGGCCATGATCTCGCCTCCGACACGCGCACGGCGGGCGTCACGATCGCTCATGAGTCCGCGTGGGGTCGAGAGGATTGCCATCCCGAGACCGTTCTTGACCCGAGGAATCTCGCGCGCCTTGACGTACCGTCGCAGTCCCGGCTTGGACACACGCTGCATCCCGTGGATCACGGACGACTCGCCGTCATACTTGAGATAGAGACGCAGTAACCCATGCCGGCCATCGTCCAGGACCGCGTAGTCCTGGATGTAGCGGTTGTCACGCAAGAGACGTGCGATCTCGACCTTGAGTTTCGATACCGGAACGTCCACTCGACGATGACCCGCCTGACAGGCGTTCCGGATCCGGGTCAGCATGTCCGCGACTGGATCGCTCATCTCACCAACTCGCCTTCCGCACGCCCGGGATCTCCCCGCGCAGTGCTTGTTCACGGAAGCAGATACGGCAGATGCCAAACCGACGCAGGTACGCTCGCGCCCGCCCACAGCGTTGACAGCGGCTGTACCCGCGCACGCCGAACTTCGGCTTCCGCTTCGCCTTCTCCACGAGACACTTCTTTGCCATCCAGTTGTGCTCCCTTAGCCGAGTTGCACCGGCGTTTCGCCTCGGAACGGCATGCCCATTTCCCGAAGCAGTGCCAATCCCACGTCGTCCCGATCGGCTGTCGTGACGAACGTGATGTCCATGCCATGGATCTTTTCGACCTTGTCGTAATCGATCTCTGGAAAGATCATTTGCTCTTTCACACCCACCGTGTAGTTGCCGCGCCCGTCGAACGACTTCGTTGCGAAGCCCCTGAAGTCTCGGATTCGCGGTACCGCCACGGTGACAAACCGGTCCAGGAACTCGTACATCTGGGCGCCCCGTAACGTGACCCGCACGCCGATTGGCATGCCAGCGCGCAGCGAGAAGTTGGAGATCGCCTTCTTGGCTTTCGTCACAACCGGTCGCTGCCCCGTAATGGCCGCGAGTTCCGCCACGACTCCGTCGAGCAGCTTGGGGTTCTTCGGCGCCTCGCCGAGCCCCACATTGACGACGATCTTCTCCAGCCGGGGAAGCTGATGCGGGTTCGCGAACGCGAACTGCTCGGTGAGCTTCGCGCGCACGCGTTCCCGATAGTGCTGTCGCAGCCGCGGTGGCGGCGGCACGGGCTCGCTGGCTCGATCGCCCTTCCCCGATTGCGTTTCCTTTTTTGCCATTGCCTCGCCCTCTACCGGCTTCTCGGAATCGACTGGCCCGACTTCACGCTCAGCCGCTCCACCGTGCCGTCTTCGTCTTTCTTCCGTCGCACACGCGTCGGCTCGCTGGACTTCGGATCCAACAGCATCACGTTCGACACGTCGATTGGCGCCGGAAACTTGATGATGCCGCCCTCTTCGTTCGCCGTTGCGCGGCGGTGCTTCGTCACCACGTTCACTCCGTCCACCACGACCCGGCCCTTCTTCGGAAGAACGCGGATCACTGCACCCTCGGCCCCCTTGTCCTCGCCACTGATCACCCGTACGCGGTCACCTTTGGTGATGTGCATCTTCTGCCTGTGCGGCGTCGACCCACGCTTGCGCCGGGACTTCTTGTACACGAGCGGTTTCATCTACAACACCTCTGGCGCGAGTGACACGATCTTCATGAACCGCTTTTCACGCAGTTCACGCCCAACGGGTCCGAAGATACGCGTCGCCCGGGGCTCTCCCTGGTCGGTAATCAGGACGGCGGCATTCTCGTCGAACCGGATGTAGCTCCCGTCTCGGCGCCGGGTTTCTTTGGCCGTCCGCACGATGACCGCCTTCGCGACGTCACCCCGCTTGACCTGCCCAGTCGGCAGCGCGTCTTTGATCGCCACCACCACGATGTCTCCCATCCGCGCATAGCGGCGTTTGCTCCCGCCCAAGACGCGGATCACCAGGGCCTTCCGGGCACCCGAGTTGTCGGCGATCCTGACGATCGATTCTTGTTGTACCACGCCCGCCTCACTTACTCCGCACGCGAGATGATGTCGACCACCCGCCAACGCTTGGTCTTGGACAGCCGACGGGTCTCCATGATCCGGACGGTATCCCCCACCCTGGCGTCCTTCTCGTTATGCACGCTCACCCGTTTGGTGCGCGTCAACCGTTTGCCGTAGAGCGGGTGAGCGAACTGACGCGTCAGTTCGACCACCACGGTCTTGGCCATCTTGTCACTGACGACCACGCCGGTGCGAGTCTTCCGTCGCCCACGGGTCTGCACGTCCTGACTCATGTCGATGTCCTCTCACGCAACACGGTTGCGATCCGCGCGATGTTGCGTCGCAGCGTCCGAAACTGACTCGGGTCGTCGATCGCTTCGGTCGCCGACCGGAATTTCAGGCGAAACCGCGCTTCTTTGAGACGCATGAGCTCCTCCTGCAATTCCTCGCGGGTCAGGTCTCGAAGCTGGCTCGTCTCCAGCGGCTTGCGTTCAGCGTCCTTGAGCGCCATGGCTACCCTTCCTCACGCGCAATGATCCGCGTCGTCACCGGCAGTTTGGCAGCTGCATGGGACAGGGCCGAGCGCGCGACATCGTCAGCAACGCCGCCGATCTCGAACATGATCCGTCCCGGCTTCACCACCGCCACCCACCCCTCGGGATTCCCCTTGCCCTTCCCCATGCGCGTCTCCGCCGGCTTCTTGGTAATCGGCTTGTCAGGGAAGATGCGAATCCACACCTTGCCGCCACGTTTCATCACTCGCGTCATCGCAACACGAGCAGCTTCGATCTGGCGGCTGGAAATCCAGCCCGGGTCCAGCGTCATTAGCCCGATCTGGCCAAACGCCACCGTGTTACCGCGCGTGGCGTGGCCCCGCGTGCGGCCTTTCATCCGTTTCCGGTACTTGACGCGCTTGGGGGAAAGCATGGTCTACGCCCCCGTGCTGTAGGTGCGACCGCGCCGGTCTTCGACCACTTCGCCGCGGAAGATCCACACCTTTACGCCGATCGTTCCATACGTGGTCTTTGCGGTCGTGACACCGTAATCCACGTCGGCCCTCAGAGTGTGGAGCGGGACACGCCCCTCGTGATAGCCTTCGGTGCGAGCGATCTCCGCACCGCCGAGCCGGCCCGACGTGCGCACCTTGATACCCTGTGCTCCCATCCGCATGGCGTTCTGGACGGCGCGCTTCATTGCGCGCCGGAACGACACCCGCTGCATCAGTTGATGGGCCACATTGTCGGACACGAGTTGGGCATTCAACTCAGGTCGCTTGATCTCCTCGACATTGATGCCAACCTCGTTCCCCGTGAGCTGCGCGAGCTCGTCTCGCAGTTTGTCGACTTCGGCGCCCCGCTTGCCGATCACCACGCCAGGGCGGCCCGTGAAGACCGTGACGGTCACCTTTCCCGGCTTGCGCTCGACGTGCACATCGGCGACAGCCGCATGCGCCAGCCGCGTCTTCAAATACTTGCGGATCAGCTCGTCTTCTCTCAGCAGCTCGGGGAAATCCGCCCCGGCGTACCATCGGGACCGCCACGGCTTGACGATGCCGAGTCGAAACCCGTACGGATGCGTTTTCTGGCCCACTACGCCTTCTCCTCCCTCGACTGGACACGAATCTCGACGTGGCTCGTGCGTTTGCGGATCGGCGCGGCTCGCCCCAGCGCTGCCGCGCGATAGCGCCACAGCGACGGGCCGTCGTTCACGACCGCATACGACACGAAGAGCTGGTCGACATCGAATCCTTCGTTGTTGCGCAGCGCGGCTTGCTCAGCGTTCGCCACCGCAGATCGCAGCACCTTCTCGATCTGCTTCGCTGCACCCTTCTTCGAGAACTTGAGCAGCGCGTAGGCCTCGTTGACCCCACGGCCGCGGATCTCGTCGATCACCAGCCGCATCTTCCGTGGCGACTGCCGCACCCAGCGCTGAATTGCCCGTGCTGCCATCTGCCTGCTCCTGACCCTACGCCCCAGCCTTTTTATCCGCGGCAATCCTGCCAGAATGCCCACGGAACAGGCGGGTCGGTGCAAACTCCCCGAGTTTGTGCCCGACCATGTTTTCGCTCACATAGACCGGGATGAACTTGTTGCCGTTGTGCACGGCGATGGTGTGACCCACGAAATCCGGCGTGATCGTGGACCCACGCGACCATGTCTTCATCACCCGCTTTTCGCCGCCCGCATTGAGCACCTCGATCTTCTCGAGGAGCGACGCCTCGACAAACGGGCCCTTCTTGACACTTCTCGCCATGATCTTTCGTCCCCGCGCTTACTTGGTTGCCTTGCCGCGCTTGCGGCCGCGAAGGATCAGCTTGGAACTGGCCTTCTTCCGCTTGCGTGTCTTCTTGCCCTCGGCCCGCCCCCAAGGACTGACCGGAGGGCGTCCACCGGACGCTTTGCCCTCACCACCACCCAGCGGGTGATCGACCGGGTTCATCGCCACCCCACGCACCTTGGGACGCCGTCCCAGCCAGCGGTTCTTCCCGGCTTTGCCCAGACTCATGAGCTCATGTTCGGCATTGCCGACCGCGCCGATTGTTGCCATGCACTCGTGGCGCACCATGCGTACCTCACCGCTGCGCAACTTGAGCGCCACGTGGCTGCCCTCTTTGGCCACCACCTGCGCGCCAGTCCCGGCGGAGCGGCACAACTGCCCGCCCTTCTTGGCCTTCAACTCGATGCAATGCACCGTCGTGCCAAGAGGAATCTCCGACAGGGGCATGGCGTTGCCCGTCCGGATGTCGGACCCCGGCCCAGACGCAACGGCGTCGCCCACCCGCAGACCGCGAGGGTGCAGGATGTAGCGTTTTTCGCCATCGGCGTACACGAGCAACGCGAGGCGCGCCGTACGATTCGGATCGTACTCGATCTGCGTCACCCGGGCCGGGACACCGAATTTGGCCCGCTTGAAGTCGATCACCCGATACCGGCGCTTGTGTCCTCCCCCCCGATGCCGCAGGGTCAGATGCCCGTGGTTGTTTCGTCCCCCCCGCTTGCGAAGCGGCGCTACCAGGGACTTCTCGGGCTTGGCCCGCGTGATCTCGTCGAAATCACTCACTGAGCGAAACCGTGTTCCCGAACTCGTCGGGCGATACTGTCGAATTCCCATCGGCCTAACCCTCGAAAACCTCAATTGTGTCGCCTTCGGCGAGCCGGATATACGCTTTCTTCCACCGCGGACGCCGCCCGACGCTGCGACCGCGCGTGCGCCGTTTGGACGGCTGCAAGAGCGTTCGTACGCTCGTCACCTTCACGCCAAACAGCTCTTGAATCGCGTCCTTGATCTGCCGCTTCGTCGCATGCGGATCGGCCATGAACGTGTACTCCTTGAGCGCCGCGTACTGAGAGGACGACTTCTCCGTCACCACTGGGCGGACCACGACACGATGGCGATCAGGCATCTGAGCCACCCTTCCGCTTGGTCTTCTTCGTCGCCTTCTTCTTGACGGTCTTCGTCGTCTTCTTGGCCGACGCTCGCTGCTTGGCCATGGCGCGGCCCGCCGCCTTGCCTCGCGTTCCGCTCGCGGCACGCGTGCGGCGCGCTGCAGCCTTTGGCGCCGACCCTGCAACGACGTGTCCGCCAATCGCCTGCTCCTCGATGACCACGGCGTCCGACCACAGCACCTCATACGCCGACGCATCGCGGTAACGCCTCACGAGCACATTCGAGAGGTTGCGGCCCGACAGATGCACGGCCGACCGAGTTTCCGATGTCAGCACCAAGACCTTGCGGTCCTGCAGCCCCATCTTTTCGAGCAACTCAACCATGCGTTTGGTCTTCGGCTGCTCGATTGCCAACTCCTCGATGACGTACAGGGCCTTTTCGTTGGCCCTCGCGTTCAGCGCGGACTGGCGAGCCAGACGCTTCACCTTGACCGGGAGGTCGATGCGATACCGTCGCGGCTTGGGACCGAACACGATGCCCCCGCCGCGCCAGTGCGCGGCGCGAATGGTGCCCTGCCGCGCCCGGCCGGTACCCTTCTGCCGCCACGGCTTGCGGCCGCCGCCGGACACCTCACTCCGTGTCTTGGTCGCGTGCGTCCCTTGCCGCTGATTGCCCTGGTAGGCACGGACGGCGTGATACAGCGCCGTCTCGTGCACCGCGCCGTCGTACTCCGCGGGAAGGGCGTAGTTGCCCTTGGGATCTGCGGCGGTCGAGAAGTGCGCTGCCTCAAGCATAGCGGCTCCGGCCTCCTTGTTTCCGCACCGTGACGATGCCGCGCTTTGGACCCGGAACCGCACCGCGCACGTACAACAAGTTGCGTTCCTCGTCGACCCGGACGATCGACAGTCCGAGCTCGGTCCGCTGTACGTTGCCAGTCTGCCCCGGCAGTTTCTTGCCCTTGATCACCCGGGAAGGATCCGTGCCGGGACCCAGGCTGCCGGGCTTGCGGCGTCGCGTGCTGCCGTGCGACGCCGGTCCACCACGGAAGCCGTGTCGCTTGACGACGCCCTGGAATCCCTTTCCCCGCGTGGTGCCCGTCACCTTGACCGCGTCGCCGGCCTGGAAGATGGCCACCGTCAGGACATCGCCGGGTTTCGGGGCCTGTTCGTCCGGCTCGGGCCAGCGGAACTCTCGCAGCACACGGGGGGCGACATCGATGCCCGCCGTTGCGGCGTGACCGGCGAGCGCCTTGGTCGTTCGCTTCGCCTTGCGTGCACCGAACCCGAGCTGCACCGCGGTTCGGCCTTCGCCGGACGGTCTCACCCGGACCACCGCGCATGGTCCCGCCTGGATCACGGTGACCGGAAAGACTTGTCCCTCCTCACCGTAGATCCGCGTCATGCCCAGCTTCCGACCGATCAGTCCATTCATCACTATTCGACCTTGATCTCAACGTCGACGCCAGCCGGCAGATCGAGTTTGGTCAGCGCGTCGACTGTCTGCGCGCGCGAGTCCAGGATCTCGATGAGCCGCTTGTGCGTCTTCAGTTCGAACTGCTCACGACTCTTCTTGTCCACGTGGGGACTCCGCAGCACCGTCCAACGCTGTGTCTTGGTGGGCAGGGGAATGGGTCCGGAGACCGATGCCCCGCTCTTCTCGACGGTGCGGACGATGTCGGCGGCCGCCTGGTCGAGCACCACGTGGTCAAACGCCTTGAGTCGGATTCGGATTTGTCCGGCCATGCCTGCCTCTACTCCAGGATTTTGGCGACGACGCCGGCGCCGACGGTGCGGCCGCCTTCGCGAATCGCGAACCGCAGGCCCTCTTCCATCGCGATCGGCGTAATCAGCTCGATCGTCATCTTC
>Ga0224512_10002570_pt1 | contig 16565 bp, 16 predicted proteins | sample SF_May12_sed_USG_4_FD_169103 | JGI IMG/M metagenome (GOLD analysis project Ga0224512, IMG submission 169103) | Sediment microbial communities from San Francisco Bay, California, United States - SF_May12_sed_USGS_13 | ecosystem: Environmental > Aquatic > Marine > Sediment | place: USA...
TTTCGTTTGTGCTGCTAGACTGCAAGCTGGTTTTCACGCGGGGCGTGCAAAAGTGAGATTCGCTGAGGTCTTTTTGAGGCTGGGATGCGCTCTCGTCGCCTGGATGATGCTGTTTACGCATCTTCTGTGGCTGGCAGCGCTCTACGCGATGGACTGCGGCCCTGACGGTGATGAGATGCACCGCTTGCTGCTTGGTCTCGCGCCATTCACCTGCTGTTTCGCGTACATGTTGCGTGTTACTCGGCCATTCGGCGATATTCACAGCATCCTGCGCTGGCTCGGTGTGCCGCTGCTGCTGTTGCTGCCGTTGGGCCTTCGCAGCATTTGGCACGTATACCGGTCGGTCAATATTGGGGAATCTGCCATTTGCACGAGCGGCGCCCCGGGTACATGGCAAGTACTCTGGGCGCCAGTGCAGGTCGCAACTCTCCTTTTTGTTGCGTACATGGTCGTCAGGGTGTGGCGCAGCGTCACACGCGACGCTAAAGGCGACGTAACTGGCTGAGCTGACAACAGGATTTTGCAATTGTTGACAGTTACATAATTGAAAAGCTGCGGCCCGAGTGAGAAGATTCACACGCTCAAAACAATAATCATTTGGGGAATAACTATGTCCATGATGTCAGAATTCAAAGACTTCGCCATGAAAGGCAATGTGGTCGATATGGCCGTCGGTATCGTAATCGGCGGGGCATTCGGCAAGATTGTCTCGTCGTTCGTTGCCGACGTACTCATGCCACCAATCGGGCTATTACTTGGCAATGTCGACTTCTCAGATCTTGCGGTCACGCTGCAGGCTGCCAGCGAGGGCGCTGATGCAGTACTGCTCAAATACGGTGTGTTCATTCAGACCGTCGTCGACTTCATTATTATTGCTTTCGCAATATTCATGGTCGTCAAGGCGATGAACAGCTTGAAAAAGAAAGAAGAAGCTGCGCCGTCAGCGCCGCCGGCGCCAAGCAAGGAAGAAGTGCTACTGACCGAGATCAGAGACGCGCTGCGTTCGAAGTAAGTTCGTCAGCGTCTGCATGCAAAAAAAGGCCCGGCTGATGACAGCCGGGCCTTTTCTGTTCCTGCAATCCGGTGTTAGTACTAGTCGATCGGAATCTTTATTTTCTGTCCCGGATAGATCTTGTTTGGGTCCGGAATCAGCTCCTTGTTCGCTTCATGAATTCGCGTGTAGAGCGATGCTTTGCCGTAGAACTTCTTGGCAATACCGCCGAGCGTGTCGCCACTGACGATTTCATAAAACTCGACTTTCTCTTTCTCTTCTTCCTTCGGCTCCGGGAAAGTCAGGTCATCAGCGATAACCTTTTCCACGCCTTTAATGTCTCCGGCAATCAACAGGGCGGATGTCCGGGTCGCCTCATTCACGCATTCGCCACAAATTGTTGCCACGCCATCATCGAACTTCACGTCCAGGTTCTTGATTCCGGACAACTTGATTTCCAGGTGTTGCTTGATGTTATCGGCAGCTTCGTCATCGGTATCGAACAGCTGTCGCCCGACGTCTTTTGCAAAATCAAATAGACCCATGGGGCACTCCTTGGTTCTTGTGTGGTGCATGATCCGGGTCCGCATCATCGATGCGAACCCGGAGATGACATCAAGTCAGGTCGACAATCGTGGCGCTCGGTGCCGCCTTGGCAACACTCTTCATGCCGTTATCGCATGCGGATTCAGATGAATAACTTTCACTCGTGCCAATTACCTGGCCATTCGTCGATTTCAGGTTAAAGCGAAACTTTCCACTGGGCGTGGTCTTTTTCTCAAAGCAATTTTCGTCGAGGCAATTCTTTTGCACGGACTTGATGCCGTTTGTGCAAGAAGCTTTGGCCTTGTAGCCCTCGCTCGCCAGAATTGTCTCACCGTTGCCGGCTTTCAACCGAAACCGAAACTCGCCGGCTTTGTCTTTATAGCACTCAAATTTTCCTGCCATCACTTCTTCCTCATTCCTGGTAGTTGTTGGTCTGTCAATCGTTCAATACAAACGTCACCTTCATCGTGACTCGGAATTCCGAAACTTCACCGTCCTTGACGATGACCTTTTGCTCCTTGATCCACGCGCCTTCGACCTGGCTGACGGTCTTGCTGAATCGTTTTATTCCCTTACGCACTGCATCTTCGAAGCTCTTGTCCGACGATGCCGATACTTCCGACGTCTTTGCGATACTCATTTCAGTTCCTCTCCATGCGGCCTGGTTCGGGGAAAGCCAAACATATCCGGGGTAGCGACCCTGGACAATCAGTATTTGGCGAAAGGGATTTCACACTCTTGCTTCTTGCTTATCGGCAGATTACACCTCGGCAAAGGCGCAAATGCAATTCACGGCGCGTTCCTGAGCAGACCGACCACAGTCAATGGCACTGTGTTGCGAAAAACACACAAATATGGCGTCCAGAACGGCGAAACGCGCTGGTTTTGACTGCGCGACAGGTCTATAGTGGCAATGCTGCAACAAAAGCTGATCTCCAAGGCGCTGGACAGACGTCGGATGATCGCTGGCGGCAATGAATTTCCAAGAGGGGGTTAGAAACATGAAGATGAACAGGCAGCACTTCGGTGTGTTGGGCCTAGCTATGATCACGGTCGGCATGCCGACCCAGTTTGCGGCAGCGCAGGCAGACGCGGACTCTGAGGACGATCTGATCGAGGTTGTCACCACGATTGGTTCTCGCAGTGCCAAACCACGGTCAGCATCGGATTCACCGGTGCCCATCGATGTAATCTCCGGTGATGAATTCAATTCGCTGGGTAGTACGGCAGATCTAACGGACAATCTCAAGGCGATGGTGCCATCCTACACGGCAGCGCCGGCGACCGGCGACGGTAGTGCGTTCGTTCGTCCTACATCGCTTCGTGGTACCGCGCCGGATCAGGTTCTGGTGCTGGTCAACGGCAAGCGCCGGCATCGTTCTGCGTTGGTGCAGTTCTTCGCGCCTGCCGCGGGCAACGGCGCGCACGGTGTCGATATCGGCATGATTCCGGGCATCGCGCTGAAAAGTGTCGAAGTGTTGCGTGACGGCGCGTCGTCGCAATACGGATCTGACGCGATAGCCGGCGTCATCAATTTCGTAATGAAAGATGCGTCGGAAGGCGGCACCATTCAGGTTCAGGGTGGCCAGCACTACGAAGGTGAGAACAGTCTCAAGATTGCAGCGAATGCCGGATTCGGGATCGGCGATGATGGCTTCGTCAATGCGAGCATCGAATACGTTGATAACGACGCGTTGTCACGCGGCATCCAGCGTCCTGATGCGCAGGCGCTGATCGACGGTGGCAATACCGCAGTCGGTCAGGATGCCCCGTTTGGGGATGCGCCGTTGGTGCAGACCTGGGGACGTCCGGAAACCGAGGGCGTGCGCTTCTTTGTGAATTCTGGCTTCGACATCAGTAGTTCCGCACACCTGTATGCTCGATTCGGCCTTGGCGATACCGAAGGTCGCTATCGTTTCTTTTACCGGCCGCCGGATCATTCCAGCCTGAATCAGCATCGCGCCGACGGCTACACAGGATTGCCGGGAGGGTTCACGCCGTACCTGGACGGTGACCAGGATGACTCCAGCATCGTCGTGGGTGTCAACGGAGAGTTCGACAGTGGCATGCTCTACGACCTCAGCTTCAACTACGGCAAGAACGAACTGGATTACTTCCTGAATAACACGGTCAACGGGGACCTCGATCTTGTCGGCACCTGTCCCGCCTGCGAAATATCGCAGATGGACTTTGACGTCGGTGGATATGCTCAGGAAGAGCGAACCCTGAATGTCGACTTCTCTGTACCGGCATCCGATAGCGTGAATCTGGCCTTCGGGTTCGAGTCACGCGAGGAGACGTTCAGTGCTTTTGCCGGCGAAGCGAATTCGTTTTTCGGCGGCGGTTCGAGCGGTTTCCGTGGCATCGAGCCGGCAAACGCCGGAGACTTCGAGCGCGACAATATCGCCGTGTATGCAGACGTCGAGCATGATGTCACTGACGCTTTCCTGGTGCAGTACGCGGTCCGCTACGAGAACTTTTCGGACTTCGGCGGGACGCTGAATGGGAAACTGGCGGCACGCTTCCGAATCAGCGACAGCTTCGCGCTTCGAGGTGCGGTCTCTACCGGCTTCCATGCACCGACACCGGGTCAGGCAAATGTCAGTACGATCATTACGACGTTTGACGGCGCTACCGGCCTGCAGATTGAGGAAGGGCTGGTGCCATCCACGAGCCCGGACGTTGCAGCGGTAGGTGGCAAGGCGCTGACCGAAGAAACCTCGCTGAACGTCAGTGCCGGTTTCTCTGCGGACATCGGCGATGCCTGGACGGTAACGGCAGATCTCTATCAAATCGAAGTCGACGATCGAATTTACCGGACAGGCGACATTAGTGTACCGCCGTTGCCTACTGATCCGCCGAATGCGCCGGCACGATCCATTTCGTTCTACACGAACGCACTGGATGTCGAGCATAAGGGACTGGATATTGTCGCAACCGGCAATTTCGAAATGGGCTCGTCAACTGAAATGGACCTTACCTTCGCCTACGGTTATAACAAAGTGAAAGTAACGGGCCAGAAATTGATTGGACCTGACCAGGTTCAGCCAGTTAATGACGGTCTTGTGGAAGACATCGAGAACAACTATCCCGAGCATCGCTTCGTGCTGACCGCTAACACACATGTCGGCGATCGCTTCAACATTCTCGGCCGTTTAAACTATTACGGCGACCATTACGACGAGCGTGGCAGGATCGGTGATACCGTCGAGCCGAGCGCCAAGATTGATTCGACAATCTATGTCGATCTCGAGGCGGGTTATCAGATCAATGATAATTGGCGTATCGTCCTCGGTGCCGTAAATGTTTTCGACGAGTACATCGACGAAATCGGGCCGCCGAATGCGAACCGGATCAGCGTCGGATTGCAATATCCTCGTCGTACGGTAGCCAACTACGAAGGTGGTTCCTGGTACCTGAGGGGATCCTACAACTGGTAGGAATGGTCAAGAAATATCGAGCCTGCCAGGGCTCATGCAACACGCAGAGCCGCACCCCTCGGGGTGCGGCTTTTTGCGACAAGCAAGTACATTCACTGCGGCACATGCAGTGATCAACTTTACGACGGCTATGAGGGTAGCGCGCCTTATGCGGTGGAAGCTGTCATTCGTCACTCTGACAACATTCGGATTTATGACGCCGGCCGCTGCGACTGCCGAGGATGGCGACGATCAGGAACTGGACGAGATCTCGGTCACCGCGAGCCGGGTTGCCAACACGCGACCCGCGGGCACGTATTCGTCGATAGCGACGGTGTTGCGATTCGATCCACTGACCGAATTGCAGTCACGCGGGCTACCGGAAGGCCAGGCCGACGTGACAGTCCGAGGCGGCTTATTCGAAAACACGGGGTTTAAAGTCGGTTCCGTTACGATCATAGATCCGCAAACCGGCCACTACGCGGCCGGACTGCCGATTGCCCCGGAACTTCTGCAGGTTCCTGACCTTCTGACAGGCATCGATAATTCGCTGGCCGGGTTCAATTCGACGATCGCGACTGTCGCTCACTCGCTGCGCAAGATCAGTGATGGCGGTACCGTGCTCGTCGGCGTCGGCAGTGATGCATTGCAATTTCAATCAGTGCAACTTGCGAATACAAGCAGCGTGGGTGCCGGCACTCGCTGGGGCACGGCGTTGTCGCTGTCGCGCTCGCAGGGCGACGGTACAGTGCCCGACGGCGATCACGAATTCGAGCGCTACAATATCCATGTGCAGCGTAGCGCAGGTGGCCAGCAAAGCGACCTCATTCTTGCCCACCAGGACAAATTCTATGGCTGGCCCGGAGCGTACACGGGGTTCGCCTCCCTGGCGGAGACCGATCACACCGAGGCAGCAGTGATCCTGCTGAACCATCGCAGCGAGATTGAACGTGGCTGGTGGGAACTCGGCGCTTTTTATCGCGGTCTCGTTGACGACTACGACTTCGATCGCACGACGCAGGAGTCAGGAGCACCCGGGGCCTTCGATCACGAAACCAGGGTTACCGGCATCGGCGTCCAGGGGCTGCGCCGGGGCAACGCGCTGGACTGGCATTATGCCGCGCAGCTGACGGCGGACGAACTGGTGTCTTCGACCGACCTGACGGAGGGTGACTACAATTCCCGCAATTATGCCGCGGCCCGCATTGTTCCTTCGATCGACATCGAGCGTGCGGACAACCGTGTCCTTACGCTGCGATTTGGTGCGAGCGTCGACTGGTCAAACCGCGACAGCAGTAAAGTGTCGCCGCTACTCGGTGCGACGCTGCGCGTCACCTCGGGCGCGGGTAGTCACTACTATTCGGCCGAGTACGCAGGCACGTCGCAGCTGCCAGGCTACACAGTACTGAAGTCCCGCCCGACCGGTCTGTTCGGCGGAAATGCCTCGCTGGGGCGTGAAATCGCGCGCCAACTGTCGATTTCCGCAGGCAGGGAAACGGCCGAATGGGACGGCTCGCTAACCCTGTTCTTCAGGCAGGACGATAATCTGGTCGATTGGACGTTCGAGAGTGGTGCGCCGTTTTCCCGCCAGGCGAACCCGGTCGACATCGACGTGACAGGCTTCGAAGCGTTCCTGCGGCGACAATGGGAGTCCATCGACATCGTCGGCAGCTACACTTACCTGGACAAAGATGCGGACTACGGCTCCGCTGTTGTGGACGCGAGCTTCTATGCCCTGAATTTCGCCACGCACCGGGCGACGCTGGCCGCGCGTTTTCGTTTCAATAATGGGCTCGAGCTCCGCTGGGACAACGAATACCGTGAGCAAAGACGCAACCCGTTGCGTGGCAGCTCCGACGAGGCCTTTCTCGTGTCGCTGGCGCTTGCCTGGGATCCGCCTGGTAGTGATGGATTCAACATGGCTGTTACGGCAGATAACCTCACCGATGACGACTATGAGCAATTTCCGGGTACCCCTGCCGTTGGCCGGCAGGTCAGTCTCAGTGTCAGGTATGCGTGGTAGCGGCGACCCAATCCAGCCAGTCCTTGCTCACCTCATCCCGATTTATCTCATTGAGCATCTCGTGGCGGCCATCCGGATAGACCTTCACTCGCAGCCGCTGGTGCAAGGTTTGCGCATAGTGCATTGCAAGCCGGGTCATGCCCTTGTCACCACCGACCGGGTCCGCCGCACCGCCAGTAATCAGGATCGGCAGGTCCGACGGGACACCAATGACGGCCTTATCGGACGAGATGTGCAACAGGCCGCCCAGAAGGTCCAGCCACAGACCGCAGGTGTAAGGACCGCCGCAAAGTGGATCGGACAGGTACTTGTCCACTTCGGATTCATCGCGTGACAACCAGTCGAACTCGGTTCGCGCCGGTTCAAACGGCTTGTTGAACTTGCCAAACCCAAGCTGATTCAGCAGCGCACTCTGGCCGCGAATACCCAGTCGCCAGGCTTCGATGCGCGCGATCACGTAAGCAGGGGCCAGTTCCAGTCGGGACGGCCACGTTGACGCGCTTAGAATCAGTCCGGAGAGCCGGTCGCCGGATTGCATTGCAAACGTCTGGGCAATAAACGAGCCCATGCTGTGACCAAGGAGGACAATCGGCTTCCCCGGAAATTGCTCACTTGCGAAATTGTTGACGATTTCGACATCAGCGTTGACCTTGCGCCAACCGTCGACATCAGCGAAATGAAACGGCTCTTCGCCATGGTCACCATGCCCGCGATGGTCATGAACGCACACGGCGTAGCCGCGTTTTGCAGCAACTGCCGCAAAACGGTCGTATCGATCCGCATGCTCGCCAAGCCCGTGTACTACCTGGATGCCGCAGGTGACGTCGCCCGGCGGTTGCCAGAGCTGTACATGAATGTCATGGCCGTCAGGAGCGGCCAGAATCTGGTGTCTGTGTTGTAACATGGCAGGACATCCTATACTGAACGCCCTCGCAACCAAAGTCATACGACAAGCAGCATAGCCGATGATCGACCTCTATTACTGGCCAACACCGAACGGGCACAAGATTTCGACCATGCTCGAAGAGTGTGACCTGGAATACAAGGTGGTTCCGGTTGATATTGGCGCCGGCGCACAGTTTGACGCCGAGTTTCTCAAGATCAGTCCAAACAACCGCATGCCCGCCATCATCGATCGCGACACCGGCATTTCGGTATTCGAGGGCGGCGCGATACTGATCTACCTTGCCGAGAAAGCTGGCCGGTTCTTGCCAAGTGACGACAAATCGCGATTCGAGGTGCTGCAGTGGCTTTTCTGGCAGGCCGGCGGTCTCGGACCGATGGCTGGACAGCTAAGTCATTTCGTCAATTACGCGAAAAAGCGGATCCAGTACGCCCATGATCGCTACGCCGATGAATACGACCGCTTGCTTGCCGTGATGGACGTGCGCCTGCGCGATCGGGAATTTCTCGCCGGCGAGTACTCGATAGCCGATATTGCAGCGTTTCCGTGGGTCTTGCCGTACAAGAAGCTCGGCAGCGACCTTGACCGTTTCAGTAACGTACGGCGCTGGTTCGATTCGATCAAGATACGCCCCGCGGTACGGCGTGGCGTCGACCTGGGCAAAGACTGGCGTCGCGACGAGACGCGCAGTGAAAAGGCGCACTCGATAATGTTTCAGCAAAATTCGCAGACTGTCTTTGATGCGGCGCGAAAGTTGGAGGACTAGATGAAGTTGTATGACTGCACGACAGCGCCAAGTCCACGCCGAGTGCGCATATTCGCTGCTGAAAAAGGCATTGAGCTCGACAAGGTTCAGATCGACCTGGCCAACGGCGCGCAATTCAGCGACGATTTTCGGGCCATCAATCCGGACTGCGTCGTGCCTGTGCTGGAGTTGGACGACGGTACGCACATTACTGAGGTCCTGGCGATTTGCCAGTATCTGGAAGAGCTCTACCCGGAACCATCGTTGTTCGGCAGAACGCCCGCGGAACGTGCCAGCACTATCGAGTGGCATACCAAGATTGAGCAACAGGGCCTGATGCCGATGCGCGACGCGTTTCGAAATTCTGCGAAAGGCCTCAAGGGCCATGCCTTGACCGGTCCGGTTCAATACGAGCAGATTCCCGAGCTTGCCGAACGCAGTCGTCATTGCGTCACGACGTTCTTCGAACGCCTCGAAAGACAGCTCGCCGGCAACGAGTACGTTGCCGGTGCATTCTATTCAATTGCAGACATCACTGCGCTGGTTCTCGCGGACTTCGCGGCCTGGATAAAGATCGGCTTGCCCGACGGTGCCGTGAATCTCTTACGTTGGCACCAGAAAGCTGCATCGCGACCGAGCGCAAAGGCCTGATGTCGATTCGAGCAAAACATGACAGCTGCCACTGAAACTCAACTTGCTTCGGCCGTGCTCATGATTCGTCCGGTGCGTTTCGAGAGCAACCCGCTAACTGCTGCGTCGAATCGATTTCAGGGCAAGACGCAAGCAACATCGGACGAACAGCAAGACGCTGCGAAACGCGAATTCGATGGCCTGGTCGACGCGCTTCGTGACAATGATGTCGACGTCGTCGTTGTAGAAGATACGCATGAGCCGCACACGCCGGATTCGATATTTCCGAATAATTGGGTCAGTTTTCACGCTGACGGCAGCGTCGTTCTGTATCCGATGGAGGCGGAGAACCGGCGCACAGAACGACGCCTGGATATCATTGAGAAACTCGATTCCGATTTCGGCTACGCGGTGCGAGAAATAGTTGACCTGTCGCATCACGAGCAGTCGGGGCACTTTCTCGAGGGCACTGGCAGCATGGTTCTGGATCGTGTCAATCGAGTCGCGTATGCGTGTCTGTCCACACGTACTCATCTTGATGCGCTCGGTGACTTCGCCCAACGAATGGGCTACGAGGTTGTCGCTTTTGACGCTGTCGATCGTAACGGCGTCGCTATCTACCACACGAACGTGCTGATGAATGTTGGTGAAAAACTCGCCGTCATCGGTGATGTCGCGATTTCAAGAGAGGAGCAGCGGGCCGCCGTCTTGCAGCGGTTGACGGACACTGGCCATACGATCATCTCACTGAGCTACGATCAGATTGAAGTGTTTGCGGGCAATATGCTCGAACTGCGCAAGAAGAATGGTGGGCGACTCACTGCGATGTCGCAGCAAGCGTTCGACTCGCTGACCGATGAACAGCTATCGTTGCTGCAACAAAACGGCACGGTGCTGCCCATCGATATTGGGGTGATCGAGGCGGCCGCCGGGGGAAGCGTTCGCTGCATGCTGGCTGAAATTCACCTGCCAAGAGACTGAATACAATCTTTAAATCACGAACTTTGCCCACACGTTTAATCAGATATTTTGCTCCGCAACCGTAAAGGAAGAATCCCATGGCCCGAACTGAAGCTCCACGCGGGATGATCGCAATTATTGCGGTCGTCGTCGTTTCCTCCCTTGTCTGGTTCTTTTTTGTCAAGACGGTGCCGCCTGGCCGGGTTGGCGTTGCGACGCTGTTCGGTAACGTAGTGCCTGAAGGCTATACACAGGGTATTCACGTTCCGGTCAATCCCTTGTATTCGTGGACGATGTTCGATGCGCGCGAGAAAACGCATCTCGAGACAGCGAATGTTCCCAGTCAGGATCAGTTGCAGACGCGACTGGACGTTAGCGTCCAGTACCGCATCGACGGCGTCATGGCGCCGCGCATCCTCGAGGAAACGGGTGATGCCGAATCGGCTGTGCGGGTGCATCTGATTCCGAAACTGCGGTCACTGCTGCGCGAGCAGGGCAAGAGCATCCAGCGTGCCGAGGATTTCTTTCTTGAGGAAACCCAGGACACGCTGCAGACTGCACTCACCGGTGGATTGAAAGAGTACCTCGCGCCGAAGGGCATTTTGGTGTCTGCGGTCCTGATTCGCGATATTACGTTACCTCCCTTCATCGTTGAGGCGATCGAGAGAAAGAAGGAGCGTGAGCAGGCGGTGGAGAGGGAGCGTGCAGAGCTCGAGCGCGTGCGGACGGAACTGCAGCAGCAAGTCGCCCGGGCTGAAGCCGGCCGCGAGGCAGCCGAGGAAGAGGCCGCGCGCAAACGAATTCTTGCAGACGCGCAGGCTTACGAAATCACGCAGATCAACAATGCGATTGCGAAGAATCCGGCGTATATTCAGCTGCAGTCGCTGGAGGCGCTCAAATCGATCTCGAAGGACCCGGCCAGCAAGATGTATTTTATGGATGGCTCAAGTCCAATGCCGCTGCCGCTGATGCACCTTGGAGATACGCAGACAATGCAGCGATAGGCCAGACGGTACGCACATGCTACGGGAGCCAGGTCGACTGGCTCCCGTCTTTGTTTGGGCTGCGCGACACGACTAGCAGGCACGTAATAAGAGAAGAACAGCGATGAGCAATTTCAAAGACAAGATTCTGATGTGCCCGCCCGATTTCTTTACGGTGGATTACGTCATCAACCCATGGATGGCGGGCCAAAAAGATTCCCTTAGCCTCGACAAGGCGAAGCAACAGTGGCAAACACTGCACGATATGGTTGCCGAATACGCCGAGGTAGTGACCCTTGAGCCTGATCCCGAGCTGCCCGACATGGTGTTCACGGCTAATGCCGGTGTCGTGTACGGCGACAAGGCGATCGCCAGCCATTTCATGCCGATGGAGCGCCGTCCGGAGGAACCGATCTTCAAGAAGTGGTTTCGGGATAATGGTTTCGAATTACTGGATCTGGACGAGAAGATCGGCTTCGAGGGCGCCGGAGACTGTCTGCTTGACCGCCGCGGCCCATGGCTGTGGACGGGTTACGGATTTCGTACCGAAATCGAGGCGCACGCTGAAATTCAGAAGTTCTTCGACATCGAACTCGTTTCGATTCGTCTCACGGATGAGCGCTTCTACCATATCGATACATGTTTCTGTCCGTTGACCGACGGCTTTTTGATGTACCACCCGCCCGCATTCGATTACGACTCGCGCATCGCGATAGAAAGCAGGATTCCGCCGCACAAACGCATCATTGTCGATACCTTTGACGCCGGCAATTTCGCGTGCAATGCGATCAATATCGACGACAGGGTATTTCTGCACAGGGCATCCGATCCCCTCAAGGCCCGCCTGATGTTAGCGGGTTTCAAAGTGCACGAGGTCGAGTTGACAGAATTCCTCAAGGCTGGTGGCTCAGCCAAATGCCTGAGCCTGAAACTCAATGAACCGGTTCGACAGGAATGAGCGCGGCGCTTCGATATCGGATACGGCCGATGGATCCGGCCGCGCATCTTTTCGAGGTTAGTCTGACGGTCGACGAGCCGGATTCGTCTGGTCAGGTATTCGCCATGCCGGCGTGGATACCAGGCAGCTACATGATTCGAGACTATGCCAAGCACGTCGTCGCGATTCGTGCGCAGGCGGATGGCCTGCCCGTTGCCCTCGAGAAGCTCGACAAGAGTCGTTGGCAGGCTGCACCCACCGATCGACCGCTGACAATCGTCGCGGAAATTTATGCCCACGATGCGAGCGTGCGCGGTGCGCACCTCGATACGATGCATGCGTACTTCAACGGACCATCCGTATTCCTGTGCGTTGCCGGCCGGGAAGACGCTCATTGCGAGCTCGAGATTCTGCCGCCTGACGAACCAGTGGGCAGGGAATGGCGTGTCGCCACCTCAATGCAACGCAAGCAGGCCGAACAGTATGGCTTCGGCACCTACGAGGCCAAAGACTACGCCGAGTTGATCGATCATCCTGTCGAGATCGGGCGGCTGTCAATCGGCGAATTCGAGGTTAACGGTATTCCGCATGCAATCGCCATTCGCGGCCACGTACGCGTGGATATGGCGCGGCTATGCAACGATCTGCAGCGCGTGTGCAAGCAGCAGATGTCATTGCTGGGCGCGCCCGGTGATCTCGACCGGTATGTGTTTCTTCTGGACGCGCCGGGCAGTGGTTATGGGGGTCTCGAGCATCGCTGGTCGTCCAGCCTGGTGTGTGGGCGACACAACCTGCCGCGGCGCGCGGATTCCGAAGTCAGTAATGGCTATCGCACGTTTCTAGGGCTCGCGAGCCACGAGTATTTTCACCTGTGGAATGTGAAACGCCTGAAACCCGCCGCGTTTACGCCGTACGACCTCAGCGAGGAAACGTACACCAGTTTGCTGTGGGTGTTCGAGGGGGTTACGTCCTACTACGACGATCTTGCGCTGGTGCGAGCGGAGCTGATTTCGGCAGAGAGTTATCTCGAGTTGCTCGGGCAGACCATCACGCGAGTTCTGCGCGGCTCCGGTCGGCACCGTCAGAGCATCGCAGAATCGAGTTTCGATGCCTGGACGAAGTTCTACAAGCAGGATGCGAATTCGAGCAATGCAATCGTCAGCTACTACGCAAAAGGCTCGCTGGTGGCTTTGGCGCTGGACCTCAAGCTGCGTCTGGAAACAAACGGACGCGTATCGCTCGATGATGTGATGCGGGAATGTTGGCGTCGCTGGGGGGGGTCCGGCCAAGGCATGCCCGAAGATGGCATGGAGCAGGTTTCCGCCGACGTGTCGGGTCTGGATCTCGGCGCTTTTTTCGATGCCGCGGTGCGCGGCACGGGCGAGCTGCCGTTGCAGACTTTGCTCGAGCGCTTTGGCGTTGATTATCGTCTGCGTCCATCCGCGGGCAGCGAGGACAAAGGTGGCAAGCCTGGCGACAAACCGCCGGCCCCGTCACTTGGTGCGACGTTGGCCGCCAATGGCGAAAAGTCTGTATTTACGGTCGTACGGAACGGTGGGCCGGCCGAACGGGCCGGCATCGCCCCTGGCGATGTTGCGGTTGCACTCGATGGGCTTGCGCTGACAGCGACCAATTGCGACAGCCGGCTACGCAGCTATTGCGACGGCGACGAGCTCGATCTCACCGTATTTCGCGGGGACGAGCTGATCGCGACGAGCGTGCGGCTGGCGAACGGTCCGAAAGACACCTGTTATCTGCAAATCGATACGAGTGCCGATGCGATGGCTATCGCCCGGCAGGCCGCCTGGCTCAACGCAGGTTAGGCGATGAGCGTAAGCGCCAATCCGCGCGTGCGACTGTTCGCCGGTGCAGCGCTGATCAGCCTGTCGCCGGTGTGGGTAAAGCTCGTCGACGTTTCCGCCACAACGAGCGGTTTCTACCGCGTATTCATTGGTGGTGCCGCGCTCGCGCTATACCTTTTGGTCCGCGGCCAGCGACCGCGGTTCACGACGCGAATCTGGCAGTTGTTGGTACTGGCCGCCGTGTTCTTCGCACTGGACCTGTGGTTTTGGCATCGCAGCATCATCTTCGTGGGACCGGGCCTGTCTACACTGCTGGCAAATTTCCAGGTATTCATCCTGATGTTGGCAGGGGTGCTGGTGTTGCGACAGCGCCCCACCGCAATTCAGATGGTTGCGGTGCCGCTGGCATTGCTCGGTCTGGCACTGATCGTCGGATTCGATTGGCGCAGCCTGCCCGCGGACTACCGCCTGGGCGTTGTCTACGGTCTGCTCACGGCCGTGGTCTATGCCGGCTATTTGCTTACGATGCGTTTCATCCGCAAAGACGTTGCGCGAGGCTTGCCGACGCGTGAGATTGCGGTCGTATCGATCGTTGCAGCCGCAATCCTCGGTGCATCGGCGCTGCTCGAAGGCCAGTCACTCGCGGTCGAGTCACCGGGCGATTTTGGCTGGCTGGTCGCTTACGGCGTGCTATCTCATTGTCTCGGGTACATTCTCATCGTCAGCAGCCTGCCACAAGTATCGACGACCGAGGCCGGATTGGCACTACTGCTGCAGCCAACCCTGAGTTTTGTGTGGGATGTCCTGTTCTTCGCCCGACCGATGAGTCTTACTGAACTCGCGGGCGCGGCAATCGCGCTCTTTGCGATTTACCTGGGATCTCGTCACACATCAAAGCAGGTGTAGAGCAGCGGGAAGCACTTCGATATCGAAGTGCGTGGCGAGCGCCTGAACCTCACCGTCGAGATGTGACGGCACCGGTGCCGCGGCGTCGATACTCACGCGATGCACACTGGCGTGCGATATCTCAGCTTCGCCTATGTGCCGGCCGCGTATCAATTTGGGCAGTAGTGATGTGATTCGCAGCCGCGACACGGGAGCAGCGATCAACAGTTCGAGCAAGCCATCGCCATTGTCGGCCATCGGTGCGATGTGGAACATCCCGCCGACCCAGGGGCCATTACTGATGTTAGCCAGGGTCACAGGCCCGCTCCATTGCAACTCATCTGAGTTGATGGTTATGTCCGGCGTTGCAATACCGTCGAGCATGCAGCGAAAGATCGCCACCAAATAAACCAGGTCGCCGATGCGCCACCGATACGAACGCGCGACCTGGGTGACTTTCGCATCAAAACCTATGCCGGCCCCATTCGCGAAAAAGCGATCGTTCATCCGTCCGACGTCGATGCGCCGCGAGCTTGCATCGACGGACAGCCGATTAACCAGCAGCCGGGCCGCGTGCTCCCAGTCAAGCGGGATTGCACAGGCCTTGGCGAAGTCATTGCCGGTTCCGGTCGGAATGACGCCGAGCCTTGCACTGCGGCCGGCGCGCATGATGCCATTGACAGCCTCATGGATGCTGCCATCGCCGCCAGCCACGACAATTCTTGCTGCGCCGCCGCAGACGGCTTCGTGTACCTGGTGTTCGAGATCACCGACGGCGCTACTCGTGTGCGGCTCAAAATCCACCCCGCTCTCGATGAAGATGTCGAGGACACGGGACATGCGGCGACCGCTGCAGCCACGACCAGCCGTAGGATTGATAAACAACGAAACAGGTCGTGAGTTCATTAAGCTGCCGCGGACATCGGTAAGCCGATGCTACAATGGCGCGATCTATTCACGCAAAGCGGATTCCCTTAATGCTCGAGCTCGGTGTCAAATTCCTGATCAGCTATTTCATCGGCTCGCTGATGGGCGCAATGATCGTCGGCAAATTGCGTGGTGGCGTCGACATTCGCACGATGGGCAGCGGCAACGCCGGCGGAACCAACGCATTGCGCACTCAGGGGCTCGGCTTTGCGATTGGCGTCGTGTTAATCGACGTCGGCAAGGGCGTTATCGGCGCCGGTGTCGTGCCTGGCCTGGAAGTTCCATTCGTTTCGACCGACCCGGAGGTCTCCAGGCAATGGCTGACACTGTGCTGCGGGGCCGCCGCCGTATTCGGCCATGTCTGGCCGATCTATCATCGCTTCCGCGGCGGCAAAGGCGCCGCAACGCTGGTCGGTACACTGACCATCATAGGACCCGCGCTGATTCTGCCGTTGCTCGTCGTGTGGGTCGGCGTGCTGGTGGTGTCTGGATACGTGGGACTTGCGACGATGGCGGCCGCCGTCTCGGTGCCCGTCTGGATAGCGATAACGCGTTTACCTGAAGATCAGCCGCTGTTTATCTACTGTGTCGTAATGGCCGGATTCATCGTCCGCTGGCATCGAACTAATATGCAACGCATGCGCGATGGAAGCGAGCACCAGAATACGAAACTGATGATCTTCAGCAGCAAGCGCAAGACCGGAGACGATGGGCAAGCTTGAAGTAGCCGATGTTCAGCGGCACCTTGCGGCACCGGCAAACTGCAGGCTCGAAATGATAGAGACGTTCTCGAGCATTACGTCGACGAACACC
>Ga0224512_10002571_pt1 | contig 16562 bp, 14 predicted proteins | sample SF_May12_sed_USG_4_FD_169103 | JGI IMG/M metagenome (GOLD analysis project Ga0224512, IMG submission 169103) | Sediment microbial communities from San Francisco Bay, California, United States - SF_May12_sed_USGS_13 | ecosystem: Environmental > Aquatic > Marine > Sediment | place: USA...
CGAGGGCACGGCCTCGGCGCGTGCCGTGCGCTCGATCACCGTGCCGGAGGACGCCTCGCTCAACGAGCGCGAGCGCACCTGGTACGAGCTGACCGAAAAGCTCATGAACGACATGAACACCCAGCTCGAGGAAACCCTGCGCAAGGTCTTTTTCCGCTACTTCGAGATTTAGCCCGGCGGGCATTACCCGGGGCCGGCCGGCGGATCGGGCGCTTGCCGGAGCACGGCCTCGTGCCGGATGTAACGAAAAATAAACGGCCGTGGCAATTTCATGATAACCTTAAAGAGATAAGCCTTAACCACGATAGTTCAATAAGTAAGCCACTCTATAGTTCATAAGTATAGGGGGCAATATAAACCCGACTTTAAACCCTTTCGATGAAAATGATGCTGACATCATTTTGATTGAAAGGTCCGCACCATGCGAAAATCTCTGATCGTGGGCGGCGTTATTGTCGTTGGGGTGGTTGGAGTCGTCGCGCTTTCCTGGGATTCCCTGGTCGCGACCTTCGACGAGATGGCCGCCATGGCCGGCGAAGTGGCGCTCGAGACCGGCAAGGAGCTCGGCCGCGTGTCCTATCACGCGGTGCAATGCGGCGATCCGGCCGTGATGGACGAGATGCGCGCTGCCATGGACCAGCTCGACTCGACCTCCGATTTCCAGGCCTCCATGAAGGACGCCTTCTATCAGGGCATCGAGGACGCGCGGGGTATGGATATGGAGTACACGGCGGAATACTGCGCCGAGCTCCAGCGCCAGATCGAGCAAGCCAAGAACTGATACTCCGGCCCCGATAGCCGGGGCGCGGGGCGAAACCCGCTCAACTCGCCGGCGCCAGACAGGCGGCGAGGGAGTCCGCGAGTCCGCGCATGAGCTGGAAATAAGCCTCCGGCCCGGCGGCCAGCGTGGCGCCCAGGGGATCGAGCTTGCCACCTCGCGCCTCGGTGCCGCCGATCACGGTCTTGACGAGGGCCGGCTCGAACTGCGGCTCGCTGAACAGGCAGACCGCGCCGAGCGTTTCGATCTTGGCGCGGATCTCGAGCAGTCGCCGGGCACCGGGCGCCCGCCCAGGGGCAACCGCGATGGCGCCGACAGCGGTCAGGTTGTAATGCCGCTCCAGGTATTGATAGGCGTCGTGAAACACGATGAAGGGGCGGTCGCGCAGCGGCGCCAGGCGAGCCGTCAGCTCGCGGTCCAAAGCCTCGATCCGCGCGGCCACGGCCGCGGCGTTCAGGGCGTAGCGGGCCGCGTTTTCAGGGTCCGCCTCGCCCAGCGCCGCCGCCGCCAGGGCGGCGATGGCCCGGGCATTGTCCGGGTCGAGCCAGAGGTGGGGATCGCGGCCCTGACCCTCCATCTGCTGGCTCTGTTGCCCGTTCGGCGCCTGTCCGTCGTCCTCGTGGTCCGCCTTCTCCCAGGCGCCGCCCGTCCGGGCCTCGAGCAGTTCCAGGCCCGGCGCTGCGGTAAGTGCGATGACCCGGGCCTTGCCCGCCAAGGCCCCGAGCGGCTTGGCCAGGGAGGCTTCCAGCTCCGGGCCGATCCAGAAGACAAGCTCCGCCTCTTCGAGGGCGCGCGCCTGCGAGGGACGCAGGGAACCGGCGTGGGGCGAGCCGCCGCCCGCGAGCAGGAGTTCGGGCTCGCCGAGACCCGCCATGACCCCGGCGACTAGGCTGTGCAGCGGCTTCACGGTGGTCACCACCTTGGGTACGGGCCGCGGCGGCTCCGCCGTTGCCGCGAGCACCGGGGCAAGGAGCGCCAGGCCGGCGAGCAGACCGGCCACTGGGACGGTGCAAAGGCGTCGGCGGAGCGGCGGCATGGCTGGTCCTCTGGGTGCGCCGGCGGAAGGGTGGCTACGCCGGGCTTGCTTGCGTGAAATGTTATAGTATAACATCACATTGGCTGGCAATGCGAAGATGAGGCGGTAACACGCCATGACCGAACGCACCGACCCCGGCAGGCCCGGCCCCAAGACGGCGGACCTGGAAACTCACTCCGCGGCGGCGGGCTTCGCGGCGGCCCGGCACGACCACGGCCACTGCATGGCGGCCGCACTCGAAACAGCGGAACGGCTCTGCGTGCGCCGCGACGCGCGGCTCACCAAGCTGCGCCGGCGGGTGCTCGAGCTGGTCTGGTCCAGTCACGCGCCGGTCGGCGCCTACGACCTGCTGCGGCGCCTCAGCCGGGAGCACGGCTCGGCGGCGCCGCCCACGGTCTACCGGGCGCTTGACTTCCTGCTGGAGCACGGCCTGATCCACCGCATCGAGAGCCGTAACGCCTTCGTCGGCTGTCCGGCGCCAACCCGCTCCCACGCCGGCCAGTTCCTGATCTGCCGCGACTGCGGCGCCGCCGCCGAGCTCGCCGATCCCGGAATCGACCAGGCCCTGGCGCGCGGCGCGGCGGCCCTGGGGTTCACCGTCGAGCGCAAGACCGTCGAGTTGAGCGGCCTCTGCCCGGCCTGCCGGGAGTCAGAGGAGGGCGAACGCAATGCCGGATGAAGCGCTGGTTTCGGTTTCCGGTGTCGGGCTGACCCTCGGCCGGCGGCCGATCCTTGAGAATGTCGATCTGGAGGTGCGGCCCGGCGAGATCGTCACCCTGATCGGGCCGAACGGCTCCGGCAAGACCAGCCTGGTCCGCGTCGCGCTGGGTTTGGTCAAGCCGGGCTGCGGCGCCGTGAGCTGGCGCAAGGGGATGACGATCGGCTACGTGCCCCAGCACCTGCAGGTCGACGCCACCCTGCCCCTGCCGGTCGAACGCTTTCTCAGGCTCTGCGCGCCCAAGGCGCGGCAGCGCATGGCCGAGGCGCTGGCCGAGGTCGGCGCGGCCCATGTCATGGACAGCCCCCTGCACGCCGTATCGGGCGGCGAGTTGAAGCGGGTGCTGCTGGCCCAGGCTCTGCTGCGCGACCCGGACCTGCTGGTGCTCGACGAGCCCAGCGCCGGGGTCGACGTGGCGGGACAGGCCGAGCTCTACACGCTCATCAAGTCGATCCGCGACCGGCGCCGCTGCGGCGTGCTGCTGGTCTCCCACGACCTGCACCTGGTCATGGCGGCGACCGACCGCGTTGTCTGCCTCAATCACCATGTCTGCTGCAGCGGGCGGCCCGAGACGGTCAGCCTGCACCCCGAGTACCTGGCCCTCTTCGGCCCCGAGCTGGGCCAGCGCCTCGCGGTTTACACCCATCGGCACGACCACCACCACGACCTCTCCGGCGAGGCGGTAACGGGACCGCAAGAGGCGATGGAGGAGCCCGTCGATGGCTGACTTCCTGCTGCGCGCGCTTCTGGCCGGCTTGGGGGTCGCCGTGGTCTCCGGCGCCCTGGGCTGCTTCATCGTTTGGCGCCGCATGGCCTACTTCGGCGCCACCCTGGCCCACGCCGCCCTCCTCGGCATCGCCCTTGGCCTGCTGTTCGAGGTCAACGTGAACCTGGGCATCCTTGTGGTCTGCGTGGTGGTCTCGGCGCTCCTGGCCGGGTTGCAGCAGCAGGGCCGCTTGGCCACAGACACGCTGCTCGGTATCCTGGCCCATGGCGCGCTGGCCCTGGGGCTGGTCGTCATCTCCTTCATGGAGACCCTGCGCATCGACCTTCTGGCCTACCTCTTCGGCGACATCCTCGCGGTGACCGGCGGGGACCTGGTCTGGATCTACGCCGGCGGCGCGGCGGTCTTGGCGGCGCTGGTCGCACTCTGGCGCCCGCTGCTCCTGATCACGGTCCACGAGGAGCTGGCGCGGGTCGACGGCGTCGCCACGGCGCCGGTGCGGCTCGCCTTCATGCTGCTCATCTCGGTGGTGATCGCAGTCGCCATGAAAATCGTCGGCGTTCTGCTGATCATCTCCCTGCTGATCATCCCGGCGGCGGCGGCGCGGCGCCTCGCGGGCACGCCGGAGCAGATGGCCCTGTTGGCCAGCGCGATCGGCTGTCTCGCCGTGCTCGGCGGCCTCGGCGCCTCCCTGCGATGGGACACGCCGGCCGGCCCCTCGATCGTGGTCGCGGCGACCGGCCTGTTCTTCCTGCTGCTCGCCGTGCCTCTGCGGCGCGCGGGATAAAAGCCCGGTTCAGCCCCCGGCTCAGCCCTCGGTTCAACCGTGGGCCGCCCAGGCGATCAGCTTGCGCAGGAAGGCGGTGCAGGCCTCGACCTGGGCGACTTCGATGAACTCGTTCGGCCGGTGCGCCTGGTCGATCGAGCCGGGTCCGCAGACCACGGTGGACATGCCGGCCTTCTGAAACAACCCGCCCTCGGTCGCGTAGGAGACCGCCTCGGTGCGGTTGCTGCCGGTCAGGAAGCGGACCAGGTCCTCGGCCGGCGAGTCGGTTTCGGGCTTGAGCCCCGGCACCCAGGAGAGGGTCTCGGTCTCGATCGCCGCTTCGGGTGCGGTGCGGCGCAGGCGCGGCAGGACGTCTTCCTCGGCGAAGCGGTTGAAGCGCGCCAGGATCGCCGCGCCGTCGTCGCCGGGCACCGTGCGGAACTCCCAGGTGAAGCCGGCATGGCGCGGCACGATGTTGAGCGCGCTGCCGCCTTCGATGGTGCCGACGTTGAAGGTCGTGTAGGGCGGCTCGAAGCGCTCGGCCTGCGGGCCGTCGCGCCGCTTCTCCTCGGCCATCGCCATGATCAGGCCGATCAGCTCGGCGGCCGCGGCGATCGCGCTGGCCGCGCGGTGGGGCTGGCTGGAGTGGGCCTCCTTGCCGGTGATCCGGGTCTCGAAGCCGGCGCCGCCCTTGTGGGCGTTGACCAGCCGCATCAAGGTCGGCTCGCCGATGATCACGATGGCCGGCGGCGGCAGATTGGCCTTGATGTCGGCGATCATGACCTCGGCGCCGAAGCAGCCGACCTCCTCGTCGTAGCTGAGCGCGAGGTGCAACGGCTTCACGAGGCCCGCGGCCAGGGCCTCCGGCACCAGGGCCAGAGCGACCGCCAGGAAGGACTTCATGTCCGCGGTGCCGCGGCCGTAGAGCCGGCCGTCCCGCTCGGTCACCGCGAAGGGGTCGCTGTCCCAGGGCTGCCCCTCGACCGGCACCACGTCGGTGTGTCCGGACAGCACCACGCCGCCGGCGGTCTCCGGGCCCAGGGTGGCGAAGAGGTTGGCCTTCTCGCGGCCGGCGTCGTAGCTGCGCCGGCTCGCCACGCCGTGGCCGGCCAGATAGCGCTCGACGAAGTCGATCAGGTCCAGGTTGGACTTGGCCGAGACCGTGTCGAAGCCGACCAGGCGCTCGATCATCCGGCGCGGGGTGAAGCTTTCGCCGGCCACGCTCAGCTCCTCCAGAAGTTGCGCGACAGCAGGACCAGCACGGTGAAGAGCTCGAGCCGGCCGAGCAGCATACCGGCGCAGAGCGCGAGCTTGGCCTTGTCCGGCAGCGGGGCATAGGTGCCCGCCGGCCCGATCACGTCGCCCAGGCCCGGCCCCACGTTGGCCATGGCCGAGGCCGCGCCCGAGACCGCGGTGACGAAATCGAGACCGAAGAACCCGAGCAGCCCGGCCAGGACCGCAAAGGAGGCGATGAACAGGAAGAAGAAGCCCATTACCGAGTCGGACACGGTCTCGGGGATCGGCCGCTTGTTGTAGTAGGGCACGAAGATGCCGCTCGGCTGCATCAGGCGCTTCATCTGCGCGTTGGCCGTGGCGTAGAGCACCTGGAAACGGAAGATCTTGATGCCGCAGGTGGTCGAGCCGGCGCAGCCGCCGACGAACATGAGGGTGAACATGACGATCAGCACGAAGGCCCCCCACTGGCCGAAGTCGGCGGTCGCATAGCCCGTGCCGGTCATGATCGAGATCACGTTGAAGGTCGCGTAGCGCAGGGCCGCGCCGGGCTCCATCAGGTCCTTGTCCCACAGCCAGTAGGAAACCAGCACGATCGCGGCAAACAGGATTGCCAAGAATACGCGCACCTGGCTGTCACGCAAGAAGACCGCCAGGTTGCCGCGGAAGGCGCGCAGGTAGAGCACGAAGGGCAGGCTGCCCAGGATCATGAAGCCGCTGACCGCCCAGTCGATCGCAGCGCTGTTGAAGTGGCCGATCGAGCCGTCGGAGGTCGAATAGCCGCCGGTCGCGATCGAGGTCATGGCGTGCGCCACGGCCTCGAAGCCGGTCATGCCGAGCGCCCAGAGAATGATCGCCGCCATGCCGGTCAGAAAGACGTAGACGATGCTGATGCCGCCGGCGATCTGGGCGGCGCGGGGCAGCACTTTGTCGGCCTCGAAGGCCTCGACGCGGAACAGCTGCATGCCGCCGACCCGCAGGACCGGCAGGATGGCCACGGCCATGACGATGATGCCCACACCGCCCAGCCACTGCAGGATGGCGCGCCACAGCAAGATGCCCGGCGGCGCGGTGTCCAGGCCGGCGATCACGGTCGCCCCGGTGGTCGTGACGCCCGACATGGACTCGAAGAAGGCGTCGGTCAGGCTGAGCTCGAGCTCGGAAAAAGCGAAGGGCAGAGCGCCGAAGACCGAAACGATCAGCCAGGCCAGGTTGGTCATAATGAAGGCTTGGCGCAGCGTGAAGCCGCGCCAGCCCGCGCGGCTGATCAGGATCAGGGTGAGCCCGACGAAGGCGGTCACCATGGCGGCCGCGGTGAAAACTTGCCAGTCCGGGTGCCCGATCATGGCGTCGGTCAGGGCCGGGATCAGCATGGCCACCGCCATGATGCACAGCAGGATACCGATGATGAAGGCAACGGGTCGCAGGTCGATCATGCGGAGACTGGCTCCCCGGGCCCTTGTCCCGATTGCGAACCGGGGCTCAGCCGCCGTCGAATCTGCCGGCGCCCGAGGGCGAACCGATCAGGGCGAGGAATTCGCGGCGCGTCGAGGGGTCGCTGCGGAAACGGCCCAGCATGCGGCTGGTTACCATGGAAACGCCCGGCTTGTGCACGCCGCGCGTGGTCATGCATTGGTGGGCCGCCTCGATCACCACGGCCACCCCCTTGGGCTCGAGCACGTCGTTGATGGTGTTGGCGATCTGGGCCGTCAGCTTTTCCTGAATCTGCAGCCGCCGGGTATAGGCCTCGACCACCCGCGCGAGCTTGCTGATGCCGACGACGCGCTTGGCCGGCAGGTAGGCGACATGGGCCTTGCCGATGATCGGCACCATGTGGTGCTCGCAGTGGGATTCGAAGCGGATGTCGCGCAGCACGACCATCTCGTCGTAGCCGTCGATCTCCTCGAAGGTGCGCTGCAACAACTCGACCGGATCCTTGCCGTAGCCTTCGAAGAAGTTCTCGTAGGCCTTGACCACGCGCTCCGGCGTGCCGCGCAGACCCTCGCGCCCGGGGTCGTCTCCCGCCCAGCGGATTAGCACCTCGACCGCCCTTTCCGCCGCCTCGCGCGACGGGCGTTCGCCGGGCGTGACGGGCGGCGCCTTGTCGATCTGGGCCACGTGTCGGCTCGAGCTCATGCCTGCTTCCCCTCGTTCGTCCCTAACCCCTTGGTGCATGCCCTTTATGGGTCGTCACCTGCGACTTCGGAACCCAAGCCTATCAGAAGCCTTTGTTTTCCGCGCGCCCCGGACAAGGTCAGTTCAACTGCACCGGCTGGTGCGGGCTGTCAAGCGAGAACGCCGGGATCGGAATGTCGAAACGACGGCCGTTCGCCGACTCCATGCCATAGGACCCGACCATGATCCCGGAGGGGGTCGGCAGGGGCGTGCCGCTGGTATACTCGAAGGACTGCCCGGGCGAAAGCACCGGCTGCTCGCCGACCACCCCGGCGCTGCGCACCTCCTGCATCCGGCCCTGGGAATCGGTGATCTTCCAGTGCCGGGTCAGCAGTTGGACCGTGTCCTGCCCTTCGTTCTCGATGCGGACGTGGTAGGCCCAGACGAAGTGATCCTCGACCGGCGAGGACTGCTCCTCCAGATAGACCGGCTCGACCGTGACGCGTATGCCGTGGGTTGTTTCGCTGTACATGCCGCGCGACTCCTTTGTTGGGCTGGTAGCACCGCCAAGTGTTCACGCTCACCGGGAACCCGGCGGGCCCATTCTACGCCGCGCCGCGGCCTTGTCCAAGCCGCTCCATGCCGCCCCAGGGGGGCTTACTGGAGGGTGATCTCGACCCGCCGGTTGGCCTGCTCGCGCACCCCGTCGGGGGTCGGCACGGCGAGCCCGGTTTCGCCGCGCGCCTCGACGCTGACGCTGCCGGGCGCGGCCCCGCCGCTTTCGAGCGCACGGGCCACGACCTGCGCCCTGCGTTCCGAAAGCTCGGCATTGGCGCTCGGCCCGCCGGCCCGGTCGGCATAGCCGGTCACCCGGAAACCCGTGGCGCCGGACGCGACGGCGGCCCGCAGCGCCTCCTCGATGGTCGAGAGCGCGCCGGCGTCGAGCCGGGTGCTGCCCAGACCGAAGAAGACCACGAAGGAATGGGCGGCCGGGGTGGAAAGCGGCGCGGCCGCGGGCACCAGCACGGGCTCGGCCCCCATGGCCGCCTCGATCCGCGCGAGGGCCGCGTGGAACTGGTCGCGGCAGGCGGCGATGTGGTCCGGCTGGTGGTTTTCCTCCTGCTGCTCGATCCAGCAGTCGAAGCGGCCCTGGGCGCGCGCCGCCTCCTGCGGCAGCTGTTCGCGCGCGCCGAGATCGAGCAGCCCGGCCAGGCGCTGCCGCGCGGCGCTCAGCTCCTCGGCCCGTTCGGGCGGCAAACGCCAGTTGCCGACGTGCTCCGGCAGGACCACCTCGCCGCCGGCGGTGATCAAGCCCTTGCCGGCGAAGTGCTCCGCATCGACCCAGTCGTGCATCTCGTCGGCCTCGAACAGGGCGATCTCGCGGTACTCCTCGGTCAGCCCGCGGGTAAAGGCCGAACCGCTCGGCGCGGTCCCGCGCAGCTGCTCCACATCCTTGCCGACATAGGCGGCGCAGCCGGCGAGCCACACGATGGCCGCCAGCGCCCCGAAGAACCTCCGGTGGGTCATGAGCCCTCTCCCTTGCTTCGCTGCTCGGGGAACCGCTCGGGACCAAGGCCCCGGGGAACCCGCGCTTGTCGAGCGGAACCCGCGCGCAACTCCCCTGTCACGCGAACATCCACGCAGCCAAGTCTAAGAAGATGGAGAAGCCGCTGTCAAAGACCAAGGTACTGCGACCGCGCCGCCATGACCGCCGGGCCACGCTTGAACCGCCCGCCCCGCTTGCTTATAAATTCGAGGCGGCGCGGGTGTAGCTCAATGGCAGAGCAGAAGCTTCCCAAGCTTACGACGAGGGTTCGATTCCCTTCACCCGCTCCAGGCCTCTCCTCCCCGGCACCGGCCCTGTCGGCCTAGGAAATCCGGACCCCCTGCGTCATGCCCGGCCGTTTGCTCGCCGCCATCGGGCGCCACGCGCCGCCCTGTCTCGCGGCCGGGGTCTTCCTCGGGCTCGTCCTGCCCGATCTGGCCGCCCTGCTGCGCCCGGCCCTGGGGCCGTTGGTGGCGCTGCTGCTGGCCGGCTCGCTGCTGCGGCTCGACTGGCAGATGCTCGCGGCCACTCTGCGCCGGCCCGGCAGCCTGGCCCTGGCCACGGGCTGGCAGCTCATGGTCTCGCCGGCTCTGGCCTGGGCGCTCACCTTCTTTGCCGGCCTGCCGCCGGGTCTGACCCAGGCGCTGATCCTCAATGCGGCGGCGCCCTCGCTGGTCGCCTCGGTGACCCTGGCGCAGCTCACCGGCCTCGACGCGCCGCTCGCCGCCACCCTGGTGGTGGTCACGACGCTCTTCCTGCCGCTCACCCTGACCCCCGTGATGTTCTGGCTGCTCGGGCTCGACCTGGCCGTCGACCTGGCGGCCTTCTACACCCGCTTCGGCCTTTTCGTCGCGCTGCCCTTCGCGCTAGCCGGCGCCTTGCGTTTCGTCCTGCCCGGCGCGCTCTTCGCCCGTCACGCCATGACGATCGACGGCTTCAACGTGGTGGTCCTGGTCCTGGCAGCCCTGGCCATGATGGACGGCGTGACCGCGCGCCTGCTGAGCGCGCCCGGCAGCGTGGCTTTGTTCCTGGCCGCGGCGACACTCTTCAACGCCTGTTTCCAGGTTCTGGGGGCGCTCTTGTTCCGCGCCCAGGGGCGGCATCTCGCGCTCTCCATGGGTTTGGTCTCGGGCAACCGCAACACGGCGCTGATCCTGGTGCTGGCCGGCGGCATCGCCCACACGGACCTGGCGCTCTATGTCGCCATGGCGCAGATTCCGATCTATCTTCTGCCGCTTGTCGCCAAGCCGATTTACAGCCGCCTGGTATAGTGGCAAGCAAGGCGCTGGATTCAGAGGGCAAAGGGGAGAGCGGCAGGGCCATGAAACGCGCGCAGGGCGGCACGCCATTCCGCAAGCTGCTGGTCGCCAACCGCAGCGAGATCGCGATCCGCGTCCTGCGCGCGGCCAACGAGCTCGGCATCCGCACCGTCGCGCTCTATTCCCACGAAGACCGCTTCGCTCTGCACCGCTTCAAGGCGGACGAGGCCTATCTGGTCGGCTGCGGCCAGGAGCCGGTGCAGGCCTATCTCGACATCGGCGAGGTGATTCGGGTCGCCCGCGCCGCGCGCGTCGATGCGCTCCATCCCGGCTACGGCTTCCTGTCGGAGAACCCCGAGCTGGCCGAGGCCTGCGCGGCGGCGGGCATCACCTTCATCGGCCCGCCGCCCGAGGTCATGCGCCGCCTGGGCAGCAAGGTCGAGGCCAAGGCGCTGGCCGAGCAGGCGGGCCTGCCGACCATCCCGGCGAGCGGCGTGCTGCCGGCCGACGAAGGCGAGGTGGCGCGCATCGCCGCTGCGATCGGCTATCCGCTCATGCTCAAGGCGAGCTGGGGCGGCGGCGGCCGCGGCATGCGGGTGGTCCAGGACGAGGCCTCCCTGGCCGAGCAGGTCGCCGCCGGGCGGCGCGAGGCCAAGGCCGCGTTCGGCCGGGACGAGGTCTTCCTGGAAAAGCTCCTGCGCCGCGCCCGGCATGTCGAGGTCCAGGTCCTCGGCGACCGCCACGGCAACGTGGTTCACCTCTTCGAGCGCGACTGCACCATGCAGCGGCGCAACCAGAAGGTCGTCGAGCGCGCGCCGGCACCCTACCTGGATGACGCGGCCCGTGCTGCGCTCTGCGGCCAGGCCGTGGCCCTCGCCAAGGCGGCCGGCTACAGCGGCGCGGGCACGGTCGAGTTCCTGCAGGACGTCGACAGCGGTGCGATCTGCTTCATCGAGGTCAATCCGCGCATCCAGGTCGAGCACACGGTGACCGAGGCCGTGACCGGCATCGACCTGGTCAAGGCCCAGATCAGGATCGCCGCGGGCGCCGAGATCGGCCGGCCCGAGAGCGGCGTGCCGCCGCAGCAGGAGATCCGCCTCAACGGCCATGCCCTGCAGTGCCGGATCACCACCGAGGACCCGCAGAACAGGTTCATCCCCGACTATGGCCGGATCACCGCCTACCGGGGCGCCACCGGGTTCGGTATCCGGCTCGACGGCGGCACCGCCTATTCCGGCGCGCTGATCACGCCGTTCTACGACTCCCTGCTCGAAAAGGTCACCGCCTGGGCGCCGACGCCTGAGGAGGCCATTCTGCGCATGGACCGGGCGCTGCGCGAATTCCGCATCCGTGGGGTGGCAACCAATCTGTGGTTCCTCGAGGCGCTGATCGAGCACCCCCAATTCGTGCAGGCGGACTACACGACGCGCTTCATCGACGAGACGCCGGCGCTGTTCGACTTCGCGCCGCGCCGCGACCGGGCGACCCGCCTGCTCACCTTTCTGGGCGAGGTCATTGTCAACGGCAACCCCGAGGTAGCCGGACGGCCGGCGGCGGGGCCCTTTGCGACTCCCGGCCTGCCGGAGCTGCCGGCCGGCGACCCGCCGCCGGGCAGTCGCCAGCGTCTCGCGGAGCTGGGCGCCGCGGGTTTCGCGCGCTGGATGCTGGACCAGGAGCGTGTGCTGATCACCGACACGACCTGGCGCGATGCGCACCAGTCCCTGCTCGCAACCCGTCTGCGCAGCTACGACATGCAGCAGGTCGCGCCGCACACGGCCCGGCTGCTGCCCGAGCTGTTGTCGCTCGAGTGCTGGGGCGGCGCCACCTTCGACGTGGCCATGCGTTTCCTCAACGAGGATCCCTGGGAGCGTCTCGCCGCGTTCAGCGAGGCCGTGCCCAACATCCTGCTGCAGATGCTGCTGCGCGGCGCCAACGGCGTCGGCTACAAGAACTACCCGGACAACGCCGTGCGCTTCTTCGTGGCCCAGGCGGCCGAGGCCGGGGTCGATCTCTTCCGCATCTTCGATTCGCTCAACTGGATCGAGAACATGCGGGTCTCCATGGACGCGGTGCTGGAGAGCGGCAAGCTCTGCGAGGCGGCGATCTGCTACAGCGGCGACCTGAGCGACCCGGCCTGCACCAAGTACGACCTGAAGTACTACGTCGATCTGGCCAAGCAGCTCGAGGCCGCCGGGGCGCAGATCCTCGGCATCAAGGACATGGCGGGCCTGTGCAAGCCCGCCGCCGCGCGGCGGCTGGTCGAGACCTTGAAGCAGGAAGTCGGCCTGCCGATCCACTTCCACACCCACGACACCAGCGGCATCGCCGGCGCCAGCGTCCTGGCCGCGGTCGAGGCCGGGGTGGACGCGGTCGACGCCGCCATGGACTCCATGAGCGGCCTCACCTCCCAGCCCAACCTGGGCTCGATCGTCGAGGCGCTGCGCGGCGGGCCGCGCGATCCGGGCCTCGACCGCGACGCCCTGGCCGCGCTCGACCACTACTGGGACGACGTGCGCCGGCTCTACGCCGCCTTCGAGAGCGACATGCGAGCCGGTTCCTCGGGCGTCTACGCCCACGGAATGCCAGGCGGCCAGGTCACCAACCTGCGCGAGCAGGCCCGCTCGCTGGGTCTCGAAAAGCACTGGCCCGACGTGACCCGCGCCTACGCCCAGGTCAACGCGTTGTTCGGCGACATCATCAAGGTGACGCCGACCTCCAAGGTGGTCGGCGACATGGCTCTCTTCATGGTGAGCAACGACTTGACCTCCGAAGCGGTGCTCGACCCGGGGCGCGAGGTCGCCTTTCCGCAGTCGGTGGTCGAGCTGTTCCGCGGCGAGATGGGCCAGGCGCCGGGCGGCTTCCCCGAGGGCCTGCAGCGCAAGGTGCTGAAGGGCGAAGCGCCGATGACCGAACGGCCGGGTGCGGTGCTGCCGCCGGTCGATCCGGAGGCCGAGCGCCAGTCGGCCGAGCACGCCGTGCGCCGCCACGTCAGCGATCGCGAGCTCGCCTCCTATCTCATGTATCCCAAGGTCTTCGTCGACTACGCCAAGCATCGGCGGCGCTACGGCCAGGTCAGCAACCTGCCGACACCGGCCTTCTTCTACGGCCTGGAGCCGGGCCAGGAGATCGCCGTCGACATCGAGGCCGGCAAGACGCTGATCATCAGCCATCAGGCGACCGGCGAGCCGGACCAGGACGGCCAGCGCACGGTCTTCTTCGAGCTGAATGGCCAGCCGCGCACGGTCAAGGTGCCGGACCGCGCGGCGGCGGCCGGCGCCAAGCTGCGGCGCAAGGCCGACGAGAGCGACCCCGGCCAGATCGGCGCGCCCATGCCGGGCCTGATCGTCAGCGTCTCGGTCTCGGCCGGCCAGACGGTAGCCCGCGGCGAGCGCCTCTTCACCATCGAGGCCATGAAAATGGAAAGTGCGGTCTACGCCGAGTGCGACGGCACGGTGAAGGAGGTCGTCGCCGGCTCCGGCACCCGGGTCGAGCCGCACGACCTGGTGCTTGTGATGGAGCCTTAGGCCGCAGGCCCACTACCTCCTTGCGATCCCTAACAGACTGTTAATCCTTAGGGACTAGCATCCTGGTGCTTCACGGCGAGGGGCGCCGCCGCGTGGCTGGCGGCCGTCTCGCCTGCCCTGGATTCGGAAGAGACTTGTCCTGATGTTCCCGCTTCGAACAGCGGTCCGCCACCGGTTGCGTATCGCTCCGGCTATTCTGCTGCCGCTCCTGATCTTGGCCGTCGGCATACGCCCGGAAGCGGCGGCGGCCGCCGCGGCGGATACGGAGATCGCGCTCAGCCTGGCGGAGATGATGCGTTCGGCGCGCGCGGTGATCGCGACCCAGCAGGAGCGAATCAACGATCCCGCGGTGGGCGACAAGGGCCTGAGCGGCGAGGTCGTCCTCGCCAAGGCAGTGGAAATCTACCTGACCCGCACCGGGCGTGACCCGCGCAAGGTGAGCGCCAAGACCCAGCATGGGCGCCTGCTGCGTGCCCAGATGGCGGCGATCCGCGAGGTCATGGACGAGAACCAGAAGACCATCAACAGGAAGGGCCTGGGCTTCAAAGGCTTTGTGCCGGCGGTCTTCACGCGCCTGGTCAACGAGCGCTTCGGCCAAAAAGTGGGCCAGGAAGCGACCATAAAGGTGACCGGCCCGCCAGACCTAGTGCGCAACCGCAAGGCCCTGCCCGACCCCTGGGAGGCGGCGGTGATCCGGGACCGGCTCATGGCGCCCGACTGGCCCTCCGGCGAGGTGCTCTCGGCCCGGGTCAGCCAGGACGGCCGCGAGGCCCTGCGCGTGCTGGTTCCGGAATACTACGGCGCCAGCTGCCTCGCCTGTCACGGCGGGCCGCGCGGCAGCCTCGACCTCACCGGCTATCCCATGGAGGGCGGCCAGATCGGCGAGTTGGGCGGCGTGATCAGCATCACGTTGTTCAGATGAGGTCCGGGTCACCGATGCTTCGCTCCCGCCAAACGTATCGATAATTCCGTTCCAGACCCTTAGGCGAAACAGGCGGTTTCCGCGTTCATGGCAAGCTACTCGATCCTGTTTCGCCTGATCGTCCTTTCCGGGGTTCTGCTCACGGCCCTGGTCGGCACGAACTTCTATATGAGCGAACAGTTGAAGCATCACTCCGCGCACATGGAGGGCGAGGCGCGCCTGATCTCCAAGCTGCAGACCGCGAGCGCCACCCGGCTCGCTTTCGGCGAGCTGAAGTATTGGTGGACCGATCTCGCCGTCAGCCTGCTGCTGCGCTCGGAGCGCGAGGCCGAGCTGGCCAAGGCCCGGCTGGTCGAACACCTGGCCCGCTTGGCCCATTACGACCCGGCCGCCGCGGCCGAGATCGAGGGCGAGGTCGAGACCATGCTCGGGGTGGCGAGCGAGGCGGTCGAGGCCTATACGCGGGACGAAAGAATTCTCGGCAATTCGCTCATGGCCCAGGTGCGGATTCACGCCGGGGTCGTCGACCGGCGTCTTTCCGAGTTGGTGGCGCAGATCCAGGTGGAAGTCGGCAGCAACGGCGCCCTGCATATCGAGCAACTGCGTCGCACGTCCGAGATCGCCCTTCTGGTCATGATCCTGGCCAGCCTTTTCGGCGTCGGTCTCACGCTCTATGTCCTCCGTTCGGTGCAGCAGAGCCTGACCGGGCGCGACCGCATTGAGGCCGAGCGGAGACAGGCCGTCGCCGCCCTGACGGAGACCAAGACGCGGCTGCGCGATATTGCCGAGGTCGCATCCGACTGGTTCTGGGAGATGGACGAGAACCTCAGGTTTTCTTACGTCTCGGAGCGCGTGCGCGTGGTTGCCGGGGTCGAGCCGGCGGAGCTCCTCGGCAAGGCCAGGTGGGAGGTCGCGAATCCGGCTGCGGGCGAGGAAGAGAAGTGGGCCGGGCACCGCGCCGACCTCGAGGCCCGGCGGCCGTTCCACGATTTTCACTACGCCTATCCGCGGCCGGACGGCGCGCAGCGCCACTTTGCGGTCAGCGGCAAGCCGATCTGCGACGCGGATGGCGAATTCCGGGGCTACCGCGGCACGGGCCGGGACGTCACCGCCGATGTCGAGGCGCAGGAGGCCCTGCGTATGGCCAAGGAGGAGGCCGAGACCGCCAACCGGGCCAAGACCGAGTTCCTGGCGAACATGAGCCACGAGCTGCGCACGCCGCTCAACGCCATCATCGGGTTCTCCGAGCTGACCAGGATCGAGCGCTTCGGCCCGATCAACGAGAAGTACCACCAGTACATGCAGGATATATACGACTCGGGCCAGCACCTGCTCGACGTGATCAACGACATCCTCGACCTCTCGAAGATCGAGGCCGGCATGCACGAGCTCGAGGAGCAGCAGGTCGATCTCGCCCCGGTCATTCAGAGCTGCCTGAACCTGGTCGCGGAGCGGGCGGAAAACAGCAGCCTCGTGATCGAGCAGGAGGTGCCGGCCGACCTTCCCTTGATCGTCGCGGACCGGCGCAAGATCAAGCAGATCCTGCTCAATCTTCTGTCCAACGCGATCAAGTTCTCGCCGCCCGGCGGCAAGGTGACCATGCTCGCGCGGGTCGACCTCCAAGAAGGCATCCACCTCGAGGTGCGCGACCAGGGCATCGGCATCGAGGCCGAGGACATTCCCAAGGCGATGGCGCCCTTCCAGCAGGTCGACGGGACCATGACCCGAAAATTTCAGGGCACGGGTTTGGGCTTGCCGCTGACCAAGGCCATGGTCGAGATGCACGGCGGCACGTTCCGTCTGCAGTCCGCGCCGGGCGTCGGCACGGCCGCCGTACTTCGCCTGCCGCCCGAACGCATCCTGCGCGAGGCCGACAGCGTCGCCTGACGCTCGGGGCGGGGCCAGCGCCTTCTGCGTCCGGGCCCGGCGTCGCGTCGGCTG
>Ga0224512_10002572_pt1 | contig 16559 bp, 10 predicted proteins | sample SF_May12_sed_USG_4_FD_169103 | JGI IMG/M metagenome (GOLD analysis project Ga0224512, IMG submission 169103) | Sediment microbial communities from San Francisco Bay, California, United States - SF_May12_sed_USGS_13 | ecosystem: Environmental > Aquatic > Marine > Sediment | place: USA...
TCGAGCGCGCGTTGAAGGCAACGGTGGACGACTACATCGAGACGAAGACGAACCTCGCCACGCTCGACGGGACCATCGACATCATTAACGAGATTCTCGGTGCACCCGGGGATCACCTCCGACTCGCGCGCCTGCGCCGGCGGGTCAACAGAATGGGGATACTGGTGCCGGCCGATTCGACCGAGTGCGCCGCAGACCTCGAATTCTTCGAGCTTGCGCTCGGGGAGGGGTTGCGCGCGGTCATCGCGCTGGTCCGCATCCCGCGCTCCGAGATGCCGCCGAAGGCCGATCGCTTCAAGGATGCCGCCCGTCACTTACTCTGAGCCCGTAGCCACTCTCATGAACGGTGAATGGTGAATGGTGAATAGTGAATAGTGAATAGTGAATAGTGAATAGATAAGACAACCAGCGCCACCCTAAGGGGTTCATTCCCTCGCTGCTCAACACTCACGAATTACGGATTTAGATCTGCGTTTCATCTGCGTTTATCTGCGGCGAAAAAGTGCTTCTTGAGTTTTGAGACACGCTCTAGTTATGGTCTTTGGCGTTTTGAGACGAGTTGTTGTGCAACCAGGCCTCAGCTGCCGCGCATGGGGCTCGACTTGTGGTGCCGCCACTGGATAATATTTGCTTTCCCGATTTTTTCACGACAGGACTGGATCATGCGAATCATGGTGGGCAATCTGCCCGACAACATCACCGAGGACGCCATCCGCGAGGCCCTGAGTGACGTTGCGCCGGTTAACGCGATAAAGCTCGTCCCCGAAGGGGGCGCGCCTTCCGCGATGATCGAGATGGAGATGACGCGCGTCGATGCCGAGGCGCTCGCGCGCCGCATCCAGGGGCGGATTTACGAGGGGCGCGAGCTCCGGGCCTGGGTGCCCCTTTTCGACTGGAAATAGCGCGGCGCTCGCGGCGGCTGGCCTCAGCATCCGTCTCACGAATTTCGGGCGCAGACGATTTGCAGCCTCGTCCCGATCCTTGAAGCTGTCTACCGCTTGCCGAGCAGCGCTTGCTTGGCCGCGGCGAGCGATTTCATCTGCTCAGGTGTGACCTCCGGGTGCTTGAGCTTCAGGGCCTTGATCTGATCGGACACGATGAAAGCGACGATCGCGCGCGTCACGAACTTGTGGTCGGCCGGAATCACGTACCATGGCGCCCAATCGGTGCTGGTCGCGCTCAGCATCTCCTCATAGGCGTCCATGTAGTCGTCCCAGAATCCGCGCTCCTGGATGTCGGCGGCAGAGAATTTCCAGTGCTTTTCCGGGTTTTCGAGGCGTTCGAGGAAGCGCTGTTTCTGCTCGCCCTTCGAGACATTGAGGAAGAACTTGAGGATCAGCGTCCCGTTGCGCGCGAGATGGCGCTCGAAACTGTTGATGTCGTCGTAGCGCTCCTTCCAGAACGAGTTGCCGCGCTTTCCTTTCGGCAGCTTCTGCCGCCCAAGGATCGCGGGATGCACCCGGACCACCAGCACCTCCTCGTAGTAGGAGCGGTTGAAGATTCCGATACGGCCGCGCTCAGGCAGGCATCTCGAGTAGCGCCAGAGAAAGTTGTGGTCGAGGTCTTCGGCCGAAGGCTGCTTGAAGCTGAAGACCTGGCAGCCTTGGGGGTTGACGCCTGACATCACGTGCTTGATCGTACCGTCCTTTCCGGCAGCGTCCATCGCCTGGAACACGAGCAGCACGGAGTAGACGTCGTTGGCGTAGAGCAGTTCCTGAGCCTCCGCGAGGCCCTCGACGTTGTGCTCCAGGAACGCCTTGGCGCGCGACTTGATCTCGTCCTTGCCGAGCGCGCGCAACTCGGGCGTGCCCATCCAGTCCGGGTTGTGGCGCTTCAAACGCACCTTCCTGCCGGGCGTAATCTGAAAGAGCTTGTAGATTTTCTTGGGCTTGAGCGCCATCGGCTGGACTCCATACGGTGCACCGGCGTTGCGTGGCCGCGCGACTCACTTGATCAAGACCGCGCAGCGATCGGGAGACAACGCAGCGATTCTTCCAGCTTGCCGCTCTTCGTGCAACACCGGGAATGCCTGCTGCGCGTTTTAGATGTTCAGCGCAGCGCGGAGGCCGAAGCGCCCGCTGCGCCTCGGCGCTGGCGTGGAATCTCGTGGACGCGTTACGGCAACTTCCGCACGACTTCGATCACGCGCTCATCGTAGTCTTTGGGGAACGTCCACCAGCGAAAGCTCTTCTCGTCGCGGTTCTCGGTCAGGCCGCGCTGCGCCGGACACACATGGAACAGGAACTGGATTGGTTTTCTCGAGGAGCGGGTTGCCCGCAAATGGATCGTGCTCCCCGATGCGCAAGGCGGTGGGGGTCGGCATGAGATAGACACGCGGCTGGCAGCCGGCCAGCGCGACGGCCAGAAGGATTGCCCCAAACCGCAGCGCATCCAGTATCAGCGGGCGCTTGCTCATCCTTCGTATTCTATTTCATCGATGACCCCGCGCAACCGCCGCCAGCACGCCGCTAGGGATTCAACCCAGCGGTTTCAATTTGTCTCCGCATCGTGACGAACTTTGGCGGTCATTGCCGGATTAGGGTTTTTTGTCGGGTGGATTACCGCGCCCCAGCCGATTCCAATTTCTTCATAACCTGGTCGAGGCTGAAGCTCGCCGCTTTCTGCCGCGGCGGGAACGCCTTGAACGTTTGCAGGAACTCGCCGACGTACGTTTGTGCCGGTACTAGCAGGAACGCGCGGTCGAGCAACCAGTCGTAGTAGGTGTTGGAGGTGATCTGCGCGCGCTCATAGGGGTCGCGCCGCAGGTTGAAGATGAGCGGCAGGCGCAGCGGCGTGAACGGCTCCTGCCACACCTGAAGCGTTCCCTGCGCGCGCTGCTCCATGAAGATCAGCTTCCAGTCCTGGTAGCGCAGTGCCGTCAGATCGCCGTCGTCGGAGAAGTAGAAGATCTCCTTGCGCGGCCCGTTCTTGTCCTTGCCCGTGAGGTACGGCAGGAAGTCGTAGCCGTCGAGATGCACCTTGTAGGTGCGCCCGATTGCCTTGACCCCGCCTTTCTCGAGCTTGTCCTTGATATCGGGCTCGCCCGTCGCGGCGAGCAAGGTCGGCAGCCAGTCCATGTGATGCATGATCTCGTTCGTCACCGAGCCGGCCCTGATCTTGCCCGGCCACCGCACCATGGCCGGGACGCGCCAGCCGCCTTCCCAGTTGGTGTTCTTCTCGCCCCGGAACGGCGTCGCGGCCGCGTCCGGCCAGGTGTTGTAATGGGGACCGTTATCGGTCGAATAGAAGACGATCGTGTTATCGGCGATCTTCAGCTCGTCGACCAACGCCAGGAACTTGCCGATATGGATGTCGTGCTCGACCATGCCGTCGGCGTACTCGTCCTGGCCGGAGATGCCAGTCAGCGAGGCCTTCACGTGCGTGCGAAAGTGCATGCGCGTGCCGTTCCACCACACGAACCAGGGTTTGCCCGCCTTGTGCTGCTCGCGGATGAAAACAAGGGCGCGGTCGGACGTCTCGTCATCGATCGTTTCCATGCGCTTTTTCGTGAGCGGGCCCGTGTCCTCGATCTTCTGCTTGCCGCCCGGCAGCGCCCAGGAATGGATCACGCCGCGCGGGCCGAACTTCTCGCGAAATTCGGGGTTCTTCGGGTAGTCCCGGTTCTCCGGCTCTTCTTCGGCGTTCAGATGGTAGAGGTTGCCGAAGAACTCGTCGAAGCCGTGGTTGGTCGGCAGCATCTCGTCGCGGTCGCCCAAATGGTTCTTGCCGAACTGGCCGGTCGCGTAGCCGCGCGCTTTGAGCAGTCCGGCGATCGTGGGCTCCTCCTTGCGCATGCCGATCTCGGCGCCCGGCAGGCCGACCTTCGATAAACCGGTCCGGAAGACGCTCTGCCCCATGATGAAGGAGGAGCGGCCCGCAGTGCACGACTGCTCGCCGTAGTAGTCGGTGAAGAGCATGCCTTCATTCGCGATCCGATCGATGTTGGGTGTGTGATACCCCATCAGCCCTCGTGTGTAGGCGCTGATGTTCGACTGGCCGATGTCATCTCCCCAGATCACGAGAATATTGGGCTTGCCCTGCGCCTGCGCCATGCCCACGCCGGCCATGATCATGGCGAGGCCCAGCAGGCGCGTGATGGTGGCTTGCATCATCGTTTCACTCCTTCCATTTAGTTCGCGCTTTCAGGTCGCGCACGGTACAGGTCGAATGTTACAGGTTGAATTCGTCTCAGTGTCCACAGATACGGCTGAGATTATTCTGGAGCTTCCGAGTTACAAGGAAAAAACGCCCGACACGCTGCAGGTCGGGAACATACACCGGTGTACCCTAAAACTCCAAGCCTACCCGGTAGGATGGCCGACGTTTCTGAACCGCCAAGGCGCCAAGAGAAACCGTTATTGAACCGCGGAGGCGCGGAGAGAAACCAACTACGATTTAAGATTGACAGGTTCGATCCGTATTCATCTGCGTTCATCGGCGGCTAAAATTTGTTCTTGTTGGATAGCCCGTCTACGGGTTCCCGAGCAGGAAGTAGAAGGCGCTCGCGCTCTGGTCGCCGAAAGCGTGACCATAGGCAATGTAGGCCGTGCCGAGGAACGTCTCCGCCCCTAAGAAAATACTCGCCGCGGGGCGCACTTTAGAGTTATTGAACGGGTCGAGAGGGCCGCGCACGCGCACGCCCTCGAGCGAGCCGCCCGCGTAAACGCCGCGGCCGAGCGCCGTCGGCAGGCGCGCGAGCCGATAGGAGTAGACGGCGCGCGCGAACTCTACGTTCTCGCCGCTCAGTTGGTCGATCAGGTAGCCCGAGCCGCGCAGGAAACCGCCGAGCTGGAACGGGTCGTATGGCGGCGGCTCTCCCTCGAAGGTGTAGCCGAAGCCGCCAGCCAACTGGATTGCGTGTGGCCCGAAGCTCTTCGCCGCCATGAGCAATAGGTCGGTCTTGTTGTACTGGTCATCGGATCCCCAATCCTTGACGGTGCCGAAGGTGCGCAGCACGGCGAGCACGCCGTCGCGCGGGAAATTCGGGTTGTCGATCTGGTCGAACACGAAGCGTGCCGTATAGCCGACCTGCTGAATGTCAAAATCTGGCACCCCCGTCGTCAACCCGAAATCCTCCTTTGCTTTGAGCGTGCCGGTAAAGGAGCCGATCCGCGCTTCGCCGAACTTGTTCTGAAGGCCGACGTCCAGATAGGCGCGCGCGTAGCTGACCTCGTAGTCACCGATCTTGCGCTCGTTAAGGAAGAAGACGATGGGCTCGCGCTGCAGCTCAATGCGCGGCGCGACGAAGGCGCCGCTGCGCAGCCCGAGCGGCTGGTAGAACTCGCTGCGGAAGAACTTGGTGTAGCCTAATTGCAGGTCGTTGCGCCATTCGGCACCGAGCGAGTTGATCCAGGTCTTGCGGTGGCTCACCAGCGCGTTGAACCGCGTCTGCTCCGTGTCGGTCGCGAGACCCAGGCCGAACCTCACATAATCGGGTCCCCAGGATTTCTCGATGCCCTCGATTAGCACGGTGCGGCGTCCTTCACCGTCGACCATCGAATAACCCATACTCTCGAAATCACCGCGTCCGTAAATCTGTACCAGCCGATCGTTCAGATGCTCCAGGGAAAAGTCCGTTTCCGCCCTGACCCGCAGGCCGATTCCGGGCACTTCTTCCAGCTCATCTTCAATCACTTTCGGGTTGACCCAGCCGTCGCCGGTGGTAACGCGCGTGCCTGTGACTTTCGGTGCCGGCACGAGCTTGGCCAGAGCCGCCTCGCGCCACGCCCGGTAGTCGTCCTCGGAAACGGAAAGCCGGGCGAGCGCTTCACGCTCGGCGCGGGCCGCGGCCTCGCCGATCGGGATCGTCTTGAGCGCACCTTGGAAGTTGCCGGCGCTGAAGCTGCCAAGTTTCGGCTCGATCAGGATATCCCCCGCGCGCAGTTGCCCGAGCGAGCGGCGCACGTTCTGCTCGGTGAGCAGATTGATCGACTGCAGGGCGACGCCTAACACGGAATTCAACTCGGAGCGGGGCAGGAGCGGCGACCCCAGGTTGACCGCAATCACGACATCGGCGCAGGCCTCGCGCGCGATGTCCACCGGCAGGTTGCGCACCAGCCCCCCGTCCACATGCAGCACTCCATCGATGTCCATGGGCGAGATGAGCCCCGGCACGGACATGCTGGCGCGCAAGGCCTTCGCGAGATCACCGCGCCGGAACACCGTCATCTCGCCGTTCTCCAAGTTGGTCGCGACCGCCCGGTACGGAATTGGCAACCGGTCGAAGTCCTGGTCGGGGAAGTTTCCCGCGCGATTGGTCAATACGCGCAGCAGGAACTCGAACTTGTAGCCGGACGTTGTCCCCGGCGGCAGCAGGAGCTTCCAGTCGCGCAAGCCGAGCTGGAAGCGGAAGAGCGGCGTGAAATCGTCGCGCTTCACGTTAAAAGGCCTCTCGGAGCGCGGCGGTTCGTCGGTGAAGATCTCGTCCCAGTTCACTTTGCCGATGCTTTCAGTAATCTTGTCCAGCGGCTCGCCGCTCGCGTAAACGCCGCCGACGAGCGCGCCCATGCTGGTGCCGGCGATGCAGTCCACCGGCACGCGCATTTCTTCCAGCACTTTCAGCACGCCGATATGCGCGACGCCGCGCGCGCCGCCGCCTGAGAGCACGAGGCCGATGCGCGGTCGCTCCGTCTGCGCGGCTGCGAGCGTCGAAGTGATCGCTCCGGCGAGGATTAGCAGAGCGGCCAGAAAAAGCCGCAGGAAGTAGTGTGTCCGGAAGGCGACCATGGGCGCTCCAATAGCGACGACTTGTTACGCGGATTATACCGACGCCCGATGAGCGGAATTCAGTTAGAATTCAACGCTCGGGCGTGGGTGTAGTTCAATGGCAGAACGGCAGCTTCCCAGTCGCCCGCTCCTCCTGTTTGAATCGGGTCTAACCTGCCGAGGTCGCGTTTGCCCCGCCTGCTCCGGGCCGCGTAGAATCGCGGGACCCTTGCTGCGGAGCAGTGATTGGATCGTTCACGCCAACTCGAGAAAAGGCCCGAAGTTCCCTTGCTCCTGCAAGCGTCTCATGGTACTGGCCGGGCCGCGGTGGCCGCTTTCTAGGCAATGGTGGCTCGGATGAGCGCTAGCGTGGCGTGACCCATGCGTGTCGTCTACTGCGATGCGAATCTCACGTCGTACACCGGGCACTTTGCCACCCAGTGCCGCGCCCTTTCCGCGGAATTCCGAGCGCTGGGATTCGAGACGACCGTGCTCGCCAACCGGCGCATCGAAGAAGCGGTCGCCGACGAGCTGAAGGCGGTCGGTTTTTTCTCGGAAAGCCCGTACGAAAAAACGTCTGACGATCCGCTGTGCTGGTGGCTCAAATCGTTTTTCGATGTATCGCGGATTCTTGCGGCCGATTTCGACAAGGCCGGGCAGCTGACCAGCGAGGACCTCGTCTACTACGATACGGCAACCCCGGCGCCGGTCATGGCGCTGATCGAGTGGGCCCAGAAAAAGTTTTCTCCAGAGAGCTGCCCCAACATTGCCATGAACTTCATCGAGCACAGCGATGTCGTTGCGAAAAAGTCTGCGTCAGGGCAGCTCGAGCTGGATGTCCAGTCCTACAATCCGTTCCTCTATCGCTACGCCAGTCTGGCTGTCGATCCGAGATACGAGCATTGTTTTCATTGGGTATCGACGGACGTGTCTCTGGCCGAGATCTACTCGCACGTCCTGAACAGGCCGGTGACTTGCCTGCCCACCCCGTACGTGGCGGCGACTTCCCCAAGATCGCGCGCGGGTGCCAGGGAGTGGACAGTCGGCTTCCTGGGTGCCCAGAGGCCGAGCAAAAACTTCCATCTCGTGCCGGATGTTCTCGAGCGCCTTCTCTCACGACGCGCCGATGTCCGTATCGTGATCCAGAACAGCTGGTCGGCGATGGAAGAGGTTGCAGTGCGCGTTCGCGGGCAAGCCGCAGCAGACCCGCGGATCGAGTTGATCGGCGAGGCGCTCGACGAGCCGGCGTGGGCCCAGCTCCTGGACCGGTGCGATCTCCTGGTGGCCGCCTATGACCGGGGCAAGTATGGGAACGCCCCCTCCGGGATCGTATTCGAGGGGCTTGCGAATGGCATTCCGCTGGTTGTGACCGGCGGCACGGCATTTGAGCGAAGCGCCCGGGAGTATGGATTTCCCGCGGTCGCGATCGGCGAGCTGGAACCCGCGTCTATCGCGGGCGCCATCGAAGCGGCCTTGTCCGATTACGAGGAACTCGCGCGTCGCGCACAGGCCGCGAGTGGCCTGTGGGGGGCGCGAAATGGACCCCTGCGAACGGTGCAGGCGCTGCTCGAGAAAGTTCGACAGGCGCGGGCGAACTAGCCGCGCGCCCAAGCCTGTTACGCGCCCGCAACGATTCCGCTAGAATTCAAGGCCAGGATGCGGGTGTAGTTCAATGGCAGAACGGCAGCTTCCCAAGCTGCATATGAGGGTTCGATTCCCTTCACCCGCTCCAACTTGAAACGGGCCACAGGCCCGTTTCAGTTGCGGTCGGAGGGCACGCGCGTGACGATGCTGCCATTGCCGCGCACGGGCTTGTCGGCCTCGCAGCTGGACACGGCGGGGCTGTTCCAGTAGTACTACGTAAGCAGGCGGACTGGCCATCGTATGTGCGAGCGTAAAAAGCCTTTTCTCTTCCGTCGCGCACTCCCGGGAAGCAGGGGCAAGTTCGGCCATTGTACCGGAAGCGCAAAATTTAAATTCAACACGCAAGGAAACTTCATGGGAGCACTAATGGTAGGGCTGGCGTTCACTATCCTGTTGGTTGCGCCAGTGCAGGGCCTTGAGGCTGCGGGGACGCTCGAGCAGATCGCCAAGACGGGAAAATTCAGGATCGGGTTTCGGGAATCCTCGCCGCCCATGTCGTTTCTGGACAAGGACGGGAATCCGGCCGGTTACTCTATCGATCTCTGCAAGCACATCGCGACCGCCGTCAAGAACAAGGTTGGCAAGGAAGTGACGGTGGAATATGTGCCGGTCACCTCCGAGAATCGGTTCGACGCGCTGATCAACAACAAGATCGACATCCTCTGCGGACCGACGACGAAGACCATGTCGCGGGCTGAGCGCGTTGACTTCACGCAGCTGACTTTCGTTACCGGCACGTCGTTCATGACGCTCCCGGACAAGGAAATTCGCGAAGTCGCTGGCTTCAGTGGCAAGAAGATCGGGGTCTCGCGCGCCACGACGACGGAAAAGGTCTTGAGAAACATGCTCAAGGAATCCTTGACGGATGCGGAAGTCGTCCTGGTGAGCTCGACGCTCGAGGGCGTGGCGGCGCTGAAAAGCGGGGAGATCGACGCGTTTTTCTCCGACCAGGTCGTCCTCATGGGCACGGCGATGACGTCGGACGAGAAGCTCGCGATTGCGTCAGCCGTATTTTCCTACGAGCCGTTTGCGCTGGCCGTGCGGCGGAACGATGCCGACTTCCGGCTTGTCGCCGACCGCGTGTTGTCCCACCTGTATCGGTCGGGACTCATCCTGGATACCTACAGCCGGTGGTTCAGCCGGTTCTCGAAAGAGCGGCCGCCGATATTTGATGCGCTCTATCAGCTAAACTCCACGCCGGAGTAAGAGTCCCCAACGTAGTGTCTTCTTCGATTCACCATTCACGGATGTAATCTGCGTTCATCTGCGTTTATCTGCGGCTAATATTGTTTTTCGATTCCACGCGACGGGCCTCAGCGCCGCGTGGAATTGAGGCCCAGAAACGTACCACCGTTGCGGCGCGCGAGCTCGCGCATCAAAGTCGCGAACCGAACGCCCGTGTAGCTCGATTCCGCCGGCGGCCCGAACATGGTCGGAAAACCCACGCCGTGGATGCGAACCCGCCGCTTGCCCGCGGCATCCGCCCGGTTGAGTCGACCGACCCTGCGCACCACGTTCTCGATGGAGGGCCCGGTAAACTCATCGCCGAAAACGTAGATGCTGATTTTCCGGTCCCGGCGGGAGAACACGCGGATCGCCGCCTCGATGCCCTCGACCGGGCTGCTGTTGCTGAACGGCCGCCAGGTTCGCAGCCGATTGACGATGGCGCGGCGGCGGGCGGGGCTGTCAGGAATCCACTTCCCCGCATATTGCGAGAACATGAACTGCCCCATGTCGCTCAACACCTGGATGCCCTTCACCCGCGGGTAGAGCTTGAGGGTTTCTTCCACCTTGCGCCGCATGAGCGGCCAGGCGAGCGATTGCATGCTGCCGGAGGTGTCGATGACGAAGATGATGTACTCGCTGTCGACGGGGATGCCGCCGACGAGACGCTCCGGCGGCGTCTCCCGGCGCTGGGAAAGGAGCCGCTTCATCTCTTCGGTCAGCGCCTGCTGCGCCAGCGCGAGCTGATCGCGGATGCGATTTTGCACCGACGCGGTGTCGCGTGCCGCCCGGTAGCGCCCTTCGATCGTCGTGAGCTCGTCCTGGTAGCGCGCCACCAGGCGCTCGGCCTTCGCGAGCTCGACCTGCCGCGCCTCGAGCTCGGCCTGCAGCGCCTTGCGGCGCGCGTCGAGCTCGGCGTGCTCTTCCTCCAGCACTTGCAGTTCGGCACGCAGCGTCTCGGCGTCTCTTTCCACGAGGCCCGGCTCGGCACCGCGGGCGATGATGAATAGCAGCAGGATGGCGCCGAAACCGCAGAAGATGGCGTCCAGGAACGAGAGCCCGATGGCCTCGAACTCGCGCTTGCGTCGCCGTCTCACGGCCAATCCTCCGCGGGGCTGAGAAAAGAGCCGCGAGTTATCTGCGCCAGCCGCCAGTACGCGGCGGCGGCCATCGGATCGCCCTCCATGGGCAGCAGAATGACGTTGACGGGAACGCCCTTGACGAGCACAGCGAGCGCATCGTCGAAGAAGCGCAGGCGCTGCTTTCCCGGAACCGTATAGCGCAGGCCGCGCTCGCGATCGAGGGTGGGCAGGCTGTCGGTCACGAGAAAGACGTTGTCCGGCTTGGGCGTGAGCTGGTTGATGACGTTGAGCGCGTGATAGAGGCTGGTGCCGCCCCGGGGAATGATTTTCTTCGTCGCTTCGACCGCGCCGTTTAGCGCGGCCGGGTCGCTCGCGTCGAGCCACCCGCCGGGCGCGTTGCGCACGACCGGTTCCGCGCGCTCGTTGAAGGTGTAGATCTGAAAGCGCGAGCCGGCGGGAATCTGGGTCGCGATCCAGTCCAGGGTGGCAAGCGCCCGCCGCCACTTGAGCGCGCGGCGCTGCTCGGCCGCGGGCAGGTTGCGCAGGCGGACGACGTCGACGATGCGCTCGGCGAGCATGCTGGCCGAGGCGTCGAGCAGGATGAGGATGCGCTGTCCGCCGACTTTCAGCCCGGTGAGGTACTGGCGGTCGCCCTCGCCGGGGAAGGCGCGCAGGCGGTCGCCTTCCTGGGCGCGCTGCATCGCGCCGCCTTCCAGCCGCTTCAGCTCCTCATCGCGGGACTTGAGGTCTGCCTTCAAGCGATTGACGTGGGTCTCGCGCGCGATGCTGTTGGTCTCGAGCTGCGCAAGGTCGTAGCGCCGGCCGGCGATGTTCTCGCTCAGGGTCTTCGATTGGGCCAGCAGACGCTGGCGCCGATTGCCAGCCCGCTCGAGACCTGCGCTCAGCGCGGCGGCCTGTTTGCGGCCATTTAGAACCTGTCGCTCCAACGCCTCCACGTCTTGCTGGAGCGCCTCGGTCGCCTCGCGCCGCTGGGCGATGGAGTTGTGGCTCAGGATGAGGAACAGCAGGACGATAGCGCCGAAGCCGCAAAGGATGGCATCGATGAACGAGAGGCTGACGGTGGTGAGCGGGCGGCGCTTCATTCAGAGATCAAATCCGTGACCTGTGACGGCTGACCAAGAAATAGTGAGGAGTACTGGTGATGAGAGAGGGTGATGATTGATGGTGATGTACGGCATTGCGTGCGCTCTTCATCACCATTTTCCATCACTATTTTCCATCACCACTATTCATCACCACTATTCATCACCAGTCTTTGATCATCGGCGTTCATCGGCGGCTAATACGGCTTTTTGTGTTTCGCTATATCTGCTTTCATCTGCGGTTGGATTTTGACGTTTCGCTTCACCCGTCACCCATCACCCATCACCCGTCACGAGTTTTAGCTGGTCCGCAGGTGCCGGATCAGGCGGTCGTTGACGTAGGTTTCGGTATCCAGCACCAGGCGCTCCTGAGTGAGCTGGAGCTGATGGACCAGAAACATGAGGACGATGCTCAGCAGCAATGCGATCAGGGTCGAGTTGAATGCCGTTCCGAGATTCTGCGTGACGCCGGTAATGTCGCCCTGGACGGCGCGATGGGCCAATCCCAGCGCGTTACCGATGCCGCGCACGGTCCCGATAAAGCCGATGGATGGGATTGCCCATGCGATATAGCGGATCAGCGCCAGCTCGGAGTCGAGGCGCTCGCCTTCGTTTGCGCACACTGTGCCATTGGCGGAGGCCGCATCCTGCACGCTGTGCGTCGTCTCGAAGCGCGTGAGCGACTGGGACACCGCACGCGGGAGCAGGAGGTTGCGCAGGACCGGCTTGAGCGCCACGAGCGGCTTCACATAGCGGCGGGCGTCCTCGGGCAGAATCTTGATGCCCTCCGTCAATGGCAGCAGATCGTCCTCGAGCAGCCCGCGCTCGCGCAGCACGACCACCCATTTATAGCCGAGTATCGCCAGCGCCCACAGCATGAGAACGAAGCACGCCTCCTGCTCGTAATCCTTGAGGATCACATAGACCGAGCTCTCGATCTCGGCGTCAGGCTGTTGGGCGACGAGGGCGCGCTGTTCGGCGAGCTCAACCGCGGCGTTGGGCCGCACGACGCTGACATAGGCGCCATGCACGAGAATGGCGGCGAAGATCAGGGCAAAGAACTGATAGACGAACTGAACCGGAAAGTGCTTGATCATGAAAGTCCTCGCGGGCGAAGGAATGCCCGCAGTTTAGCGGTTGTGGGCTCGTGCCTAGTGTTCAGATATCCACAGGAAAGGAAACCGGAACATCCAGTCGGGGCCGCTCTTCACCGGGGTCTCGCTTTTGCGACTCCCGCCTGCGGGCGGGCGGCGGAGCGGGCTTTTCTTTCTGGTCCCGGGGTTTCTCCGAGGCGGTTGCCGGCTTGGAGTCCTGCGTCTGCGCCGCAACCGGGAGTGGAGCGCCGAGACACGCCGCCAACCCGAGCGCGAGCACGCGTCGCATCAATGTCGACACGAGGGAAACCCGAACCACAGAGGTCACGGAGAACAGCGAACATCCAGTCGTTACCGATTCTCTTCGTGTTCTTTGTGGTTCGGATTGTCTGTTCATGTTAGGGGGTTGTGGCTAGCACGCGTCGCCGCGCATCATTATTATGGCGTCCCCGTCGCGTAGCGCGCGCAACGAAATCCCACGTCGGGCCGCGGCTCGGTACCATAGTCCCGATAGGTCCAACGCAGCGCGCTGACGCTCGCCTGCATCCAGCTGGAACCGCGGATCACGTGGTGCTTCCCGGCGGCGGGGCCGGTCGGGTCCGGTTCCCGCGCCTTCGCTGCCCGAATCCCATAGTAATCGTTGACCCATTCGGCAACGTTGCCCGCCAGGTCGAAAATCCCCGCCGGGTCCGCCCGGAAGTGTGCGACCGGTGCCGTGCCGGCGAACCCGTCGCTGTAGTCCTTGAGCGCGTCCGCCAGTTGCCCGCTGACCGATCGATCGGCGAAGTTTCCGCTACCCGGCGCCGGCGGCATGGCATCGCCCCACGGGAAGCGGCTCGACTTTTCGACTCCAGCATGGCGCGCCGCCCAGGCCCACTCCGCTTCCGTCGGCAGCCGGAAGCCGTGCTGTAAAGGAAGTACCGGGGCGAGTGCGCCCGTGCCGCTCGTATAGGCCGCAGGAAGCTGTGCAGCCTCGTTCAGCCAATTGCAGTAACCGGCCGCATCCTCCCAGCGCACGTTGACGACCGGGTGCGAGGGCGTCTCGAGCGCCACGGAACCGAACCGCCCCGAACTTTGGTTCGGGCTGTATTTCCGGAACTGTTCGTTGGTCACCTCCGTGGTCCCGAGATAATAGGGCCGCGAAAGCCGCACCTCACGCAACGTCTCATTAGCGCGTTGTCCCGGATCGCGGCGCGAGGCGCCCATCGTGAACGTGCCCGGACGCACGAGAATCATCACCGTGCCGTCGGGTGCGGTGATTCTTTCCGGAAGCTCGGTCGTTACCGGCGCGCCCGCGGCACGCAATTTGACCGCCAGAGTCTGCTCGAATCCGGGCTTGGGGGTGACCCACAGCTGCGCGGTCTCGAAGCCATCCCGGTTGATTTCAAGCAGCGTTGGTGCGGCGGGCAGTTGGTGTTTGCCGTTCGCCGGTCCGATGATCTGTCCCTCGATGCTCAACGACGCGTCGGGCGGCTGCACCCGGAGCGTGACCCGACCCATCTCGGCGCTCAGCGCGACGCGCAGGCGGCGTTTCTCCGCTTGCTTCAAGCGCACCGAGCGGCTCGTGGTCCCGTAGCCGCGCTTGGAAACCGTCACGCGATGATCTCGGCCGGGTCCGAGCATGAGCGTAGTCGGGGTCGTTCCGGCGTAGCGGCCGTCGACCGCGACGCTCGCGCCCGCGGGCTCGCTCACGACACGCAGCTCGCCGTCTGCGGGCGCGAGCGTTACCGGTCCGATGGTCTGGGCCTCACCGGCGACAACGATGATGCGCTGTTTTGACGTCTTGTAGCCGGCGGCGCGAATCTCGATGTCGCGGGTCCCGGCGGCGAGTTCGGTGGTGAGTGGAAGCAGCCCCATGCCCTCGCCATCGACGTACAGCGTGGCGCCGGTCGTATTCGACAGAATCGTCACAGCGGCCGACGCCCGAATCAGCGCGGCAACGAGGCTCTGGCGGCGCCCGAGCCCCTCGATCTGGATCGTCGTGGAAAACTCCGCATAGCCATCGGCGCGTATGACGATCAGGTGTTCGCCCGCGGCCAGTTCGATTTCGGCAATCGGTGTCTCGCCCTTGATCTCGCCGCCGGCTGACACCGTCGCCCCGGCGATGCCTGGCGTGTCCACCGAGAGATAGCCGGGCAATTTCTCGAGCGCCAGCGCGATGCGCTGGTGGGTCGCGCGCGTGATCTCGATCTCGCGCACCAGGCGGCGGTAGCCGTCGCGTTGAGCTTGCAGCCGATACACGCCGGGAAGCGCCAGGTAGCCCTCGGCGAGCCGCAGGGCCGGTATTGTGCCCTCCAGGCTGACGCGGCCCGGTCCGGGCTCAATGTCCACGTACAACATGCGCGCCGAGAACACGAACCACAGCCCGATGGCCAGTGCTGTCAACGCGACCATCACGTACGCCGCGCCAATGCGTCGCCGTCGCGGAACCGGGGCGGGCGGCGGCGGCGCCAGTGCGATCGAGGCTGAGAGGGACGCAAGACCCGCATCGGCTTCGGTTTGCAGCGCGAGCCCGCTCCGCGTGATCTGTACCGTAAACGCGTCCGCATCGATGCGCAGGTGATCGCCATCGCGCAGCCACTGCGAAGCGGCGAGGCGATGATCGTTCAGAAACACCGGCACGCCGCCCTCGAGCGGCTGCAGGAACGGCGCGCCGTTTGCGAGCGCGAGCGCGGCGCTCGCGCTCGTGCCGGTTGTCGTGATCAGAACAGGCCCTGCGCCGAGGTCCCTGTCGTCAGCGCTCCGAGGGCCGCGAAGGCTGATCCTCACACGCGTTCCTCGCAAGCAATAAAGAGTCGCGGCGAATTCGAATCCGGCGCCACGATCAGCTCGACGCGCACGTCTTTGTAGCCGGGACGCGAGCCGACTACCGTGTAGGTTCCAGGTGTCAGCGTGACCTCGCGGTCCTGAAACCGCCCGAGCCGTCCGACTCGATAGACCGTGACTTCGGTTGCGTTGTCCGATGCCAGCCGGATCGTGATCTTGGTCGTGGCACGCTTGAGGGCCATCTCCAGGCGTTGCTTGCCCTGCGCCAAGCGGACCCCGCCCGCCGCCTCGTTATCGAGGGATGCGAGAAACTGCTCGGCCTCGTCGCGCACGGATGCGGAATACAATCGCTGAGGGTCGGCCAAGTAACCGTCCATCTGCGCATGAATCGCGATCATGCGAGCACTGCGCGCGACGCCCTGTTTTGCAAAATCGACCGTCGGGTCGATTGCCACCGCGCGCCGATAGGCAGGGAGCGCCTCTTCCCAGCGCTCGGCCGCTTCCAGATCACGGGCCTCGCGTTGCAGCCGGGCGAGGGCGTCTCGCTGCAGGCCTTCCTTCGCGCGGGCGAGGCCGTCCGCCGCGGCGGGATGACCGGGGCGCATTTTGAGCGCGGCACTGAAAGAGCGCTCGGCATTCGACCATTGGGAATGTTCCAAGTGCGCGAGGCCTTGCGTCATCCGCTGGTCGAATCGCTGGACCGCGAGGCGGCGATTGATACGCGTCAACGCGTCCTTGGCGGGCGCGAACTTGGGGTCGAGTGCCGCCGCCGCCGCATACTCCGCGCGTGCCGGCCCCAGCGCGCCGGCGCTTTCGTGCGACGCGCCCGCGGCGAGCCGCGCGAGGACGTCATCCAACCGCCCGGCTCGGCGAAGGCCGTGCGTGGCTTTCTGATCCTCCGGTCGAATCCTGAGCGCCAATTGAAACGCCTTGGCTGCTTC
>Ga0224512_10002573_pt1 | contig 16558 bp, 17 predicted proteins | sample SF_May12_sed_USG_4_FD_169103 | JGI IMG/M metagenome (GOLD analysis project Ga0224512, IMG submission 169103) | Sediment microbial communities from San Francisco Bay, California, United States - SF_May12_sed_USGS_13 | ecosystem: Environmental > Aquatic > Marine > Sediment | place: USA...
CTCTTCGGCAGCGGCATAGCGCAGGTAACGTACCTGGGTATCGCCCCCATCTTCGAGCGGCGTATCGAGATGGGTGATCAGGGCGCGCAGCCGCAGCCGCTCGCTTTTGTCGCCGCCGATCAGCACGCTGTTGGTCCTAGAATCGGCGACGAGGCTCGTCGTGACAGGCACACCGTCGGCTCGCGGCTGCTGTGTGAGCGTGGTCATGATGCGCACGATCTCGGCGGCCGAGGCGTGCTCAAGCCGAACGACCTCGATGTCCTCGTCGCTGGATTGATCAATACGCCGGATGATGCTGACCATGCGCGAGACGTTTGCGGCGCGGTCGGAAATGATCAACATATTCGATCCGGGATGAGCAGCCAGGTGACCATACTGCGGAATCAGCGGCCTCAGGATTGGAACGAGCTGAGCCGCGCCAACATTGTTGACCTGCAGCACCTGGGTGACGATGTCATCGGCGCCCTGCGCGCCGCTTGTGCCAATCGGCCCCGCATACTGGCGCGCCGTCGCGTCAGGAACGATTTTGATAATGTCGCCGGTTGTCACCGCAACGAAACCATGTACCTGCAAGATCGACAAAAATGCTTCGTAAAAAGCTTCCGGCGACATCGGCGTAGACGACAGCATCGTCACTTTGGCGTTCACACGCGGATCGATGATGAAATTCCGACCCGTGACTTCGCCAACGGCCTCGACAATCTGACGAATGTCGGCCTCTTTGTAATTCGGAGTTATCGTCGTTTGCTGAGCGAGCGCCATCGGCAGCGCGCAGACGTGCAGGGCGATCATTGCCGCCATAAGCGATTGCCACAGCGGCGTGCGAGAGCGGTGATTCATTCAGTATTCTCGTCGCCGAGGTTGAGCTGATTAGTGTTCAGGGTGATGACCTCCGGTTGCCCGTTTCGTTCCACGGTGACTGATACCTGGTCCGCGTCGCCAAGCGACTGAAAGATTTGCATGGCCTGGCTCGGATCAGTGAGTGCCTGACCGTCAATATCCTTGATCAAGTCACCCGGGCGCAAGCCGAGCGCCGCAAACTGAGCCCGATCCCTTCCCGGATAGACGCGGTAGCCCTGCTGCTGACCGTCGACGAAATAAGGCGTCGGGCGAATCACGTCGGCAAGTCTGGAGACGTTTTGCGCAACGACGGCCTGAATGCTGTCGTCAGGATCCTCGGTGCGTCGCGTTTGTGTCAAATTGCGTCGCGCAATCGCCGTATTGCCGGCCGGAAAGTCTTTCGGCAGCTTGAGATTCGTCAACACGCCGTTTTCGTCGAGCACTACCCGATCGGGATATACGGCGTGCAGTGCGGCTCCGGAGGCGATTCTGTCTCCGAGGCTGTAGACCTTTTCTTCATTATTGCCGTCAGCGATGATTGCGATCGACATTTCGCGCGGATCCGAAGCCATTGTGCCTTTGAGCGACAGATTGGTCAGCCGCGTATCGGCGAGGTTTTCCGTTTCCACGACGACCTGCCGCGGGACGTCTTCCGGGTCCTGACTGGCTACGCCGAAAATGTGCGCATCGACGATCGCGCGAACATCGGCCGCAACGCCGGACGCGCTCACGGTGGTCAGCTGCGGAGCCGAAGCCGGAACGACGTCGCCGGCAGCCGGCCCGGGAATGAGCATCCAGATGATTTTTGCGAGCTGCCAGGCAATCAGGATAGCCAGCAGCAGACTCACCCATGGGGGCAGCAGCTGATTGGCGGCCACCAGCGTTTTCGCGCGATCGAGGCTCGCAAAATCAGACCATTTGGCTTCCGTTGTCATGGTTGGTCCGGCCGAATTGGTGTTTCCGTCGTATCCGTAAAAGCAGCGCCAAGATGATACGGGTTCTGACGACCCTCAAACAAGCCCGTAATGCCCAAAAAAACTATATTTGGCAAGGATATAGATGGCAAATATGAGGTCGCGACACATGCCTGGAGCGGGCTGGCACAGCGCGCCCGATGAAAATTCCGTGAACGGCGTGTGGAGATCGCCGCAGCGAGCCCATATATAATGACACGAAAGGCGCCGCGGGCACGGCTTTGCGGGCAATCGGTGATAATCGGGAATTGGGTTTCGGACATTACGTAAAGCCATGGGCGAACAGCGACCGGACAATGACTTGCGCGATAGCATCGATGTGGCTGTCGACGAGGCGCAGCCCAAGATCAAACGGCCCCCACTGTACCGGGTCGTGCTGATCAATGATGACTATACGCCGATGGCGTTCGTCGTGGATATACTCGAATCGGTCTTCGGAATGGAACGAACGCGCGCCACACAGGTCATGCTTGAAGTGCACACCAAAGGCAAGGGCATTTGTGGTGTGTACAATTACGAAATTGCCGAGACGAAGGTGGCGCAGGTCATGGGTATCGCGAAACAGCACCAGCATCCGCTGTTGTGCACGATGGAAGACGCCTGATTCTATGAAGAGATGAACGCATGCTAAGCAGCGAACTCGAATTTTGCCTCAACGAGGCCTTTCAACGGGCCCGTGACCAGCGTCATGAATTCATGACCGTCGAGCACCTGTTGCTTGCGCTACTTGACATTCCCAGGGTTCACGAAATTCTCAAGGCATGTAATTCGAACGTAGCGGAGCTGCGCCGACAGCTCACGGACTTCATCGACGAACAGACACCATTGCTGCCGAACGATGACGACAACGACGTGCAGCCGACGTTGGGATTCCAGCGGGTTTTGCAGCGCGCCGTTTTCCACGTGCAGTCGAGCGGCAAAAAAGAGGTGACAGGCAGCAATGTGCTCGTTGCTATTTTCAGTGAAAAGCAGTCGCAGGCCGTGTACTTGCTGAGCATGCAGGATATTACGCGACTGGATGTCGTCAATTATATTTCCCACGGCATGCCGCAGTTGCCGGGCGAAGGCGGTCCTGGTGAACAGGATGCTTCTCTCGACACCGAAACGGAAGCTGAAGCCTCGGCGCTGGACAAGTATGCGACGAATCTTAATCAGCTCGCCATGGACGGCAAAATCGATCCACTGATCGGCCGTGAACTCGAAATCGAGCGAACCGTGCAGATCCTGTGCCGGCGTCGCAAAAACAATCCGCTGTATGTGGGTGACGCGGGCGTTGGCAAGACTGCGCTGGCGGAGGGTCTGGCGCGGATGATCACCGAGGAGCGTGTACCGGATGTTTTGCGCGATTCGACGATTTATGCGCTCGACATGGGTACATTGATTGCCGGGACCAAATATCGCGGTGATTTTGAAAAGCGTCTGAAAGGCGTCATTGCGGACATCCGCAAGGATCCGGGCGCCATTCTGTTTATCGATGAGATACACACCGTGATTGGCGCCGGTGCGGCGTCGGGCGGTGTTATGGATGCGAGCAATCTGATCAAACCGGTGCTTGCCAATGGCGAAATTCGCTGCATCGGTTCGACAACGTACGGCGAGTATCGCGGCATTTTCGAGAAGGACCACGCGCTGGCACGTCGCTTTCAGAAGATCGACGTTCCCGAGCCCAGTCTCGAGGAAACCGTGGCGATTCTGCATGGCCTCAAATCTCGCTTTGAGGAACATCACGGTGTCAAATACGATGCCGAGGCGCTCGAAGCGGCCGCCGAGTTGTCGGCACGACATATCAACGACCGGCGTCTGCCCGACAAGGCCATTGACGTGATCGACGAGGCCGGCGCGAATCTCAGGCTGCAACCCGCCGAGTGCCGTGGCAATCACGTAACGGTGGGCATCGTCGAAAGCATTGTCGCGAAGATGGCGCGCATACCCGCGAAAAGCGTCTCCGCGTCCGATCGAGACGTACTGAGGACGCTCGAGCGGGATCTCAAGTTGACGATCTTCGGGCAGGACAGGGCGATCGAGGCACTGGCATCCGCGATCAAAATGGCGCGTTCCGGACTTCGTGAAGACGAAAAACCGATTGGTTCGTTTCTTTTCGCTGGCCCGACCGGCGTCGGTAAGACGGAAGTTACGCGCCAGCTGGCAATGATCATGGGTGTCGAGCTGATTCGTTTCGACATGTCCGAGTACATGGAGCGACACACCGTGTCGCGGCTCATTGGTGCACCGCCTGGCTACGTCGGTTTCGATCAGGGTGGGTTACTGACCGAAGCGGTCACCAAGAATCCACACGCCGTCGTACTGTTCGATGAGATCGAGAAAGCGCACCCTGAAGTCTTTAACCTGCTGTTACAAGTCATGGATCACGGAACGCTGACGGACAACAACGGGCGCAAAGCCGACTTCCGTAACGTCGTGCTCGTCATGACCACCAATGCGGGAGCGCAGGAAATGAGTCGCGCCTCGATCGGATTCACGAGACAGGACCACTCGAGCGATGGCATGGAGATTATCCGCAAATCGTTCTCGCCCGAATTTCGTAACCGGCTCGACGCAATCATTCAATTCGCGTCGCTGGATACCGATTCCATCAAGCGCGTCGTTGATAAACTGGTTGTCGAGCTCGAAGCAAAACTGGGCACCAATCAGGTCACGCTCGAACTCGACGACGCGGCACGCGAGTGGATCGCCAAGCGCGGCTATGACCCGAAGATGGGCGCACGACCAATGGCGAGAATCATTCAGGAACACATCAAGCGACCGCTGGCCGAGGAACTATTATTCGGCAGCCTTGCCGATGGCGGTCACGTTCGCATTGCGGTAGGTCCGGATGACACCCTCGAGCTGCATGCTGAGCCGATCCGAAAGGAACTGGCGCACCTGCCCAAGGATTGATCTGCTTGCGGCGCGAGCCTTGGCCGTTCCGTGAAATTACCTGCCGCGATAGACGATGCGGCCTTTGCTGAGATCGTAAGGAGTGAGCTCGACCGTGACACTGTCGCCGGTGAGGATACGGATGTAATTCTTACGCATTTTTCCGGAGATATGCGCAGTCACGATGTGACCGTTCTCCAGTTCAACGCGAAACGTCGTATTCGGCAGCGTCTCGGTGACGACACCTTCCATCTGCAAGGCTTCTTCTTTAGCCAAGTGAAATTTCTCTCTCTTTCAAAAATGCCGGCGAATTGTGCAGAAATGGGCGGCCCATTGCAATAAACCGCACTATCTCTGAATCAATAGATCAGACACAGATATTGGGTGTTTTGGCCAATTTCCAAGGCGCAGTGGCGGGTCGCACGCCTCGCGCAGAATGCGCAGGAATTCCACTCGTGGCACGGTCGTTGCCCCGAGCGTCAGCAGATGTTGTGACTGGATCTGACAGTCGATCAGATTAGCGTTGTTGGCGAGAAGGTGCCGGGAGAGACCGAGCAGGGCAAAGCTCGAGGCACTGGGTGCGTCGCTGAACATCGACTCGGCGAAAAACGCGTGGCCGATGGCGACGCCATAAAGGCCGCCAATCAGTCGATCATCTTCCCGAACTTCGATCGAGTGCGCCCAGCCGTTGTCGTGTAGTCTGACGTATGCATCGATCATGGTCCGGGTAATCCAGGTGCCCTGCCGCGAGCGGCGTTTTGCGGCACAGGACTGGATGACCTCTGTAAACGTTCTGTTGAAGGTAAGCACGGCGCTCGAGCGTCGAATGTAGCGGCGTAGTCGTCGCGACACGTGCAGATCAGTCGGGCGTAAGATGCACCGCGGATCCGGCGACCACCAGAGTATCGGTTGACCTTCTTCGAACCACGGAAAAATGCCGCAACGATAAGCGGCGATCAGGCGCTCGACACCGAGATCGCCCCCGGCCGCGAGCAGTCCGTCCGGCTCCGCGAGAGCGGATTCGACGTCAGGAAATGCGTCTGGCGGGGCCCCGGGATCGAGCCAGATAATACGGGTCGCGCTCATCAACGATCGTCAGTCTTGTCGCGACGATACGGCGAATGATCGTCGATAGCACGCATGTAGCGATCGATGTGTTGACCTTCCTCGTCAAGGTAATGGCCGATCGCCGAGAAAAACTCAGGGTGTGCGAGCCAGTGTGCCGAGTAAGTCGGTACCGGAACGAAGCCGCGGCTGACCTTGTGTTCACCTTGTGTACCGGGCTCGAAGCTATGGATGCCTTTATCGATACAGTAGTCGATACCCTGGTAGTAGCAGGTTTCGAAATGCAGAGCGTTGTATTCTTTGGTTGCACCCCAGTAGCGTCCGTACAGCACGGTATCGCTCTCGAAGAACACCGCGGCTGCAACCACCTTGCCGCGACGTTCGGCGAGAATAACAAGAATATTGTCCGGCAGCAGTCGACTTAGATTCTCGAAGAATTCGCGATCGAAATAGGGCAGTGATCCCCGCAGCATGAACGTGCGGCTAATCAGATCGTGCACGATGCGCCACAACTCCGGGTCCAGCGCATCGCCGTGTAGGCGACGAAACCGGAAGCCTGCGTCTGTGACGAGGCGTCGATCGCGTCGCGCTTTTCTGCGTTTTGCGGAACTGAAAGTACTCAGAAAATCATCGAAGGTCGCATAACCTTGATTGTGCCAATGAAACTGGCAGTCCTTGCGCAGCTTGAGACCGTTTTCCCGGAGCAGGGGAATGTCGGCCACGGCCGGAAAGAGAATATGCAAGGAGGAACAACCCGTTTTTCCGGCCAGTTCGATCGCGCCGCTTATCAGCGTCTCAGCCGCTTCGTGGTCAGTATCGTCTGCGAGCAGCAAGCGCCGACTTGGTGCCGGAGTAAACGGCACGGCTGAAACGAGTCTTGGGTAATAGTCGAGACCGGCGCGCTCGTAAGCGCGCGCCCAGGCCCAGTCGAATACGAATTCGCCCCAGGAATGCGTCTTCTCATACAACGGCATTGCCGCCCGCAGTCCATCGCCGGCAATGGTGAGGTGCCGCGGGGTCCAACCGGTCTGCGGTGACACGCAGCCGCCGGATTCGGCGGCATGCAGAAACTCATGGCGCAGGAACGGGTAGACATCGCCCGCAAGACGGTTCCAATCGTCGGCGGGGATCTGGGTAATCGAATCGTGTACGCGGACCTGCATCAAGATTCCGCCGTATCAGGCGGCCGCGTCGTCTGTCTCCGTCGCAGGGGCGCCTGCCTGCGCATCGAGATATTTTTCGGCGTCGAGCGCCGCCATGCAGCCAGCTCCGGCCGATGTCACGGCCTGACGATACACCTGATCGGCAACATCGCCCGCGGCAAAAACGCCGGCTACGCTCGTCGCCGTCGCATCGCCCTGCAGACCGGTCTTGATGACGATGTAGCCGTTGTGCATGTCGAGCTGACCCTCGAAAAGCCCCGTGTTCGGGCTATGACCAATAGCGATAAACACGCCGGATAACTCCAGTTCCCGCTTGCGCGATGGGTCCTTCGTGCTCTGGACGCGCAGCCCGGTAACGCCGGAATCGTCGCCAAGTACTTCGTCGACAACATGGTCCCAGAGCAACTCGACTTTACCTTCTCTGGCCCGCTCGAACAGGTGGTTCTGCAGAATTTTTTCACCGCGTAATTCGTCACGGCGATGAACGAGCGTAACTTTGGACGCAATGTTACTCAGATACAGCGCTTCCTCGATCGCCGTGTTACCGCCGCCGATCACGGCGACCTCCTTGTCGCGGTAAAAAAAGCCATCACAGGTTGCGCATGCCGAAACGCCGCGGCCCTTGAAGGCCTCCTCCGACGGCAATCCCAGGTATTTCGCGGTGGCACCGGTCGCTATGATCAATGCGTCACAGGTGTAAGTCCCGTAGTCGCCCTCAAGACGAAACGGGCGCACCGTAACGTCCGCTGTATGGATATGGTCGTTAACGATTTCGGTATTGAAGCGCTGCGCATGTCGCAGCATGCGGTCCATGAGTTCCGGTCCCTGCAGTCCCTCGACGTCGCCGGGCCAGTTGTCGACGCCAGTCGTGGTCATGAGCTGACCACCTTGCTCCACGCCCGTGATCAGGACGGGATCGAGATTGGCCCGCGCCGCATACACAGCGGCGGAGTATCCCGCGGGACCGGAACCGAGGATAAGCAGGCGCATATGTCTGACATCACTCATGTATAATTTGCCCCTAAATATCAGGCATGAACCGGCCCGCAGAAGCCCAGGAAATATGCTCCCCCACGGGGACTTTCAAGGGTACTGATGCGGGCAACTCGTATCTGCGAAGGCGTGTTTACGATTCAGTGCAGTGTAGGGAAAAGCGCAATACGGGGCATCCCCGATTACAAGGCGGTCGGCGTGGTGATCACAGGGATCGCCGGCGGGTCCGGGCACGGCGTCTCAAAAGTGCGCTGAGTTGCTCAAAGATATATATTAGAATCAGTGCATTAGAAACGTATTATTCGAATTTACTTTAGCTATGGTAAAAGCTCGCACTGCAACCAGACCGGCGGCTCAGCTATCGGCCCAGGTTCGTCAGACACTCCGCGAAGGTGCGCTGTACGTGTTCGGCGCGCTCGCACTGATTCTCTGGTTCGCGCTGTTCACCTACGACGCAGCTGACCCGGGATTCAGTCAGGCGACGAGTACCGCCGAGGTCAATAATGGCGTTGGTCGCGTCGGTGCGCTGACCGCGGATTTGCTGTTTAATTTCTTCGGCCGGCCGGCCTATCTGTTCACCGTCATGGTTTTCTACCTGGGCTGGATGCTTTATCGCGAGCAAAAGACCCACCAGCCGCTCACCCGGATGGACTATGCGCTGCGATTCGGCGGCTTCATTGCGACGCTGATAACGAGCTGCGCACTATCGACACTGCATTTCTCACCCGTCGACTTCAACGAGACCGCGGGCGGCATCATTGGCCAGATCGTCGGTCACCGACTCGAGGCCGTGATGAAACTGCTCGGCGCGAGCACGTTGTTGTTTGTCGTATGGGTCGCTTCGATTTCATTGTTTCTCGGTATTTCGTGGTTTGCGGTCATGGATCGCCTGGGTCACTGGTGTCTAGTGGGCTATGACAAGGCCCGGGCAAGAATTGCTGAAATGCGCGATCGGGCCGAAGGTCGTCGCCAGCATGCCGCCCGGCAGGATGTCGTTGACGTCGAGAAAAAACGCGCGGCGGGGCGGCCGCCGCCGCGAATAGAGCCCTTGTTCCCGTCGCTCGAACCCAGCTTGCGTGCCGAACGTGAGCGCCAGGTGCCGCTATTCGATCCGCCGGCTGCGGGCGAGTTGCCTCCGCTGTCGTTACTGGATGATCCGCCGGAGCAAAAACGCGGTTATTCCGAGGAGTCGCTCGAGGCGATGTCGAGGCTGGTGGAACTCAAGCTCAAGGATTTTGCGGTGGACGTCGAGGTCAAGTCGGTGTCGCCAGGCCCGGTCATCACGCGTTTCGAGCTCGATCCCGCGCCGGGCGTCAAGGTCAGCCAGATTTCGAATCTCGCCAAGGACATCGCGCGGTCATTGTCCGTCGTCAGTGTTCGCGTCGTCGAGGTCATTCCCGGCAAGTCTTATGTGGGCCTGGAAATTCCGAATGAAAACCGGCAGCTCGTCACGCTCGGCGAAATCCTGAAGTCGCGTGCGTACGACGATCTCGCGTCTCCATTGACGCTGGCGCTGGGCAAGGATATCGGCGGAAACTCCGTCGTCGCGGATCTGGCACGCATGCCGCATCTGCTGATCGCGGGCACGACGGGTTCCGGCAAGTCGGTTGCGATCAACGCGATGGTATTGAGCATCCTGTACAAGACGCAGCCCGAGCAGGTGCGCCTGATAATGATCGACCCGAAAATGCTCGAGTTGTCGGTTTACGAGGGCATTCCGCACCTGCTTACCCCCGTCGTAACCGATATGCGCGAGGCTGCGAACGCGCTGCGCTGGTGCATTGCCGAAATGGACCGGCGCTATGCGCTGATGGCGGGGCTCGGCGTTCGTAACATCGGCGGCTACAACCGCAGGGTCAAGGACGCAATCGACAGAGGCAAGCCGATCCGGGATCCGACATTCACGCCGCCGCCATTCGAAGACGAAGACAGGCCGATCGAATATCCGACCCTGAGTCCACTTCCATTCATCGTCGTCATCGTCGACGAGCTCGCGGACATGATGATGATGGTGGGCAAAAAGGTCGAGGAACTCATTGCGCGGCTCGCACAGAAGGCGCGAGCATCGGGCATACACATGCTGCTCGCGACGCAGCGGCCGTCCGTCGACGTGATCACGGGCCTGATCAAAGCAAATGTGCCGACTCGTATTGCGTTCCAGGTGTCGGCAAAGGTCGATTCACGCACGATCCTCGATCAACAGGGCGCCGAGAATCTGCTCGGGCACGGCGACATGCTGTATCTGCCGCCGGGCACCTCGCTGCCCGTGCGCGTGCACGGTGCATTCGTTGCCGACCACGAAGTGCACGCAGTGGTCAGGCATCTCAAGAAGAGCGGCCAGCCGCGTTATATCGATGAAATTCTCGACGGTCCCGTGGGTCCAACTCCAGGACTGGTCGGGATCGACAGGTCGGCGTCGGACCTTGCGGATGCCGAGCAGGATCCGCTGTACGATCAGGCTGTGCAGGTCGTTATGGAAACACGCAAGGCGTCGATTTCGGGTGTGCAGCGGCGCCTGAAGATCGGCTATAACCGCGCCGCGAGGATGGTGGAATCGATGGAGGCGGCCGGACTCGTCGGGCCGCTGCAGCCGAGCGGCGCGCGCGAAATTCTCGTACCGGAATCGGCGGATGATTAGCTGTAACAAATTGAAGACGGGTATCGGTTTACTGACAGTATTCGTGCTTGCGGCATCGGCGGCATCGGCGCAATCCGGTGACCAGGATACGGGCAAGCGACTCGTGCAGGAATTCGTCTCCGATGTCATCACGCTCGAAGGGCGTTTCGAGCAGTCGCTGATCGACGCCGAGGGCCGGGTCGTCGAGGAATCGAGCGGAACGCTGGAGATCCGTCGTCCCGGACAATTCCGCTGGTCATACCTCGATCCGTACGAACAATGGCTCGTTGCCGACGGGCTCAATATCTGGAGCTACGACGTCGATCTTGCGCAGGTCACGGTTAAACCGCAGGCCGAGGCGCTCAGCAATACGCCGGCGTTATTGCTCGGCGGTTCCGGCGATGCACTCACGCAGTTCGACTACAACGGCAGCTTCGTGGAAGACAACACGACCTGGGTTCGACTCAGCCCGAAGAATACCGACAGCGGTTTCGTACGCGTCGACCTGGGTTTCACGGACCACGTATTGAGCCGCATGGTGTTCTACGACACGCTCGATCAGACGACGCTCGTCGCGCTGCACGATGTATTGGTCAACGAACCTATCGACGCCGGTCAGTTCGCCTTTGCCATGCCCGACGACGTCGATCTCGTCGGTATCCCCGCGATCGCCGAGGTGACGGACCCCTGATGCTGCCGTTGCGCTATGCGCGTCACTGGCGGCTCGCGGGTGTCGTGCTGCTTTTTGTCGTCCTCACGCTCGCGATGCTGCCCGCCGTGTGGTTCCTGCCGGATTCGAAGCGATTCGTTCCCTGGCTGCTGGATGCCGATAAGTGGTTCCACCTTTTGACTTTCGCATTTCTCGCGATCTGGTTTGCCGGACAATACCGGCCGCGTGCGTATTGGCAAATCGGCGTCGGACTCATCGTATTCGGTCTGATGATCGAAGCCTGCCAGCGCCTCGTCGACTACCGAACTGCGGACTGGATAGATGTCGCTGCCGATGCCGCCGGCATCACAATCGGTCTGGTCATTGCCACGGCGGGCGTCGGTGGCTGGAGTCTTCGGGTCGAAGAATGCTACAGGCGGAGAACGGTGAGAATTGACTGATCTGTTTGCAGACCACGCTGCAGAAACGACCGGGCGACCCCTTGCCGATCGCATGCGGCCTGCCAGCCTCGATGATTTTTTTGGCCAGGCCCATTTGCTCGACACCCGCAAGCCGTTGCGGCGAGCGATCGAGCAGGGCAGGGCGCACTCGATGGTATTCTGGGGGCCACCCGGCTCGGGAAAAACGACGCTTGCACGAATTATCGCTGCGACAACGGATTCGCATTTTATTGCGCTATCGGCGGTTATGGCGGGCGTCAAAGATATTCGCGCGGCGGTGGACAACGCCGAGCAGCATCGGCAAATGGCGAGCCGCGGCACGATACTGTTCCTCGATGAGGTGCACCGTTTCAATAAGGCACAGCAGGACGCGTTCCTGCCATTCGTTGAAGATGGCACGCTGACATTCATCGGCGCCACTACTGAGAACCCGTCATTCGAGCTCAATAATGCGCTGCTGTCCCGAGCGCGCGTCTACGTTCTCAAAGTGCTCGATGAGCAGGCCTTGATTCGTATCCTCGAGCGCGCATTAGCGGCAACCGACCGAGGTCTTGCCGGACAATACACGATCAGTGACGACTCGCTCACGTTGCTCGCGCGCGCCGCGGACGGCGATGCGCGGCGTGCGCTCAATTTGCTCGAGCTAGCCGCCGATCTGAGTGATGCCGGCGAGATAACTCGGACCGTCGTTGAGGAGGTTGTCGTCGGCGGACCGCGCCGATTCGACAACAAAGGTGAGTATTTCTACGATCAGATATCCGCGCTGCACAAATCCGTGCGTGGAACCGATCCCGATGCATCGCTGTACTGGCTGATGCGAATGCTTGATGGCGGCTGCGATCCGTTCTATATCGCGCGGCGCATGGTACGGGTCGCATCGGAAGATATCGGCAACGCGGACCCGCGGGCACTGCAGGTGTCGCTCAATGCGTGGGAGGCACTCGAACGCCTGGGAAGCCCAGAAGGTGAGCTGGCGTTAGCGCAAGCGGTCGTCTACCTTGCGTGCGCGCCCAAAAGCAATGCGGTGTATACGGCCGCGAAGGCGGCGCAAAGGGACGCGAGGGAGTTCGGCACGCTCGACGTACCAATGCATCTGCGCAACGCCCCGACCCAACTGATGAAGGATCTCGGCTACGGCGAAAAATACCGCTATGCGCACGATGAACAGGACGCTATAGCGGCGGGGGAAAAATATTTCCCCGACGACATGCGTGAGGTCAAGTATTATCATCCCGTGCCGCGCGGCCTCGAACTCAAGATTCAGGAAAAGCTGGCGGAGATCAGGCATCGACACGGCAAACTGCGCCAAACAGACCACAATTCATAAGTAACAATGATCGACCCGAAACTATTAAGGACTGCAACCGATGAGGTTGCGAAAAATCTTGCGCGTCGTGGATTGAAGTTCGACGCCAAGGCCTATCTCGCGCTCGAGAATCGGCGCAAGTCTTTGCAGGTGGCGACCGAGAATCTGCAGAATGAGCGCAATACGCGCTCGAAGAGCATCGGTAGGGCAAAGGCTCAGGGTGAAGACATCGAGACCTTGGTTGCCTCGGTCAAAGATCTGGGCGAGCAGCTCGAAAACAGTCGGATGGAGCTGCAGGCGGTGCAGACGGACCTGCAGGATATCGAACTCGGCTTGCCCAATCTGTTGGCCGATGACGTACCGGATGGGCACGATGAATCGGGTAATGCCGTGGTTCGCACCTGGGGCGAGCCTACCCGGCTCAGTTTCGACGCCCGCGATCACATTGAGCTGGGCGAGGCGCTCGGCGTGCTCGATTTTGAAGCGGCCAGCAAGCTGTCGGGTTCCCGATTTGCCGTGATGCGTGGCCCCCTCGCGCGCCTGCAGCGGGCGCTAATCCAGTTCATGCTCGATACGCACATTTCCGAGCACGGCTATGAGGAATTCTACGTGCCCTACCTCGTGCAGGATCGAGCGCTCATCGGCACCGGTCAGCTACCGAAATTCGAGGAAGAGCTGTTCAGGACGACAACCGAGACGCCGTTTTATCTGATTCCGACGGCCGAAGTGCCGCTGACGAACCTGGCTCGCGATCGTATTTTCGAGGCCGGGCAATTGCCGCGCTACTTCGTGGCACACACGCCGTGTTTCCGTTCGGAGGCGGGATCGTACGGACAGGACACGCGGGGCATGATACGCCAGCACCAGTTCGAGAAAGTCGAGCTCGTGCACCTGGTGGCTCCGGAGCAGTCGGTCGATTCACTCGAAGCGTTGACGCGACACGCGGAGATTGTTCTGCAGCGGCTCGGGTTGCCGTATCGCGTCATGGCCTTGTGTTCAGGCGATGTCGGCTTTGCCGCCGCGAAGACCTACGATATTGAAGTCTGGTTACCGGGTCAGAACAGATACCGCGAGATCTCTTCGTGCAGCAACTGCACCGATTTTCAGGCTCGACGCATGCAGGCGCGACGTCGTAATCCGGATACCGGCAAGACCGAGCTGATTCACACACTCAATGGCTCAGGCGTCGCCGCGGGCCGAGCGCTAATTGCCGTGATGGAAAATTACCAGCAGGCCGACGGCAGCATTGCCGTGCCCGATGTGCTCACGAGGTACATGGGCGGCATGACCGTGATATCGGCATAATGTCCGCACGCATGGCGTCGCTATGATCCCAAACTCGTATCGAGAGGGTTTGAACATCCTGCACCGGTCCAGTCACCGGCCGCAGTGCGGACAATGTCCGCGCAGCACCTTGATGACGTAGTTTACCCAGAGGAAGAACAGGGCAACATTACCCAGGAAGAGGAATGTCAACAACAATGACCCGGTCATGGCAGCCTCCCGTACCATTGGTCCAAAACCTGTATCGGCCGCAATTCACAAATATTTAGGAGGGCTGAGGGCAGGCGTATGCAGCCAATCGGCGTTTAGCAGCTCAAGTGATTCAATGCAGAATGTCGTTGTGTGCAGCCAAACCTGACGGTCGCGCGATCCTTTATGAACCCTATCAAATCTGAAACGCTGGCGCCGGTGCTCTACCTACCTCACGGCGGTGGACCGCTGCCTGTCCTGGGCGATGCCGACCACGCGCATCTGGTCGATTTTCTGGGGACAATCGCTGCCCGTCTCGGTGAACCTTCGGCGATTCTGGTCATCAGCGCTCACTGGGAGGAGGCGCACGCGACCGTCACGAGCGGGGAACGCCCGGAAATTATCTATGACTATTATGGGTTTCCGGCGCAAGCCTATGACATCGTTTATCCAGCGCCCGGCAATCCAGGCCTCGCAAGCGAAATACGCGAGTTGCTGAAGGCCAATGGGACCGACGCAAAGGCCGACGCAGAGCGAGGTTTTGACCATGGTCTGTTCATACCGCTCAAACTGATGTATCCGGACGCACGGATACCGTGCGTACAGCTGTCCCTGCTCAGGAACCTGGATCCGCGCCAACACATCGCTCTTGGCAAGTCGCTTGCGTCGCTGAGGAGCGAGGATCTCCTCATCATCGGGTCGGGAATGTCGTTTCATAATGTGCGGGCTTTATTGTCGCCGAGTGCTGCCAGCCGCGAACAATGCGAAGCGTTCGACGATTGGCTGATCGAAACCTGCAGCAGCCGCAATTTTTCGCCAGATGAGCGCGAGCGCCGCCTGGTGGAGTGGGAACGGGCGCCGTCGGCCCGCTACTGCCATCCGCGAGAAGAGCATCTGCTGCCGTTGCACGTCTGCTTCGGGCTTGCAGGCGCCGGTACTTCTATCGCCGAGGTCGTATTCAATGGCGACGTCCTGCACAGCCGCGTAACCGCGCTATTGTGGTGATCGCACACGGTCAGTCTGATTCCTTGTCCGCCCTGGCACTGGTCGGGAGCAAGTTCGGGGCGATGGACAATTCCAAAGAATGACGAGATCCACAAAGGCGGCGCTTCTGTCGGCCCTGGTTTTTCCAGGCTTAGGGCACATGGTATTAAAACAGTATCTTCGCGGCGCAGTTCTGATCGTCTTGGCCGTGATTGCGATTTCGATAGTCGTTAACGAAGCAGTAAAACAGGCGCTTCTCGTTGTCGACAGAATCAGTGGTGGAGAGATTCCTGCTGACGTCGGAGAAATTACGCAGATGATCGCTGATTCCACCGCTGGCGGGCAAGAATCGATATTGAACATCGCCATGCTCGTATTCGCCGGATGCTGGGTTTTCGGAATTGTCGATTCCTGTCGACTCGGTAAGAAACAAACCGTGTAACGGATCGGTGATGCAAGGTTTTCGGAAAGGGTGATCCGACGCATCAAGTATTTTCCGTCCGGCCAAAACACGCGACTGGATAATCAGTATGATGCAGAAACCCCTTCACAGCTACTGAACTCGAATTATGGACATCAAGCTATTCGCCGTCGTATTCGGCACGATTTTCCTGGCCGAGCTCGGAGACAAGACCCAGCTCGCGACCCTGCTTTTCGCTGCGCGCGAAGGCTCAAGCCTTGTGACAGTTTTTGTCGCCGCGTCCGCAGCGCTGGTGACCATCACCGCACTCGGAGTGGTGGCGGGCGGCCTGGTTGCAAACTATGTCGAACCGCGATACCTGTCGTACGCCGCGGGTATCGGTTTCATACTTATCGGCGTCTGGACGTTGTGGGTTGCATGATCGCCGTGCCGCTCTGCCTGAAAGTCACGCCGATCGCCGGAAAAAGCTTTGTCGCGCGGACTTCGAATGCCCGCATACCCAGATTGCCCGCGTTACCAGGGTAGTTCGTATCCCTCCGCATGCCAGAAGCCGCCGCTGTTGTCGAGATTGAGTTCATCGATACGGGCAATCAGGCCGCGGGCCGCCTCTTCGGGCGGGATGCCCTGACCGCCGGTCATCTCGGTTGCCACGAGGCCCGGATGCAATAGCGCAACCGAAATGCCGCGCGGCCCGAGATCGTGTTTCAGGTTCGTGCCGATCTGGTTGACGGCCGT
>Ga0224512_10002574_pt1 | contig 16558 bp, 15 predicted proteins | sample SF_May12_sed_USG_4_FD_169103 | JGI IMG/M metagenome (GOLD analysis project Ga0224512, IMG submission 169103) | Sediment microbial communities from San Francisco Bay, California, United States - SF_May12_sed_USGS_13 | ecosystem: Environmental > Aquatic > Marine > Sediment | place: USA...
CTCTTGCAGGGGTAGAACCTGTGTTCAGGGTGTCTCGGGGGAGGACTTTTTTACGTCGGTGGCGAATTTTTTGGCGACCGTATATCTCAACGGTCGGCCGTGGGTGTCCGATCCAAAATTTCATTATAAATCACCGGATGTAAGTCTCAGCGTGCTGTGGGTTGAGGTCAGAGATGTGGTGGATGGACCATTCTTTGACTCCCGTAATCCATCCGCTCCCGTTTCGGTTCAGAACGCGTCCGGTGATTATTACGAGCTGGGTGGCATACAGTCCCCCGCGGTAAGTGTAAAAGTGACTGGTTCGCCAAATAGCGCCATACGTGTGATTGTGGCTCGTATACCGTAGGGAGGAACCGCCGTTGCATAAAGTCGGCCGTGGATCTGCGCAGTACTTTTTGTTGAGCGGGGTGGTCGTCTGGTGTGGGCTGGTCGCACTCCTCGGTTGCGCCGGCAGACAGGGTCAACAGGGTAACAATAACGGTATCGAAGGCAAATTGATTGTTGCCAGAGGCACGATATCAACCCGCGGCAGTACGCCGTTCTCGATGGTCATGCTCGAGGCCTCCGACGGTCGCATCTACGTGATCCAGTCCTCACTGCTCGGTGATGAATTGCGCAACCTCGTTGCCATGGATGTGTCTGTGACCGGAAAAATCCTTCACAATCCATCTTTTGACGAGCCACTTCTCGATGTGGTGTCGTACGATTTGATGTCGCTGCCGTCCGGTGAAGTGCCGATCGTGGGCATAGTACGCCCCGGTGGTTGGATAGAGGACGACAATATGATGATTTGGATGATCGAAGGAGATTTCGCGCAGATTCTACACACGTTTGTTGGTTCCAAGGTGTGGATCGTTGGCGTCAATCAGCGATGGGTCAACACCGCCTCGGGTTCGCACCGGGCAATCGCCGTTACCGAATACGGACTCATAAGAAAGTAGTATCTTCACTGGGGGTTCGGTTCGCCCGCGGGCAAAAGCGTCCCCCGTCCCTTCCCCGATCGTCAAAAAATTGACATTCTCAAAAGCGGGATAAGCCGTCTCAAGCCTTGGCTCCGCCATACCCATCGAGATCAATGACTTCGTTTGCAGGGTGGTCACCAGGGGCAAGGCCCGAGCCAGGGCAACCGACTCATTGTAACCTATTATTAATCAATAGGATAAAAAACGTGGGTGCCTTTGCGGTGGCATCGATCTTGCGGAAGGGGGTGGCAGACGAACCACCAACACTCGAACAGCACGAACCGTACCCGCAGAAAAAGTCGCCATGCAAACGCCACGTCACAAGCTCGACCCGCCGATCATCGGCACCTCAGACGCGATGGAAAGCGTCGTCAGGCTTATCGCGCGACTGGCCACGAGCGAGGTGAACGTGCTGATCACGGGTGAAAGCGGCACGGGAAAAGAGCTTGTGGCTCGCAATCTACACTCGTGTGGACCCAAGAAAACGAAACCTTTTGTCGCGGTGAACTGTGCGGCATTGAATCCCGGCATATTGGAAAGCGAGCTCTTCGGCCACGGGCGGGGCTCGTTCACTGGTGCGGTCACACCGCATGCGGGTCTTTTTGAGCAGGCCGACGGTGGCACGCTGTTTCTGGACGAAATTGGCGAGTTGCCACTCTTTGCGCAGGCCAAAATGCTGCGCGTAATCCAGGACCGTGAGGTTAGACGGATGGGTTCGGCGGCGGTCAGGCGCGTCAGTATACGAATCCTCTGCGCGACCAACACAGAACTCGAACGCGAAGTCCGGGAGGGTCGGTTTCGCCTCGATCTGTTTTACCGGGTGAACGTGGTACGGGTTCATCTTGCACCGCTCCGGGAGCGAGCCGCAGACCTGGTCGATTTGACGGATTTTTTCTTTGCATCGCGCGGTCTGCTACCTCCAACCCTCTCGAAGCAAGCACGCGAAGCTCTTTTTCGATATCATTGGCCTGGAAATGTGCGTGAACTTCAAAACGAGTTGGATAGAATGGTCGCGTTGTATCCGGGTTTGACCGAGATAAAGACATCGATGCTCTCGGAGCGCATCGCAAACGGCAACGCGCGGGAGCGGCCCTTCGATGTCCGGCTTCTCAGCGACACACCGTTGCCCGAGGCGGTGGGCTATCTCGAAGAAAATCTGCTGCGCAAGACACTCGAAAAGACGAACTGGAACAAGTCGAAGAGTGCCCGCGAACTGGGTTTGTCACGGCAAGGGCTTTTGAAGAAAATCAAGCGATACGGCATAACGGGGCGTGCTCGAGATCTCACCAGCTAAGTGCGGGTGGGATAAACGCACCGTTTTACCTCTGAGATTTACATCACAGTGATATTGCTATAGAATCTCCCTACGAGCGGACGCACCATTGCCGCGCGTGCCAGATGACAAGCTGTAATTAGAACGTTTCGCTGCGGAGGCAAGGATGGTGGCCAAAAAAACAAGGGTTGCGGTCGTGGGAGCCGGCAATGTGGCCCAGATTGCTCACCTGCCGGCTTACAAGAGCCAGGCAGACGTCGAGGTTGCCGCCCTCGTTGATGAAAATGTGGTCAAGGCGAGAAAAGTCGCCGAGCAATATGGAATCGAGTCCGTCTATGAGGACTTCACCGAGATGCTAGAGGAACAAGAGGTAGACGCCGTTGATATCTGCACCCCAAATTACCTGCATGCCCCGATGGCCGTGGCCGCCCTCAGATCGGGACATCACGTTCTCTGTGAAAAGCCTCTGGCTCGCAATGCCGCGGAGGCCAGGAAAATGGTCGACACCGCAAAGAAGTGTAAAAAGACCCTTATGGTCGCGATGAACAACCGTTTTCGGCGCGACGTGGAAATACTGCATAAGTTCATCAAGGGTGGCGAGCTGGGCAACGTACAACTTGTCAAGGCAGGATGGAGGCGCACGGCGCAGGACTGGCAAGAGCGAAGCTGGTTTACCGATCACAAGAAGTCCGGGGGAGGAGCGCTTCTCGATTTGGGTTTACCCAAAATGGACCTGGCGATATGGATCGCAGGACTCAAGAAACCCACCCGCATCAGTTGCAACACATTTCGTGCCGCTGGAGGTACTGGAGTCGAAGACTCGGCATGCGCAATGGTAAATTTTGCCGGTGGAAGTTGTCTAATTTTGGAGGTGACTTGGAATCTGCTCGAGCCAAAGGATCACGTCTATCTGCAAGTGTACGGAAGCAAAGGTGCCGCGAATCTCTATCCGTTCAGGATCCACAAGGCTTTGCACGGACATCTCGTCAACGTGACGCCTGCACTCGAACAGAAGAACTATTACAAGGAAAGCTATCGTCGTGAGATTCGCCATTTTATTGATTGCATTCGCGCGAAACGTTCTCCACTAACCACCGGGGCGGAGGCGGCTAACGTCCTGAAAATCCTCGACGCCATGTACGAGTCGGCATCGGGCGGTTGCGAGGTCAGTCTCACTTGAGAATTTTCTCTCCGGTAAAGTGGCTGCCCCCGCTGCCGCTTGTCTCTTCCGCAGTGGCTTCGGGCGTGATACTTGCGCTGGCCTTTCCACGCACGTCTCTTAGCTTTCTGGTCTTTGTTGCATTCCTGCCGGTTATGGTGGTGCTCAATCGCCGACCCCACCCGCGCTCCGTATTCTTTAAGACGGGCTATCTGTTCGGGGTTGCGTTTTTCCTGGGGCATTTGTGGTGGATTGTCAGGCTTGTGCCCTCCTCGAGCATTACCATCCCCTGGCTCATGGCGCCGGCGCTGATCCTGTTGGTGTTGTACCTGTCGGTCTACCCGGCGCTCGTATTCTGGCTACTGCGTGTTCTGGGAAGGGGCGTCGGAGTCACCTCGATCTTTGTCGTGCCCCCGCTGTGGGCGTTGACCGAAGTCTTTCGCTCGAGCGGCGAACTGGGCTTTGCTTGGGGGGCGGTGGGCTACGCACTGGCCCCATACCCCTCTTTGATCCAGCTGGCGGCGGTGGTCGGGCTATTCGGAGTGGGGGCGCTTGTCATGCTGGTCAATATGTTGTGGAGCCGGGTCTTTCTCGCCAGGGGCTTGCGGGCCAAGGCCGGATACTTGCTGTTGGGTGGGGGACTCATCGCGGTTCTTTCTCTACATGGGAACAGATCCATCGTCAAAGTTTCGGAACGATCTGGGGGCGAACCGTTTACAATCGCCGTAGCGCAGCCAAACGTAGATCTGGCGATCAAGTGGGACCCCGCTTACACCGATTCGACCTTCAGGTTGATCGAGCGGCTCTGCCGGCGGGCCGCTCCCATGGAACCGAAAATGATCGTGTTCCCAGAGACGTCGGCGCCCGTATATATTCGATACCGTCCTCAGTATATGAATCTGCTGCTCGGTATCGCGCGTGAGATGCGGATGGCCGTCTACATCGGTTTTCTCGACGGTCGCTATGACGGGCCGGGCGACTCGCTAAATGTCTACAACTCCTGCGCGCTGTTCGACGTCGACGGTCAATTCTTGCAATACGACAAGACACACTTGCTTCCGTTTGGTGAAGCGATCCCGTTTGCCTCGAAGTACCCAAGGCTCAAGAAACTCGATTTTGGTCAGGCCAATTTCCAACCCGGTCCTTCGAGGGAGCTTGCCGCCTCGAGCGTCGGCAAGATCGGACCGATGATCTGTTTCGAATCGATCTTCCCTGATGTCGCACGCCGGCTTGTCGGAGGCGGTGCTGAGATCCTCGTCAACATTACAAACGATGGCTGGTTCGGGTTTACGCCGGGCCCTTACCAGCACAACGAGATGGCTATTTTTCGGGCGGTGGAGAACGGCCGCTACCTGGTGCGCAGCGCCAATACTGGCGTGTCAATGGTCGTCGATCCTGTGGGGCGAGTGGTGTCCGCGCTAGGATTGAATGAGGAAGGTATCCTCATCGAGGATGTCGAACTCATGAGCAGCCAGACCATCTACACCCGACTGGGTAACACGCCTTTGATCGTGGCAGCGATTCTGTTCGTGGGCGTGGGGACACTGGCCGGCAGAATCCTCACAAACGGCGCCCGCGAGTCTTAACTTGTGGGTCTTGCGGTCTGTTGTGGTGGGCTCGTCGGCCATCGCTACGAGAACTTCCACTTGTAAAACACGTATTTTGAGTTTATGCTGTCGGCAGAGGCGCGGTGACTAAGTTGTGAATGTGACTATTCTTAAATCAAAAATCCACAACGCGACGGTGACTGGCGTAGATAAAGACTACGAAGGTAGCATAGTCATCGATGCCCTGCTCATGGCGGAGGTGGGGCTGCACCGGTATGAAAAGGTGTTGGTGGCGAATCTCAACACGGGTGATCGTTTCGAGACATACGTCATTGAAGGCGAGCGTGGAAGTGGCAAGATCGAGCTCAATGGCGCAACCGCCCGACTCGGGCAAGTTCATGATCGGCTGATCATCTTCGCGTTTGCCACAATTCCGGAAACTGCGACCGCGACTTTTACCCCCAAGATTGTCCAGTTGGACGAGAGTAACCACGTTGTTCGGAGATCATTCGCCGAGTGATGGATAAGATCTCCGCAACTAGAAAACTCTATCTACGAGATCCCTACACAGTCAGTTTTGAGGCAACGCTCGTCTCCAGCGTGAAGATGCCCGAAGGCCGTTACGCGGCGGTTCTCGATCAGACATTCTTCTATCCGGCGTCTGGTGGTCAGCTGGCAGATCGAGGCACGATAGAGGACGCGGAGGTGGTCGACGTTTGGGAGGACGATGCAGGGATTGTATATCATGGGTTGACGGCGGATCTCCCCTCCGGATCTGTTCGCTGCCAGGTGGATTGGGAGCGGCGCTTTGATCACATGCAGCAGCACACGGGTCAGCACATTCTCTCTCGGGCGTTTATTGAAACCGGCCATATGGAGACGGTTTCCTTTCACATGGGAGACGAAATGTGCACCATCGATATCGACGGTGCGCAACTGGATAGTCCTATCGTCGCCTCGGCCGAAGCGCTCGCCAATGCGGTTCTGTGGCAGGATCGCGAAGTCCTGGTCAGTGAAGTCTCGGCGTCCGAACTAGACGTGGTAGAGTTGAGAAAAAAGCTTCCCGAAGGAGTGGAGAAGGTGCGTTTGGTCGAGATCGCCGGGTTTGACGTGATTGGCTGCTGCGGCACTCACGTGGGGCGCACCGGAGAACTGGGGATCATCAAGATTCTAAAACACGAAAAATCCAGAGGTGCCTACCGTGTTACTTTTCAGGTCGGCAGGCGTGCGTTTGACGATCTAGGTGCCAAGCACGAGCTTGTAAAGCAGCTTGCCAATCGATTCACAACCTCGGTTGATGGTCTCGAGGAGAAAATTCGAAAAGTACATTCGCAGGGTCAGCAGTACAGAAAAGAACTACAGAGATTGTCCAGGCGACTCGCTACTTACGAGGCACGCGATCTGCTGGACAAAGCCAGGGATCACGGAGGTCAGACGTACGTCGTTGAGGTTGTCGGTGATTGTAGCGAGAGCCACTTGAGGTTGCTGGCTACGGAACTAAAGAACCAGAACGATGTGGTGAGCATGATCGCGTCTGATAGTGGTGTTGTCATATGCCACGCGCCCGACGACGCACACATCGATTTTTCCGACTCGGTTGTCGAACGCGCAAAATCTCTTGCTGGCAGTGGTGGTGGCAAGGGAGGCTTCGCCACCGTACGGCTGCCGGCGGGCGTGGCGGTTCGGGAATTCATCGAGCAGGCGTTCGAGGTGGTTGTGGCCAAGTAGTCTCGTTGACGATCCATCATGAAACTCCACTGGAAAATACTCATCGGCATGGCTCTGGGAGTCATCGTCGGACTTCTCCTTAATGAATCATTTGTTGTCGGTGGGGGTGTCGGCGAGCTGATGCGCAGACTCCTCCAGCCCATCCTGGGACCGATCGGGACCATATTCATTACTCTGCTCAAGATGATGATCGTGCCGCTCATCGTGGCGTCAATGGTTGTTGGGGTGGCACGGGTTGGCGATATTCGCAAACTGGGAGGATTGGGTGGCCGAACGTTTGTTTTCTACCTCGTGACAACCTGGGCCTCGGTTCTCGTCGGCCTGCTCGTCGTTAACTTGATAAGGCCAGGGGTTGGGGCTCCGCCGCTTTCCGGCGAGGTGCCAGATGCCGTAAAAACGGACGTTGGATTTTGGGGCATCATCATCGGCATGATCCCTGATAACCCGATTGCGGCCATGGCCAACATGGACATTCTGCCTGTCATCGTTTTTTCGCTCTTCTTCGGGGCGATTCTCACGACTCTTGGTGACAGAGGTTTGCCGCTGATCAATGTTTTCGAGAGTCTGAACGAGGTCATGATGAAAATGGCCGATGTCATCATTCGGTTCACACCTATAGGCGTTTTCGCTCTGTTGGCAAATGTCGTGGCGGAGACAGGCACGTCGATTTTCGCGAATCTCGGCAAGTATATGCTCACCGTAATCCTGGGTCTATCCGTTCACGCCCTCATCACGCTACCGCTCATCCTGAAATACATTGGTCGCATCAGTCCGGTTCGCTATGTGTCCAAGTTGACTCCAGCGCTCACAACCGCCTTCTCGACGGCCAGCAGCAGCGCCACACTACCGATCACCATAGATTGTGTGGAGAGCCGGGCCGGTGTTTCCAGTCGAGTGTCCAGTTTTGTGCTGCCCATCGGGGCTACCATAAACATGGACGGCACGGCTCTGTATGAGTCTGTTGCGGCTGTCTTTATCGCGCAGGTTTACGGAATCGAGTTGTCTTGGACGCAGCAGATGGTGGTTTTTCTTACGGCAACATTGGCCGCCGTGGGTGCCGCAGGAATTCCCAGCGCCGGACTCGTGACTATGGCTATCGTTCTCAACGCAGTGGGTCTACCACTCGAGGGAATCGGTATGATTCTCGCCGTAGACCGAATGCTCGATATGTGCCGGACGACCGTCAATGTGTGGGGAGACACCGTCGGTTGCGCAGTCATCTCCCGTCTAGAACGCGAAGACGTCCCGCCCCAGCTTCGTCACGCCCCATCACAAAAATCCAGCTAGTTGGATCGATGGCTGCCCTTTCCGTTTGATGAAATCGTCGCGGCAATGCTATATTCAGGTTTTGACCGTCCACAACATTCGGGAGGGAAGAGCGAATTGCAAATACTGCAACTCCGGTCACGTGTGAAGGTACTGGGCGCCGTTGTCGTTGCGGCGGCTGTGGCCGGTGCGTGTGACGAGAAACCGACACCTTTGGATAAAAACCTTCTGGTCAATGCCTCCTTCGAGGAAGTCGGTAACGGTCTCCCCAAACGATGGAAGATAAGTAACTTCCGTGGCCTCGAGGGTATGAAAGCGGCTTTCTACGGCGTGGACGACACCATATCCCACGATGGCGAGCGTTCGTTTTACTTCCGTGCGGACGGCGATGCCAGACGTTTTTACACGCTCTCCCAGGAGGTGAGGGTGCGGGGCGCCAACAGGGTACGGCTGCAGGGGAGAGTAAAGAGTATCGGGGTGGAGAAGCGACATGGACAATATCCACAAGCTAACCTGGCGCTAACCTATTACGATGAGTCGCGGGAGCGTTTTGTGGCCGCGCGTTTTGCCGATGTGGGCACCGAAATGAACCTTGGCACCAGCGATGGTTGGACGAGTGTCGACGAGGTGTATCCACTCCCAAGAAACACGGCTTTCGTCGTTGTTCATTGTGTCTTAGGCGCGTCGGGGCAAATCTGGTTCGATGATCTCTCTTTGCAGGTTCCCTCGGGCCTGCCGTGGCAACAGGCCGAGGGGGAACTGTTTACACACTACTGGTTGCAGGAAAGACCGTATCCGGAGGGGTCCATCGATTATCAAATGCAGCTTTATGATTACTACGCGGGAAGGTTGGGTATCCCCAGAGAGAATCAGGAACGAATTATGTATTACTTTTATCCGGACACGACTCTGCTTCGTGAGACCATGGGTATAACGGGACATTCCTATGTGGACTACAAGCGCAGGCAGATTCACTCGATTGATCCGGTCGATAACCATGAGATTGTGCACCTATTGACCGATTCCTACGGAGTGTTGCCCAAAGTGCTGTCCGAGGGCACGGCGTTCTGTCTCATGGATGATCTGAACGGAGAACCTATTCAGCCTTTGGCTCAGAGGCTTCTTCTGGCGGGGGAATTGCCGACCTTGGAGACGATTCTTCATCCTTTTGCGTTCAGGAGTGTAGAGTCGACCAACCTTATCGCCGCGGCTGCGTCCTTCGTGGGATATGTCCTCAAATTTGGTGGCAGCGTGCGGTTTCTCGAGCTTCACAGAACTCTATCTAGCGTGCCGGATTACGAAGCGTTCGCGGCAGTTTTTGAGCAAGTCTACGGCGGACCGCTCACCGATGCCGAAGCATACTGGCGACGGGTGCTGGCCAGTACTGATTTTTCCGAGGGCGAAAAATCGCAGCTCAAACCATGATCGGTAAGTTCGAATACTGTCCGCTTTGTGCGGCGCGCCTCGAAGACAGACGGTTGGATACAGAAGATAAGATGCGACCGGTCTGTCCCCGGTGTGGCTTCATACACTACGACAACCCGACGCCGGCGGCAGGTGTGGTTCTGTTTAGCGAAGGTCAACTCTTGCTCGTGCAGCGAAAGCACGAACCGCGAGTCGGCATGTGGACGCTACCCGCTGGGTTTGTCGAGGCGGGAGAAGAAGTACCCGCGTGCGTTATCAGGGAAACCAAAGAAGAAACAAATATCGACACGGAGATAATCCGCCTTTTTGGGGTTTACTCGGCTTTTGATGATCCCAGAGCGTCGGTCATCTTAATACTCTATTTAGCGAGGCAAATCGCCGGTGAACTGGAGTGCGGGGACGATGCGAGCGATGCCGGGTTCTTCGATCTCGACAATCTGCCAAAAGACATCGCGTTCCGGGCCCATCGCGCAGCGCTGGCCGACATCAAAAAACAAGTCGTGCGAGGCCTCCTGTGAGTCTTCGCGCAGGCTCCACGGAGAGAGAGCGGCGAGCCCCCGTGTACAGTTCCCGCCGCCGATATCTTATTCGACGATCACAACGCTAAATTTGTCTCCCTGTGCGACCCGGTCTACAATGTCCATGCCCTTGATCACGCGTCCGAAGATTGTGTAACGACCGTCGAGGTGCGGTTGTGGCGAGTGAGTGATAAAGAACTGAGATCCACCTGTGTCTTTTCCGGCATGGGCGATGCCGACCATCCCGCGGTCATAGTGGTGCTGATTGAATTCCGAGCGAATGTTGTAGCCTGGGTCTCCCCAACCGTCACCCCGTGGGCAACCCCCTTGAATCACAAAATTCGCGACCACGCGATGAAAGCTCATGCCTTTATTTTTGTCGTAGTCCCCGGATTGTGCGAGCTTTACAAAATTGGCCACCGTTTGGGTTGCATCGTCACCAAACAGCTCGATCTCGACGTCGCCATGTTCAGTGCGAATGATCGCTTTTCTCTTGCCCATCGGTAAGCTCAAATCGGCCTTTCTCGACGCGTCGAAATCTCTCTCGTAGAAATAGCGGTTGCCTCGGAGCGGAGGTCTTTCGACCCCGAGCTCGTCGAGTAGATCACTTGCCATCTGGCGAAGACGGGGGTCGTTTGCCTCCAAGGCATCGCGCGCAATCTGCTCGGCCTCCTTGGCCTTCATCTCTTTGAGGACGCTCATTATTTCAAGCCGCACATCGGTATCGACGCGATCGTTTCTCATGGAGAACCGGTCAATCAGCGCCGGAATCACATTCTTGTCACCTATTTTGCCAAGTGCTGTCACTGCCTCTGTTGCCACCACCCAATCCTCATCCTGTAGCTTCTCCACCAAGGCGTCCCTGACTTCGTCCTTCTTGAGGTTCGCAAGGCCTCTGACCGCAGCGGCACGCATCTTGGCGTCCTTATCTTCGCGCGCGATGGAAAGCAGGTCGGGAATTTGCTTTTCCTCTCTACACAAACCAAGTGCCTCAACTACCGCCGCACGAACGATCGTATCGCTGTCATTGAGCCCTGCGCTGACAAAGACGATTGCGTTTTTGCCCAGAACTTTGGCGAGAGACTTGTAGGACTCCGCACGGATGCCCACATTGCGGTCGAGAATCGACTGCAGCAGGAAATCTTTTGCGCTCTTATGGCCGATTTGTCCAATCGACATAACAACAGCCTTACGCACATGGTGTGAGGGGTGCTCTTCCGCCAGCGCGGCGAGCGCGGTCACCACTCTCTGATCCCTGTGGTTTTCGAGGATGGTCCCTAATGCCTGGATCGAGTTACAGGCCACCCTTAGGTCCGAGTCCGATGCGGCTTCTGTTAGAGACTCTACCGCGTTGTTTGCCTTAATCTTACCCAGGGTGCGCGCGGCGTAAGCGCGGACCAACGGGGATTCGCTGCGCAGAAACGGCACGATCGACTCGCGAACTCGCTTGGAATCCGCTGTCTCGAGACTGTGAATGGCCCGCCAAGCGACTTTGGCGTCACCGTCGTGGATCGACACCAGTAGCGCGTTAATCGCGGACTCACTTTCGATTTTTGCCAGGGCCATCGCCGCAGCCGCCCGCACCGGACCCTTGAAGGCGTGTAGCATCTCTCGCAACTCGTCTGTCGCCTCAACTCCCCCGATCTTGCCCAACGCCTCCAATACAACCTGCTGCACTTCCGCAACGGTTTTGCGATTGAGCTCGATTAGTTTTGGTACGGCTTCCTGCGAGCCGATCTGTCCCAGCGCGAAAACCGCTTCAAGTACGACGCGGGGATCCGAGTCGCCCAGCATCGGTGTCAGGTGGGTAACGTCCTGTGGATCCTGAATGCGACCGATGGCCTCGACGGCGCGGAGACGTATGAGCGGATTACTTGACCGCAGGTATTGAAATAGCTGCCCGTCACCGGTCACTCGGCCATCTTCCCATAGCGCAAGCCTCAAAAGGCTGTCCCGTCCCGCCGAAGTCGCGAGCAGCGATTGGTAACGACTAGCTGCGCTTGCATCTACCGTTACCGTGAACATGAGGGCCAAAAACAGAATACCGAGTTTCGTGTTTCCCATAAATCCCCGCCAGAGTTTGGGTCAACATGTGACAATGAGAACCGACACCAGATGCGCCAGTTTTGGATGATTTCACGCAGCCAAGGAGCGTGTCAAGCGGTTGTTGCAAAAGACGTTCCATTGACGAGCGCGGTGTTGACAGGCCAGTGCCCCTGTGATACCGTGCCGATCATAGCAGGCCTATCTCTAATACTCAGAACTTGATAGGCGTATATATGCCATGCATGAAAAGGGAGCGTCGTGTCTGAACGGGAGAAAAAACGGGTTGCGGTAATCGGTGCCACAGGAGTCGTGGGGCAAACGATTGCGCAAGTTCTCGCAGAACGCGGTTTTCCGGTCGGCGAATACGTTCCCGTGGCAACCGGCGACCGGGGTGAAAGAACGGTGAATGGCCTGGGGCGGACGTGGACGGTTTGTGCCATCGAAGAAATGGATTTCGGAGGGGTGGACATATGTTTTTTTAGTGCCGGCGCCGCTGTCAGCCGGGAAATGATTCCAAAGGCGCTGGACCGAGGTTGCCGAGTGGTTGACAACACAACCGCTTATCGGATGGATGCCGACGTGCCCTTGGTCGTGCCCGAGATCAACAGCAGCGAAGTGACTCCGGACACATGGCTGGTTTCGTGCCCTAACTGTGCGGCGATCAACCTGGTGATGACGCTGGCTCCGATTCTGCGCGAGGTGTCCATCGAGCGTGTTGTCGTCACATCCCTGCAATCGGTGTCGGGGGCGGGCAAGGAAGCGGTGGCCGAGCTTGATGCGCAGGTGCGATCCGACTTGAGTGGCGAAGAAGCGAAGGCGCGCGTGTTCGCCAAGCCGATCGCGTTCAATTGTCTTCCCAAAATCGGTGAGCTGGGTGATTCGGGTGACACGGTGGAGGAGCAGAAAATAATCGAGGAGACGCGGAAGATTCTTGGAAAACCAAGCCTCGGCATCGTGGCCACAGCAGTGCGTGTGCCGGTGCGCGTAGGACACGCCTTGTCGGTGAACGTAGAACTCTCAGATGAGCTTTCACTGGAGGATGCGCGAGGGTTGTGGCAGGAATCTCCCGGTATCGAATTTGACGACCGGCTGCCAACGCCGGTGGATGTTGCGGGTCGGGACACGGTCATAGTGGGCCGCCTGAGACGCGATGTATCGCGTCCTCACGCCATTAGCTATTGGGCTGTGGGTGACAATCTAAGAAAAGGCGCGGCGACGAATTCTGTACAGATCGCCGAGCTGTGGTGTAGCCTATGAACGAGCCGCATACGCTAGACGCTCGATCGGTGGCACGTAAAAGATCATATTTTCTGGCAAGAGATCCAAGGGTGTTTATCATTCTTTTGGGTACCATTTTGGTCTTCACTTTTCTGATCGGTCACACCGTGGGGCTACTGCTTCTCTTTTTGTACATTGTAGCAATGCATCTCGTGTACGGTGTGTCGCGACGGGGACTTTTGAAAAACGCCCGCAAGCTCATTGGCTTCGTTTTGCTTGTCGTTGTTATCAACGCTTTTCTAGTGCGCGGTACGCCACTGCTGCCGTGGTTCTCTGTGTTTTCCAGGGAGGGGCTAGGCGCGGGTATCTATTATAGTATGCGGGTTGTCGTACTGTACTTTGCCATATTTCTCTTCCTGTCCGTTACATCGCAGGAGGGAATTGCAAAAGGGCTTTCATCTCTAGTCAAACCGGTTTCGGCGCGGTGGTCTCGGCGTATAGCATTATACGGCTTCCTGTCGATCGGCTTTTTGCCGCTTTTCGGAAGTGAGGTCGAACGAATCCGCATGGCTCAGCGGTTTCGAGGTGGGGGATTTGAGGGTGGACTTGTGCAAAGGCTGGCGGGGGCGCGAATGCTGATTGTTCCGCTGCTCGTTTCCGCGATTCATCGATCGGATCAGTTGGCTATGGCGGTCGAGTTGAGAGGCATCAAGAGGTCTATCGGTCATATTCTGCATGTTGGTAAACCCAGTTACGGGGATTTCTTTTTCTCGGTGATGACCTTGGTCGTCGTTCTTATTGCATTCTCGTTATGACGAATTAGGGCTGCGGTCGCAGATGAGAAATTTCAAGCTGCTTATAGAATACGATGGGACAGATTTTCACGGCTGGCAGAAACAGCCGAGTCTGCGCACCGTCCAGGGTGTAATGGAAGATACTATCTATGAAGTTTTCGGGAAGCCGGTCCCGGTCAACGGCGCCGGGAGGACAGACGCGGGTGTGCATGCACTTGGGCAGGTCGCCAACCTCGTTGTCGATACCACCATGTCGGTTGATCAGACAGGCAGGGCTTTGGCGGCCAAACTCCCAGAGGATATTCAGGTCTATCACGTGAAAGAAGTCGACCTCGATTTTCACGCGCGCTTTAGCGCGAAGAAGCGGCGCTATACTTACTACCTTCGTACCGAGCCGACCGCGATCTGGCGCCGGTTCGCGTACGTGGTAACGGCACCACTCGATATCGATGCCATGCGTAAGGGTTCTCAGTATCTTATCGGAGAGAAGGATTTCGCGAGTTTCACGCCGAGTCGTTCAAATGGCTACCCGACACACTGCAACCTGATGAAGCTGAGTGTTACAGACGACGAGGAGATCATCTCGATCGGTGTGGAGGCCGACCATTTTCTGCACAATATGGTCCGCGTTATAGTGGGCACCCTGATCGAAATCGGAAGAGGACGAATTCAGCCGGAACACGTCGAGCAGATTCTACGTAAAAAGAATCGAGCGGCTGCTGGACCGACGATTCCTCCCAACGGCCTATTTTTGATGGAAGTGGTTTACGACGAATGATTTCGGCTTGGATCCGGTCCTTGGATTCATTATTATAAAAACTCCTACCAAATCATCGTCGTTTAGAAGGCAGGTGAAACGACCAGGAGCCATGAACGCGTTTGAATCCCGCCCACGCTATGGCCCGCTGCCCTATATCTTTGGGGGACTACTGGGCGTAAGTCTGGGATTGGTCATAATCTCCGGCATTCTGTTTTTCAACAACCCCAAGAGTGATGTGGTGGCGGATTCGACGCCGCCCGAGACCCAGGAACCCCCGCTGATCGAGATCGATGCGAGTCGGCGCAATGCCATTGTCAACGCGACAGAAACGATAGCGCCGGCCGTGGTCAGTATAACGGCGACCCGCACGCGTGTATATCGTACCCTGTCTCCTTTTGCGCGCGAGTGGCTGGAGCTCTTCGGAATTCCCAAAACCTACAAGAAAGAGATCTCGTCGTTGGGCTCAGGTGTGATCGTCGACGGGAGCGGGTATATAATCACCAATGAACACGTCATCCTGGATGCAGAAGAGATCGAGGTCACGTTATCCACGGGCGAGGTGATCCCGGCAGAAATCGTTGATACGGCTCACGATTATGATCTCGCCGTGATAAAGGTCGCTCGTGACGGTTTACCGGTTGCGCGACTTGGCAACTCGGATGAACTCGTGGTGGGCGAGTGGGCGATTGCCATTGGTCAGCCCTTCGGCCAGCTACTGTACGACACCCAGCCAACAGTGACCGTCGGGGTCATCAGCGCTCTTCATCGCGAGGTAAGGGAAGGCCAGGGCAGCGATCAATACTTCAAAGACATGATCCAGACCGACGCGGCCATCAATCCAGGTAATAGCGGCGGACCCTTGGTCAATGCGCAGGGCCAGGTAATAGGCATCAACTCGTTTATTTTTAGCGCACGCGGCGGTGGCAATCTGGGTATGGGATTTGCGGTGCCAATAAATCGCGGCAAATGGGTTCTGTCTGAAATTCGTGAGCACGGGAGGATCAGAGACACTTGGCTTGGCATTCGCGTCAGCACCATCACGCCCGAACTTGCCGCGGGTCTGAACCTCAAGAACAACCGCGGGCTGCTCATTCGTGAAATCGACCATGACAGTCCGGCCGATAAGGCGGGTTTAAAGGCCGGTGATCTCATCGTTGCCGTCAACGGACAAGAGATAACAACGAGCCGCGAGGCTAACCGCATTATCTATGGTTCGCGAATCGGTGACCGACTCACCTTTGAGGTGTTGCGTAGAGGCAAGGCCAAAGAGATCCCGGTGGTTCTCGCGGAGAAGCCCAACGAAATATAGTCTTTCTTTCCCGTCTCTCATTCTTTTGAAACGGAGTCGGCATGATTGAACGATACACCCTTCCCAGGATGGGACAGGTTTGGTCGGACGATAATAAGTTCAGCACCTGGCTGAGAATCGAAATACTCGCTTGCGAAGCGCTGGCCGAATTGGGTGAGATTCCTGCCGAGGCTGTCCAGGTGATCAAAGAAAAGGCACGCTTCGAGACACCGCGCATCCTGGAGATCGAGGAAACCACGCAACACGACGTTATCGCCTTTCTCACCAACGTCGCCGAAAACATAGGGCTTGAATCACGTTTTATCCATCTGGGTATGACCAGCTCGGACCTCCTAGATACGTCGCTCTCTTGTTTGCTCAAGGAGGCGGGCGAGCTGATACTCGAGCGCTGCGTCGAACTCAAAGCAGCGCTCAAAGAGAAGGCCATCACCCACAAGAGAACGACTATGATCGGCCGGACTCACGGTGTCCATGCGGAACCCATCACCTTTGGACTCAAGATGTTGCTGTGGTATGACGAGATGTGCAGAAGAGAACAAACCATGCGACGGGC
>Ga0224512_10002575_pt1 | contig 16556 bp, 13 predicted proteins | sample SF_May12_sed_USG_4_FD_169103 | JGI IMG/M metagenome (GOLD analysis project Ga0224512, IMG submission 169103) | Sediment microbial communities from San Francisco Bay, California, United States - SF_May12_sed_USGS_13 | ecosystem: Environmental > Aquatic > Marine > Sediment | place: USA...
CTTGCCGGGAGTCCGTTATCACATTATTAGAGGTGTGCTCGACACATCGGGTGTTGAGGGCCGGCATAACGGACGTTCAAAGTACGGAGTGAAGCGACCGAAGGCTTGATGTGCCCTAACGGAGAAGGCGTCGACGATGTCACGGAGAAGAGTCACAAAGAAGAAAGCGCTGGTGCCGGATGTAAAATACGGTGATCACACGTTAGCTCGTTTTGTCAACTACGTGATGCGCAAGGGTAAGAAGTCGAAAGCCGAAAGCATCGTCTACGACTCGTTCGAACTTATTGAAAAGAAGACAGGCCAAAAGGGAATTGAGGTATTCAAGAAGGCTCTCGATAATGTGAAACCTTCTCTGGAGGTAGCCTCGAGGCGAGTAGGTGGCGCCACTTATCAGATTCCGATCGAAGTCAGACATGATCGTCGAACGGCTCTCGCTATGCGCTGGATCACAAGCTACGCGAGGGCTCGCACAGAAAAAACGATGGCTGAAAGGCTCGCCAACGAACTAATGCTGGCCGCCAGAAACGAGGGCCCTGCCATCAAGAAGCGGGAGGACACACATCGCATGGCGGAAGCGAACAAGGCCTTCGCCCACTTCAGGTGGTAGTGGGCGGTTGGGTGGTGTGAAAAACAAACACATACGTTGCACAAACACGGGGTCATTAAGCTTCAGAGGTTTGCAATCAGAATATCCAAGTTTGTGAAAGGGTGCAAGTTGCACCGCCTAGAAGTGAACATTATACTCCCCCTGATCCATCCCTGACCGGTCGAGCCAGGTTGCTCGATGGGTTGGGTCGGCCGATCGGGCAGAAAGAAACAATGGCAAGATTGGTTCCCCTAGAAAAAGTTCGAAACATCGGCATCATGGCACACATAGATGCTGGTAAGACAACGATCACTGAGCGAATTCTCTACTACACGGGTCGTACACATCGCATGGGAGAGGTACATGATGGTGCCGCTACCATGGACTGGATGGCGCAGGAGAAGGAACGCGGGATAACCATCACATCCGCGGCGACGACGGCCTTCTGGAAGGATCACCGAGTCAACATTATCGACACCCCAGGGCACGTCGATTTCACAGTCGAGGTGGAGCGAAGTCTCAGGGTGCTCGATGGCGCGGTGGCGATCTTTTGCTCGGTGGGTGGGGTTGAACCGCAGTCGGAGACGGTGTGGCGGCAGGCGGACAAATATGGAATTCCACGAATCGCTTTTGTCAACAAGATGGATCGAATGGGGTCAGACTTTTATAGCGTGGTTGCCATGATCAAAGAACGCCTCGGAGCCCACGCGGTGCCAATTCAGCTTCCAATCGGCAGCGGCGACATGTTTACGGGCATAATAGATCTCGTCAAGATGAAGGCCTATTTTTACAAGAAGGAAACGCTGGGATCGACCTACGACGAGGAGGACATACCGCCTGATCTGTTGGACTTGGCGAAGGAGTACCGTGAGGCCATGGTCGAATCTTTGGCCGAGTACGACGACGATTTGATGCATGATTTTATCAGTCACGGGGATTCGAGCAACGATGCGGTCGCCAGGGGTATTCGCAAAGCGGTGCTCAAAGTCGATTTCGTGCCGGTACTTTGTGGTTCGGCTTTCAAGAATCAAGGCGTCCAGAAACTCCTCGATGCGGTTGTCGACTATTTGCCTTGCCCCATGGATGTTCCTCCGGTAACGGGCGTTAATCCCTACACAAAAAAGGAAGAAACTCGGAAGGTGGGTGATGACGAGCCATTTTCGGCGCTGACCTTCAAGATCATGACCGATCCTTATATCGGCAAGCTTACCTACATACGCGTTTACAGCGGTGTCGCCAAAACGGGAAGCACCGTGATTAACACGACAAGCGATGCAAAGAGCCGCTTGGGCCGTCTGGTGCAGATGCACGCCAACAAACGCGAGGAAAGGGAAGCGGTGTACTCCGGTGATATAGCGGCGGTGGTGGGGCTCAAGAACGTGAGTACGGGCGACACCATATGTGATGTAAAACATCCAATTACGCTCGAGCGCATGCACTTTCCTGAACCGGTATTGTCGGTCGCGATCGAGCCGCGAACAAAAGCAGATCAGGACAAGCTGGCGCTGTCGCTCGAAAAACTGAGCGAAGAGGATCCCACCTTTCTGGTCAGGACTGATGACGAAACGGCCCAGACCATCATCTCCGGTATGGGTGAGCTTCACCTGGAAATACTCGTCGACCGAATGCTCCGCGAGTTCAAAGTCGAGGCTAACGTCGGAAAGCCTCAGGTATCCTACAAAGAGTCCATTACGGGGTCGGCGCAGGCGGAGGGCAAGTTTATCAAGCAAACGGGTGGCCGGGGGCAGTATGGGCATGTCGAGATCGTCGTCGAGCGAAATCTCGAAAGTGATGATTTCGTTTTTGAGAACAAGATTGTCGGTGGAGCTGTTCCCAGGGAGTTTATTCCAGCCGTCGAGCGGGGTGCAAAGGAGGCAATGTCGGGAGGCGTTGTGGCGGGTTATCCCATGATTGGGGTCAAGGTCAAACTTCTCGATGGCTCCTATCACGACGTCGATTCGAGCGAGGTGGCTTTCCGCGTGGCCGGGGCGATCGCATTCAAGGAAGCGGTCAGGAAAGCGAACCCGGTTCTTCTCGAGCCCACCATGGACGTCGAGGTTGCTGTACCCGAGGAATACATGGGTGATGTAATGGCGGATCTGACATCGCGAAGAGGAAGAATAGGCGGCATGTTTCAGCGTGCGGATGGGCAGGTCATAGCGGCGCGGGTGCCGCTAGCGGAGATGTTTGGCTATGCGACGACGTTGCGATCTCTGACGCAAGGGCGAGCGGTGTACACGATGCAGTTTTCCAAATACGAAGAACTTCCAAAAGCGATCGCCGAGGAGCTTGCCAGCAGATTTCAGGGTAAGGCTGTAGAGAGGTAAGGAGGAGAAATGGCGCGAAAAAAGTTTGAAAGGACCAAGCCGCACGTGAACATTGGGACGATCGGACACGTGGATCACGGCAAGACGATGCTGACGACGGCGATCACGTTGGCGTTATCAAAGAAGGGGTTGGCGGATTACGTGCCTTTTGACCAGATCGACAAAGCGCCTGAGGAAAAAGAGCGCGGGATCACGATAGCGACGGCGCATGTGGAGTACCAGACGGAGAAGCGGCACTACGCGCACGTGGACTGTCCGGGACACGCGGACTACATCAAGAATATGATCACGGGTGCGGCTCAGATGGACGGGGCGATATTGGTGGTGAGCGCATCGGATGGGCCGATGCCTCAGACGCGGGAGCACGTGCTTTTGGCTCGTCAGGTAAACGTTCCGTACATCGTGGTGTTTTTGAACAAGGTGGATATGGTTGATGATCCGGAGCTGTTGGAGTTGGTGGAGTTGGAAGTTCGTGAGCTGTTGAGCAACTACGAGTTTCCTGGGGATGAGATACCGGTGATCAAGGGGAGTGCTCTGAAGGCGGCGGAGAGTGAGGATCCGGATAGCGAGGCGGCGAAGTGCATTTTTGAGTTGTTGGATGCGATCGATGAGTATGTGCCGACGCCGGAGCGAGACACCGAGAAGCCGTTTTTGATGCCGGTGGAGGATGTGTTTTCGATTACGGGACGGGGGACAGTGGGTACGGGTCGAGTGGAGCGTGGTCGGATCAAGACGGGGGACAAGGTGGAGCGAGTGGGGATTCGGGACACGAAGGAGACGGTGGTGACGGGAGTGGAGATGTTTCGCAAGACGTTGGACTATGCGGAGGCGGGTGACAACGTGGGATTGTTGTTGCGGGGTGTGGAGAAGGAAGATCTGGAGCGAGGGATGGTAATATCGGCGCCGAAATCGATCACGCCCCACACGAAGTTCCAGGGGAAGGTGTATGTGTTGACGAAGGAGGAAGGCGGGCGGCACACGCCTTTTTTCAATGGGTATCGGCCGCAGTTTTATTTTCGGACGACGGATGTGACGGGAGTGGCGACATTGTCGGAGGGCACGGAGATGGTGATGCCCGGGGATAACGTGGAATTGCAGGTGGAGTTGATCACGCCGATCGCGATGGAGAAGGAGCTGCGTTTTGCGATTCGCGAAGGCGGGCGCACGGTTGGTGCGGGTGTGGTGACGGCGGTCATCGAGTAGGTTTGCAGGATTGGCTGTCGACCTGGTTTTGTGACCTTTCATTACTCATCGAGGTTTTAGCCATCGCGCACAGAGGTTCAGCTTATTGTAGTTGAAACGTGTGCGTGAAGGCGGTTGATAAAAAGGAAAAACCATGAGAGACCTCGTCATTCTGGCTTGCACGAAGTGCAAACGTCGGAATTACACGACTACTAAGAACAAGAAGAAGCACTCCGACCGGATCGTACATAAAAAGTACTGCCGTTTCTGCAACGTGCACACCGACCACAAAGAAACACGGTAGCTTCGTAAACGACGAGCATTGTCAGCAGGCTCGTAGCTCAACTGGTAGAGCACCGGTCTCCAAAACCGGGGGTTGCGGGTTCAAGTCCTGCCGGGCCTGCCAACCATCGACAAAGACGGGGAAGAGGATGTTTGAACGTTTCAAGAATTATCTGGCCGAGACCAAAGTAGAAATGAAAAAAGTCACGTGGCCGAGTAGAGGGGAGCTCAAAGACGCCACCCGCGTTGTGATAGTAGCAACCATACTACTGACCATTTTTATCGGGTTTGTCGACCAGATACTGAGCAATATCGTGAAGCTGGTGTTCAGGTAAAGCCACGCAGTGAGGGGCACGCGAGTCATGGACCCAAAAGATCAAAGCGAGCCGGTGGTAAAGTCCGCTGAAGCCGAAGATAGGGCCGACGAGGAAGTCGAAGCCACCGACGAGGAAGTCGAGGCCACCGACGAAGAAGTCGAGGCCGCCGACGAAGAAGTCGAGGCCGACGGCGAAAGCGAAGCCGCTGAAGCAGTCGAGGCAGCCGAAAAAGTTGTGGCCGAAGGCGATGGCGATGCCCAAGCGAGCGAACAGGCGGATGAGTCGAAGCTGCCGATGAAGTGGTACGTGGTCCACACGTACTCCGGGCACGAGAATAAGGTCAAGGAGAACATCCTCAAGATGATCAGTTCTTCTGTGATTGAGGACCAGTTTGGGCGCTTGATCGTGCCGACGGAAGAAGTGGCCGAGATGAAGAAGGGCAAGAAGACCGTCACGACGCGGAAGTTCTTTCCCAGCTATATCCTAATAGAAATGCACATGAGCGATGAGTCGTGGCATCTGGTCAACGGCATTCCCGGTGTCACCAGCTTTGTGGGTACGGGGAGAAAACCGCAGCCGCTGTTGCCAAATGAAGTCGAGAGAATTCTAGGGCGGATGGACAAAGACAAAGAGACCATCATCCCGGAGATACCATACACGCTTGGAGAACATATCCGTATAAAGGACGGCCCGTTCAGCGATTTTACGGGAGTCGTCGATGAGATCAATGTAGACAAGGGAAAGCTGCGGGTCCTGGTCAGTATTTTTGGCCGCGAGACGCCAGTAGAGCTTGATTTTCTGCAGGTCGAGTCGCTGTAGAGCAGGACGGCCCTCGCTTTTGTTCTTACGCGCACCCGTTTTCAAATGGGAAGCGAATTGCGAGACCGGAGCTCGAAAATGATCGTGTAACAGATGATGTCTAGTAGGAGACAGTAATGGCAAAACCCAGAAAGAAGATTCTTACCAACATCAAGCTTCAGATACCCGGAGGCAACGCCACGCCCGCGCCACCGGTTGGCCCCGCCCTGGGACAGCACGGCGTCAACATAATGGAGTTCTGCAAGGCGTTCAACGCGAAGACACAAAAACAGATGGGCGTGATCATCCCGGTCGTGCTCACGGTGTATGCGGATCGGTCGTTTACTTTTATAACCAAAACGCCGCCTGCCGCCGTGCTTCTCAAGCAAGCGGCGGGCATCGCCAAGGCGTCGGGTGAACCCAACAAGAACAAAGTGGGTAAGGTAACGAAGGACCAGGTTCAGGAGATCGCGCAAACTAAAATGGAAGATCTGAACGCTGCGTCGATCGAGGCTGCGATGGAGATGATTCGGGGCACAGCAAGGAGCATGGGTATTGTTGTCGAGGACTGATCCGCTCATGAACCGTCAAACCGTCGGAGCGAGTTCGAGTTATTAAGGAGCCAGAGATGAAACGGGGAAAGAACTACAAGGCGGCCGCTTCCAAGATTGACAAAGAGAAGCGTTACGATCTCAAAGAGGCCGTTCCGCTTCTCAAACAAATGACCACCGCGAAGTTTGATGAGACTGTGGAGCTATCTGCGAATCTGGGGGTTGACCCGAGACACGCTGATCAGCAGGTGCGAGGCACGGTGGTTTTGCCTCATGGCACTGGAAGAAAGGTGAGAGTACTGGTTCTCGCGCGGGGGGAAAAAGAAAAAGAGGCGACGGAGGCGGGAGCCGACATGGTCGGTGCCGACGAGTACATTCCCAAACTTCGTGAGGGATGGCTGGATGTCGATGCGATTATTGCCACTCCCGACTTGATGGGCGAGGTCGGTAAGCTGGGCAAGATACTCGGACCTAAAGGACTTATGCCGAATCCGAAGAGTGGTACCGTGACGTTCGAAGTTGCCAAGGCGGTAAAAGATGTGAAGGCCGGCAAGATCGAATATCGAGTGGATAAGGGCGCGAACATTCACGTTCCCGTGGGCAAAATGTCCTTTGATGAGAATAAGCTTCTGGAGAATATAAGCGTTCTGTTGGCGGAGCTGCTCCGGGCCAAACCATCGTCGAGCAAAGGCAAATATCTGAAAAGCCTTAGTCTGTCACCCACCATGGGACCCTCGATCCGTTTGGATGCGCAGCAAATTGTCAGCGACATGAAATAGATCTTGGTTAGGAGGTTTGAGGGATGGCACGCCCGGAGAAAATAAAAAAAGTTGAATCGATCAAAGACGCGCTCGGTGACGCGCGTTCGGTGGTTCTCAATGACTTCACCGGCTTGAGCGTCGAAAAACTTTCGCAGTTGAGAAAACTGTGTCGCGAAAACGGGATCGAGTATCGTGTTATCAAGAATACGCTAGCCAAGCGAGGCATTCGTGGCACGTCTGTTGAAGAGCTGGAAGCGCACTTTGCTGGACCGACCGCAGTGGCCATCGACCGCGAGGGAGAGAACGTCTCGGCCAAGATTTTGGCCAAGTTCGCGGAGGAAAACGAGGCACCCAAGTTCAAGGCCGGGCTCGTGGAGGGCAAGGTCATCGACGCGACCGGCCTGCTCAGGCTTGCAAAACTTCCATCTAGAAACGATTTGCTCGCGTTGGTGCTCATGTCGATCAAATCGCCCGGCGACAGCCTGGTATCTGTCCTGCAGGGTCCACTGAGAAACCTGTTGTATGCCCTTAATGCAATCACTGAAAAGAAGCAAGCGCAAGGTGGGGGAGACGCTCCCCAGGAGTAGTAACGTTCAATAGCAAGGAGTCGACAAATGGCGACAGCAAAAGCCGCAAAAAAAAGCAACGTTGAGGCAGCGATGGAGATCATCGAAGGCCTAACACTGCTTGAAATGTCGGAACTGGTAAAGAACCTCGAAGACAGGTTCGGTGTCACGGCCGCCGCGCCAATGGCTGCGATGCCCATGGCCGGTGCTGCCGGTGGTACAGCCGAGGCGGCGGAAGAAAAGACCGAGTTCGACGTTATCCTCAGCAACATCGGCTCGGATAAGATCAAAGTGATCAAGGTTGTCAGAACGATCACCAGTCTTGGTCTCAAGGAAGCGAAGGAACTCGTGGAGAGCGCGCCAAAGGCGATCAAGGAAGCCGTCGGCAAAGAAGAAGCCGAAACGATCAAGAAGAAGATCGAGGAAGTCGGCGGCAGCGTCGAGTTGAAGTAGAGAACTCGGACTTGCCATGCATTTGTTTGCAGGGCGGTATGTTCCGTGACGCCGTGATCATGATCCGCAAAGATACCATCGAGGTTGAATATGATTAAGAAAAGTACCGGTCGCGTTGTGGACTATCCGACAGACGACAAGGGTCGGATAGACTTCTCGAACATTCCAGATATTATGGATGTGCCCAACCTCCTTGCCGTTCAGCTGGAGAGCTATGCGAATTTTCTCCAGGCTGACATTGAGGCGGAACGGAGAAAAAACCAAGGGCTGGAGCTGGTTTTCCAGTCGGTATTTCCCATCGAGTCGCCAAAGGGCAAATACAATCTTGAGTACCATGGCTACACCGTAGGTGAAACCAAGTACAGCGAGGAGGAATGCAAGGAGCGCGACCTGACATTTGCGGCACCTCTGAAGGCACGATTACGTCTCGTAATCAACGAGGAAGATCCCGATAGCGGCGAGAATAAGATCAAGGACATCATCCAGAGCGAGGTGTTTCTTGGCGAGATCCCCCTCCTGACCGACAAGGGTACGTTCATAATCAATGGCGCGGAGCGAGTTATTGTTAGCCAGCTGCACCGCTCACCTGGGGTTTTCTTTGGCGATGAAATCCACCCCAATGGTAAACGTTTGTTCAACGCGCGCATCATTCCCTACCGGGGCTCCTGGCTCGAATTCACGGTCGACATCAACGACGTGATGTTTGTAAACATCGACCGTCGTCGTAAGATCCCGGTGACGGTGCTGTTAAAGGCGATGGGGTTCGACTCCAACCAGGCGATAGTCCGATTATTCCACCAGGTCGAGAACGTCAAAATCGGACCGCGCGTCTCCAAGAAGGACGAGGAAGTAATAGGGCGCGTCGTTGTTCAGGACATCACAGACCGAAAAACCGGTGAACTAATTGTCGACGGCGGTCAGCCACTGACCAAAGCCCATTTGGAGAAGTTCAGAGCTGGCAAGATTCAAATGGTTCCTTGCGTCAAGTTCCGTGAGAACCTCGGCCCGGACGAGGACGTAGTTCTCAAGACACTCGCCAAAGACGCCTGTCCCGATCAAGAAACCGCACTCAGAAAGATCTACAATCTCATTCGTCCCGGCGATCCGCCTAATCTCGATACAGCCAAGGCGCTTCTGGCGCGAATGTTTTTTAATCCCAAACGCTATGATTTGGCAAATGTTGGGCGTTACAAAATCAATCGCAGGCTCAATCTAAACGTTCCTGATGACCGCACCACGCTGGATCAAGCCGATTTTATCGCTGTCATTGCTTGCTTGCTGGATATGAAAGAAACCGATGCCGATCCGGATGACATCGACCACCTGGGTAACCGTCGGATTCGTTCCGTGGGCGAGCTTCTCGCCAATCAATTCTCCATCGGTCTTGCCCGCATGGCGCGTATCGTAAAAGAACGCATGGCGTTGCAGCAAGAGAGCGAGCAGATTACACCCTACGAGTTGATCAATGCCCGAACCGTGTCCGCGGTTGTTCAGTCGTTTTTTGGCAGCAGCCAGCTATCGCAGTTCATGGACCAAACCAACCCCTTGGCCGAGCTAACTCACAAGCGCAGGCTCTCTGCGCTCGGGCCGGGCGGTTTGACGAGGGAGCGGGCCGGTTTCGAGGTGCGGGACGTGCATTTCACCCATTACGGGCGCATGTGTCCCATCGAGACGCCGGAGGGTCCGAATATTGGTCTTATAAGCTCGCTTAGCACATACGCGCGCATAAACCAGTACGGCTTTCTCGAAACCCCCTACCGGAGAGTTTTGTCCGGAGTGGCATCAAAAGAAGTAGAGTTTCTAAGCGCAGATGAGGAAGCAGAATGTATCATCGCACAAGCCAATGCACCGTTGGACGAAAAAGGCAAGCTGATGAAGGACGCCGTGCTGAGTCGGCTGCGCGGTGATTTTCCCGTTGTCAAGCCAAAGCAGGTTCAGTACATGGACGTCGCACCGCGGCAGCTGGTCAGCGCCGCCGCTTCGCTGATACCGTTTCTCGAGCATGACGACGCAAACCGAGCACTGATGGGATGCAACATGCAGCGGCAGGCGGTGCCGTTGCTTAGAACAGAGGCTCCGCTGGTGGGCACCGGCATGGAGGCCAAGATCGCCAAGGATTCGGGAGTCCTGGTTGTGGCCAAACGGGGTGGAAAAGTAGCGTCTGTGACCGGTGAGCGGATCATCATAAATCCTCAGGCATCGAAAGACACCCTCGACGATTTCTCCCGATACGAGGGTATGGACGAGTACCCGCTCACGAAGTTCAAGCGATCCAACCAGGACACCGCCATAAATCAGAAACCCCTGGTTGGGGTGGGTGATCGTGTCAAGGCCGGGGATGTTCTCGCCGATGGGCCGGCAACCGATCGCGGCGAGTTGGCGCTGGGTACAAACGTGCTCGTCGCGTTCATGCCTTGGCTTGGGTACAACTTTGAGGACGCGATTCTCGTCAGCGAGTCGTTTCTGAAGGATGACAAGTTCACGAGCGTACATATAGAGGAGTTCGAATGCCAGGTTCGTGATACCAAGGCGGGTATTGAGGAGATCACCAGGGAGATCCCGAATGTGGGGGAGGAGGCGTTACGTAATCTGGATGAGGACGGTATCGTCCGTATCGGCGCGCGGGTCAAGGCGGGCAATATTCTGGTCGGCAAGGTCACTCCGAAGGGCGAGACGGATCTGTCGCCCGAAGAGCGTTTGTTGAGGGCGATCTTCGGGGAGAAGGCGGGAGACGTGCGAGATGCCTCGCTGAAGGCTCCGCCGGGAATGGACGGCATAGTCGTTGGTATTAAAGTCTTTTCGCGCAAGGAGCGCGATGACAAATCGCGGTCGCAGGACAAGCAGCGATTGACCGCGCTTAAGAAGGAGAAAGAGGGTGAGGTAGAGCGCATCGAGGCGATTCGCGCGCGGAAACTAGAATCACTCATGGTGGGCCAGACCAGCGAGAAGCTTGTCAACGCCGAGACCGGTGAGCTGATTGCAAAGTCCGGTCGCAAGATCAGTGAAAAGTTCTTCGCTTCGCTCGACATCAATCACCTGCAATGGGGTCTGGCCATTGTCAAAGATCCCAAAATCGATCGCCAAATCCAGGTCGTTATGGATACAGCGGCGAAGGCGATCGAGAAAGTCGATATTCAACACGAAAAAGAAGTCGAGCGCATCACGCGTGGTGATGAGCTGCCGCCCGGAGTATCGAAGCTGGTCAAGGTATACGTATTCAGAAAACGCAAACTCTCCGTCGGTGACAAGATGGCCGGACGACACGGTAACAAAGGTGTCGTGGCCAGAATAGTCCCCGAGGAAGACATGCCCTATCTGCCCGATGGCACACCCGTGGATATCGTTCTCAACCCATTAGGTGTACCTAGCCGTATGAATGTCGGCCAGATACTGGAGACTCATCTTGGTTGGGCAGCGAGAGTTATGGGCTACAGGGTTGCCTGCCCGGTGTTCGACGGAGCGTCGATCACGGAGATCAAGCAGGCGCTCGCCGAGGCCAATCTCTCACAAAGCGGTAAATCACTGCTCTATGACGGTCGCAACGGTGAATCGTTCGATCAAGAAGTCACCGTCGGCTACATTTATATGATGAAACTCTCGCACCTGGTCGATGACAAAATCCACGCGCGATCGATTGGCCCCTATTCGTTGGTGTCGCAGCAGCCGCTTGGTGGAAAGGCTCAATTTGGCGGCCAGAGGTTTGGGGAAATGGAGGTGTGGGCGCTCGAAGCCTACGGCGCAGCGTTTTGCCTGCAGGAGCTACTGACGGTCAAGTCGGATGACATACAGGGTCGCGCAAAGATATATGAGGCGATTGTCAAAGGGGAAAACCCACCAGAGCCGGGCATTCCGGAGTCGTTCAACGTTCTGATCAAGGAATTACAGAGCTTAGGGCTGGACGTGGAGTTGGAGCGAGGATAATTCCAACCAGGACGCGCTTTGCTGCGTCCGAGGAGGATCTCCGTGTACACAGGAACACTCGATAGAGACAGAAAAAAGCCCACGGATTTCAAGGCGATTCGAATCCAGCTGGCATCGCCGGAGAAGATCCGTGAGTGGAGTTATGGTGAGGTCACTAAGCCGGAGACAATCAACTACCGGTCGTTTAAGCCGGAAAAGGACGGCCTTTTTTGCGAACGAACATTCGGGCCCGTGAAGGATTGGGAGTGCAGTTGCGGCAAGTACAAGAGAATTCGTTACAAGGGCGTCATCTGCGATCGCTGTGGCGTCGAGGTTACTCGTGCGAATGTGCGCCGGGAGCGTCTCGGTCATATAGAGCTGGCAGTCCCCGTATCCCACATTTGGTTCTTCAAGGGCCTCCCCAGTCGCATCGGCCATCTTCTCGACGTGACCATCCGCGACCTGGAGAGGATTCTCTACTACGAGTCGTACGTGGTCATCGATCCGGGCAACACGGACCTGGAGATCAAAGAGATGATCAGCGAAGACAAATACGCGGAGCTTCTCGAGGAGGGAGTAAAGTTCAAGGCGCTGATGGGTGCTGAGGCCATTCGTGAACTGCTCAAGATGATCAATCTCGATGACCTCTCCGACCGACTCCGCAGTCAGATTCAGGTAGAGTCCTCGGCGCAGAGGAAGAAAGATCTTCTCAAGCGCCTCAAAGTGGTCGAAGCCTTTCGTAACTCGAACAACAAGCCGGAGTGGATGATCATGGATGTTATTCCCGTGCTACCGCCCGAACTCCGGCCGCTGGTTCCCTTGGAAGGAGGGCGTTTCGCGACATCCGATCTCAACGATCTCTACCGGCGTGTCATAAACCGAAACAACCGTCTAAAGAAACTCGTCGAGATAAAGGCACCCGAGGTTATTCTTCGTAACGAGAAGCGAATGCTCCAGGAAGCCGTGGACGCGTTGTTTGACAACGGCCGCCGGTCAAGGGCGGTACGGGGGCAGGGAAATCGTCCGCTGAAGAGTCTGAGCGATATGCTCAAGGGCAAACAGGGGCGTTTCCGGCAGAACCTGTTGGGGAAGCGTGTGGACTACTCGGGACGATCGGTGATTGTCGTCGGGCCCGAGCTCAAGCTTCAGGAATGTGGGCTGCCCAAGAGCATGGCGCTGGAGTTGTTCAAACCTTTTATCATCCGCAAGCTCGAAGAGAAGAATTACGTTCAGACAGTCAAGAGTGCAAAAAAGCTGGTCGAGCAGGAAAGCCCGGAAGTATGGGATATTCTCGAGGAAATTATCCAGGATCATCCCGTGATGCTCAACCGAGCACCGACGCTGCATCGTCTTGGTATTCAAGCGTTTCAGCCGGTGCTTGTCGAAGGCAAAGCGATTCGCATCCATCCCCTGGTGTGCGGCGCTTTTAACGCCGATTTCGATGGCGACCAAATGGCGGTTCACGTACCCCTGTCGTATGAAGCCCAGCTCGAGGCCAGGACCCTGATGCTCTCCGCCCATAACATTCTCTCGCCCGCCAGCGGCAACCCGCTCGCGACTCCGTCGCAGGATATGGTCATTGGTATCTACTATTTGACCATGGCCAAGAAAGACGCGAAGGGTGAAGACAGGGCCTTTAGCGGACCCGACGAGGTCCTCATCGCTCATCAGACGGGCGAAGTCGACCTGCACGCAAAGATTCGCATGCGCTGGGAGAACAAGATCATCAAGACCACGACCGGCCGCGTTGTCTTCAACGAGATCGTGCCCGAGCCGTTGCGCTTCTTTAACGAAGTGCTCGATAAACGAGCGACCGAGGGTCTGGTGTCGACTTGCTTTCAGACACTGGGTCTCGAGGCGACGGTCGCTTTTCTAGACAAGCTCAAGGATCTCGGGTTTTCCTATGCCACTAAAAGTGGTTTGACCATCGGTATCGATGATCTCATCGTTCCGGAGGAGAAGCATGAGCTTGTCAATCAGGCCAGCTCAGAAGTGCGGGCGATTACCCGCCAGTACGAAGAAGGTGTGATTACCGATGGCGAACGTTACAACAAGATAATCGATACCTGGACGCAAACCACAACGCGGGTCGGGGAGGTGATGTTCGAGGGGCTGCGCACCGATCGGGATGGCTTTAACTCGATTTTCATGATGACCGACTCGGGAGCAAGAGGAAGCAAGGAACAGGTTCGCCAGCTCGCTGGCATGCGTGGGCTAATGGCGAAGCCACAAAAGAAAATTACGGGTCAGATCGGTGAGATCATCGAGATGCCGATCGTGGCCAGCTTTCTCGAAGGGTTGTCCGTGCTTCAGTACTTTATTTCGACACACGGTGCTCGTAAGGGTCTGGCCGATACAGCCCTCAAGACAGCTGATGCTGGTTATTTGACTCGTCGTCTTGTGGACGTGGCTCAGGACGTCATCGTCACCGAGGACGATTGCGGTACCATTATGGGCATCGACATCGGGGCCCTCAAAGAGGGCGAGGAGATCATCGAGTCTCTCAGCGACCGAATCCTCGGTCGAGTGACGGTGGATGATGTATTGGATCCCGTGACCGGAGAGGTAATTGTCGAGGCGAATACGCTACTTAACCCCGAGCTGTCCACGCTGGTCGAAGACCGAGGTGTCGATAACGCGAAGATTCGAAGCGTGTTGACTTGCGAGGCGCGACGAGGGGTGTGTTCACTTTGCTACGGAACCAATCTCGCCAACGGCCGTATCGTCGAAATCGGGGAGGCGGTAGGTGTGATTGCTGCACAGAGCATCGGCGAGCCGGGCACCCAGCTCACGTTGAGGACGTTCCACATCGGTGGTACGGCAAGCCGAATCGTCGAGCAGTCGAAGAAAGTATCAAAATATGACGGGACAGTCACTTACAGAAATCTGCGTTCGGTGAAGGGCAGATCGGGCAAGCAGATTGTTATTAGCCGCAAGAGCGAGGTGTTGATCCTCGATGAGGGTGATCGGGTTCGGTCGCGCTTTGGCGTGCCCTACGGTGCCGAAGTGCTGGTCGAGGACGGCGCGACCATCACTAAGGGCGAGGTCATCTACGAATGGGATCCGTACTCCGACGTTATTCTGTCGGACAAAGATGGAACGGTGGCCTTCCAGGACGTCGTCGAAGACGTGTCGGTCAAAGAGAAGATCGATGAGAAGACCGGAATGATGCAGATGGTTATCATCGAAGACCGCGATAAGAAGCGTCACCCGCATCTGCAAGTCATCGACGATAGTGGTCAGATCGTCGGCAACTTCATCGTACCGACCGGCGGCCATCTACTGGTTAAGGACGGGCAGGCCGTGCTTGCGGGAGATCAGCTCTGTAAGATCCCGAAGGATATTAGCAAGACAAGCGACATCACCGGCGGTTTGCCGCGTGTTGCAGAGCTTTTTGAGGTGCGCAAGCCAAAGGAATCAGCGGTTATATCGGAGATCGATGGCAACGTTGAATTTGGACCGATCACCCGTGGCATGCGCAAGATCATCGTGAAAAACGACAGCGGTGAAGAGAAGAGCTACATCATTCCCCAAGGCAAGCACCTGAGGGTGTATCAGGGTGATAGAGTCGAGGCCGGTGACAACCTCACCGAGGGGCCGATCAACCCTTACGACATTCTCAATATCAAAGGCGTAAATGCTGCGCAAGGATATCTTGTTAATGGAATTCAGGAAGTTTACCGGCTTCAGGGTGTCAAAATCAATGACAAGCACATCGAGACGATCGTGCGTCAGATGCTACAGAAGGTCCAGGTCGAAGATCCGGGCGACACGAGCTTCCTCGAGGGCGACCTGGTTGACAAGGTGACCTTCCGCGAAGAGAACGAGCGCGTACTAAAGAATAAGGGTCGCGCAGCGACCTTCAAACCGATGTTGCTCGGAATAACCAAGGCGTCACTCAGCACGGAGAGCTTTATTTCAGCGGCGAGTTTCCAGGAGACGACGCGGGTTCTAACCGATGCTGCGGTTCGGGGTAAGGTCGACCACCTGCTGGGCCTCAAAGAAAACGTCATCATGGGGCATCTGATTCCGGCGGGGACGGGTCTTATGGCGTACGACAGGATTGAGCTTCAAGTCGAAGCCGATGAGGAAGAAGAATTTGGCTTCGATGATGCCGGCGAGGCCATGGAACAGGAACCGCTCTCGGCTATGCGCGAAGAGGCTGGGGAAAAGTAGTGCTCTTAGGGCCGGCCTCGTCGTCGACTCGTTTTGGTATTTTTCGGGGGGCAAGAAATATCAGTCGCGCGGCGGAAATGACTTGACAAAATAATGACTTAGGACTAAATTCGTACTTCGCTCGCGTTTGGTTTGCTTGCCCGGAAATATCCCGGCCCATTACAGCAAAAAAAACTAAACCATTGCGTGGTTTGCAGATACAGGAGTTGTCCACAGGCCTGCAAATTCGCCGCGGGCTGCGTGTAGCCTTGGTAGAGGGGAATTGTGCCAACTATAAACCAGCTAATAAGATCGGCTCGGAAGACGCAGCGGACCAAGTCCAAGACGCCCGCGATGGCGGCATGTCCGCAAAAACGTGGGGTTTGCACGAGAGTCTACACGCTCACCCCAAAGAAGCCGAACTCAGCGATGCGCAAGGTGGCGCGTGTGCGCTTGACCAATGGCTTCGAGGTCACAGCATACATACCGGGCGAGGGCCACAACTTGCAGGAACACTCGATCGTGCTGATCCGCGGCGGCCGAGTAAAAGACTTGCCGGGAGTCCGTTATCACATTATTAGAGGTGTGCTCGACACATCGGGTGTTGAGGGCCGGCATAACGGACGTTCAAAGTACGGAGTGAAGCGACCGAAGGCTTGATGTGCCCTAACGGAGAAG
>Ga0224512_10002576_pt1 | contig 16552 bp, 16 predicted proteins | sample SF_May12_sed_USG_4_FD_169103 | JGI IMG/M metagenome (GOLD analysis project Ga0224512, IMG submission 169103) | Sediment microbial communities from San Francisco Bay, California, United States - SF_May12_sed_USGS_13 | ecosystem: Environmental > Aquatic > Marine > Sediment | place: USA...
CGGCATCTCCGCCGGCGGCACCTGGTAGCTGCCGGTGATGCTCTCGGCGGTCTCGCCGAAGTTCCACCCCGCGTCCAGAGCCCTGCGGTTGGCTTCGGCGACGTCCGGGGCGTTTTTAAATTTGCTCTCCAGGAACCGGTGCGTCGGCTCCATGTCGCGCCCATAGAGCCAGTAGACCAGGCCCAGGGCGAAGAAGTTGCGGCAGCGCTCGGAGAGCTTCTTGCCGAGCCCGGTCTCTTCCACCGCCGCGCGAGTGAGCTTGGTAATCGGCGCCCGAATGAGCTGGTAGCCGTCCAGGCTTCCGTTTTCCAGCGGGTTTTCGGCGTAGTGGGCCAGCTTCAAGCCCTTGGCGTCGAAAGCATCTTCGTCGACGATGAGCACGCCGTGGGGCTGGAGATCTCTCAGGTTCTCTCTCAGGGCCGCGGGATTCATCGCCACCAGGGCGTCCAGGTGGTCCCCGGGGGTGAGCACGTCCCGGGCGGCGAAATGAATTTGAAAGCCGCTTACGCCGGCAAGGGTTCCCTTGGGCGCGCGGATCTCCGCCGGAAAGTCGGCCAGGGTGGCGAGGTCGTTGCCCGCCAGCGCCGAGGTGTTGGTCAGCTGGCTGCCGACAAGCTGCATGCCGTCACCGGAATCGCCGGCGAGGCGAACGGTGGCCGTCTCCAGCTTACGGATCGGCTTGGACCGGTCCGCGGGGATCTCTGACTCCGCTGTGCTCATGTTTGAAGAAATTCGCGCAATGTACTGCTTTTCAAGGATTTAATCCGCATCATTTAACACGCCCCCGGGTCACGTTCAAGCTGCAATCTTTTTCCCCTGGACGAAATCGCTTGCCGTCGGCGCGGGCGAAATCCGCCGCCGCGAATTTGATCTGACTCAATTCGGCTTGATTAATTCCGTATAAATATAGAAGTTTAGGCTCGGGGGGTGCAGCCGAACTCCGCAGAGCGCGCGAGGCCGGAAAGCGAGTACCCATTTATTCGCCGGGACGATTCGGAGTCTTCATTCATGCCTGTAAGCCATGTCATCGGTCTTTTCCTTGATCCCAAGGGCGAGTGGCGGCGCATTCAGGAAAAGAACTACAGCGTTCCCGCCTGCATCTTTGGGCACACAATGATCCTCTCGCTGATTCCCGCCGTCTCGGGTTTCATCGGAACGAGTCAGATCGGGTGGCAGATTGGCGCCGGTGCCCCGGTTAAGCTGACCGTATCCAGCGCGGGTCAAATCGCCGTTCTTTACTACTTCGCCATGATCGCCGCCGTCGTCTGTGTTGGCGTCGTGATTCGATGGATGAGTCAGACCTACGGCGCGAGTCAGCCGTTATCGACCTGCATGGTGCTCGCGTCGTATACGGCGTCGCCGTTGTTCTTGATCGGCATCATGCAGCTTTATCCGCTGTTGTGGCTTAACTTCGTGGTTGGTTTGCCGGCGCTCGGATACACGGCGTACGTCTTCTATTCCGGGGTGCCGATCATGATGCAAATTTCCCAAGATCGGGGGTTTCTTTTCGGATCGGCAATTCTGGCATTCGGGTTGGTGACGCTGGTCGCGATGCTCGCGGTTACGGTGTTTCTTTGGGGCGCGGGTTTCGCCCCGGTGTTTACCCGATGAGCGGGCGATTTCTCATTCAGGCGAAAAAGGAGAGCAAGGCGTTATGACGCAGGGCGAAACCTATAACTACACCGTAGTCCGGCGGTTTGCCATCATGACCATCGTCTGGGGGATCGTGGGCATGACGGTGGGCGTTTACATCGCGGCGGAGCTGGCCTGGCCGGTGCTGAACTTCGATCTTCCCTGGATCACCTACAGCCGCCTGAGGCCCTTACATACCAACGCCGTGATATTCGCTTTCGGCGGTTCGGCCCTCTTTTCAACCTCCTATTATGTGGTCCAGCGCACCTGCCACGTGCGCCTGTGCTCCGACCGGCTGGCCGCCTTCACGTTCTGGGGCTGGCAGGCCGTCATCGTGCTGGCGGCGATCACGCTTCCGTTGGGCATCACTACCACCAAGGAGTACGCGGAGCTGGAGTGGCCCATCGACATTCTGATCACGGTGGTGTGGCTGTCCTACGCCTACGTCTTCTTCGGCACGATCGCCAGGCGGCGTATCCGGCACATCTTCGTCGCCAACTGGTTCTTCGGCGCGTTCATTCTTACCGTAGCCATGCTCCACGTGGTCAACAGTGCGGCCATCCCGGTGAGCTTCTGGAAGTCTTACTCGCTCTACGCTGGGGTTCAGGACGCCATGATTCAGTGGTGGTACGGCCACAACGCGGTGGGATTCTTTTTGACCGCCGGCTTTCTGGGGATCATGTACTACTTCGTGCCCAAGCAGGCGAACCGGCCGATTTATTCCTACCGGCTTTCAATCGTTCACTTCTGGGCGCTGGTATTTACCTACATATGGGCGGGACCCCATCATCTGCATTACACCGCGCTGCCGGACTGGGCGCAGTCTTTGGGGATGGTGATGTCGCTCATTCTGCTGGCGCCCTCCTGGGGCGGAATGATTAACGGAATCATGACCCTTTCAGGCGCGTGGGAGAAACTTCGGACGGATCCGGTGCTGCGATTTCTCATCGTTTCCATCTCTTTTTACGGCATGTCCACCTTCGAAGGTCCGATGATGTCCATCAAGACGGTGAACGCGCTGTCCCACTACACCGACTGGACCATCGGGCACGTGCATTCGGGCGCGCTGGGCTGGGTGGCGCTGATTTCCCTCGGCGCGATGTATTACCTCATCCCGCGCCTGTTCGGGCGCGAGCTATACAGCCTGAAGCTGGTTGAAGTGCATTTCTGGGTGGCCACTATAGGCATCGTCCTCTACATCACCGCGATGTGGGTCTCCGGAGTCATGCAGGGGCTCATGTGGCGCGCCGTCAATCAGGATGGAACGCTCACCTACAGTTTCGTCGAGTCCGTGCAGGCCATGCATCCCTTCTACGTCATTCGCTTCCTGGGCGGGCTCGCATTCTTAAGCGGCACCCTGGTGATGGCCTACAACCTGTGGAAAACCGTCGCCGGCGCGCAGGCAGTCGAAGCGCCCATCCCGGCGCCGGCTCACTGAGGTCAAGGATATGGGCAAAGGACACGAATCCGTCGAAACCAACGTCGGACTGCTGATGGCGCTGACGCTGGTGATTGTCAGCATAGGATTTATCGCACTGATTCCGCCGCTGTTCTTTCAGCCGAGCCTCACCCAAGCCGTCGCCGGCCTCAAGCCCTACGGACCGTTGGAGCTGGCGGGGCGGGATGTCTACATCCGGGAATCCTGCATGGTGTGCCATTCGCAGATGATCCGGCCGTTCCGAGCGGAAACCGAGCGATACGGGCATTACTCGGTTGCGGGAGAATTCGTATACGACCGTCCGTTTCAGTGGGGGTCCAAGCGCACCGGGCCGGATCTGCATCGCGTGGGCGGGCGATACAGCGACGCGTGGCACCGCGTGCACCTGATAAACCCGCGTGACGTCGTCCCCGAGTCGATCATGCCCGGATATCCATGGCTGGAAGATTCGGCAATGGACACGGATTTCATCCAGCGCAAAATGCGCGCTCTGCGACGGCTCGGTCACCCATATACCGACGAGCAGATTGATGGCGCCACGGCGGCGCTTGAGGGAAAGACGGAGCTGGACGCGATAATCGCTTATCTGCAGTCTCTGGGCACGAGCGTGAAGACGCGGAGATAGAAAATGGACGGCGCAATGCTTCATTCTTTTTGGACGGTGCTGTTGCTGCTCGTGTTTGTCGGAATCGTGGTCTGGGTATTTATCCTCAAGCGACCCAGCGATTTCGAGGATGCGGCGCGTATGCCGTTGGAGCCAGACGAAACTGAGAAAAGTTTTTCTGTCAGCAAAGGACGCAGAAATGAATGACTTCAGCATGCCGATCTGGAGCCTGGTCATCATCGTTGCGACCGTGGGCGGAATCCTCGGCCTGTGGTGGCTCATCGTGTGGCAGACAAAAATCGGGACGTCGGATCAGAAAGAGACCACCGGCCACGTCTGGGACGAGGACCTCACGGAGCTGAATAATCCGTTGCCGGTGTGGTGGCGCAATCTTTTCTATATAACGCTTGTATTCGGAGTCATCTACCTGATCCTTTACCCCGGTCTGGGCTCTTACGGCATGCTGTTAGGTTGGACGCAGATCAAAGAGTACGAGGAACAGATGGCAGAGGCCGAGGCGCGGTATGGGCCGATATTCGAAGAGTACGTGAACCAGCCCATCAAGCAGGTGGCGGAAAGTCCAAAAGCGCGGCAGATCGGAGAACGGCTCTACGCAAGCTATTGCACGGTGTGTCACGGCTCGGACGCCGGTGGCGTTACCGGATTTCCGAACCTGCGAGATGGCGACTGGCTCTATGGCGGTACTCCCGAGGCTATTGAAACCAGCATTCTCAAGGGCCGAAGGGGCGTCATGCCGGCGTGGAAGGCGCCGCTGGGGGGCGACGAAGGCGTAGAGCTAGTGGCGGCCTACGTGTTGAGCTTGAGCGGCCGCACGATCGATGGGGCCAAAGCGGCAGCCGGAAAGGCAAAGTACGATATGTTCTGTTTCGCCTGTCACGGCCCCGACGGCAAGGGCAACCAGCAGCTTGGCGCCCCGAACCTCACCGATGACGTATGGCTTTATGGCGGTTCGCCAAAGGCGATTGCATCGAGCATCGCAAACGGACGCCAGGGAATCATGCCGTCCCATGAGGAGTTTCTAGGCAAAGCAAAAGCGCATCTACTGGCGGCATATATCTACAACCTGTCACGACAATGACCACCTATAAGTCAATTCCCCGCGTTCAGCTGGTTTCCGCCATCCTGTGGCCGTCGTTTCTGCTCGCAGGGATTGCGACGTCTGTATTCTTCACGTTTCTTGATCCAGTGAGACTTTTCGATTACGAAGGCGAAGCGCCTCTGTCACGCATGGCCGCTTATTCACTGGGTTTTTTCCTTTTCTGGTTGCTGTGCGCGGCATCATCGGCCGCTTCCGCATATTTCTTGCGCCCCACTGACGGCGGTGTTTATTCCGCCAACGATTCCGCATAAAGCTGCGCCCTGTTGTGATGTCGAGCACTGACGCCAGTGGCGGCGCCTCAGTCAGATTCGCCGACGATGTCGAGCGCTCGCTGTACGCGAAGCGGGAGAAGGTCTATCCCCGCGAGGTCCACGGCGTCTTTGCCGCGCTGCGGGTCACCGCCGTACTAGTCCTGCTGGGTTTGTTTTACGGCGTTTGCTGGCTGCGCTGGGACGGCAAGCAGCTGCTGCTGTTCGATCTGCCGGGGCGGAAGTTTCACGTCTTTGGATGGACGCTTTTTCCTCAGGATTTTCCCTATCTGACTTTCATGCTGATCATTGCCGCGCTGTCGCTGTTTCTCTTCACCGCGGTCGCGGGGCGGCTTTTCTGCGGTTATGCCTGTCCGCAGACGGTGTGGACGGAAGTTTTTCTCTGGCTCGAGAGAAAGGTGGAGGGCGACCGGCAAAAGCAGATGAAGCTGGACAAGTCGCCGTGGACCGGGCGAAAGCTGCTGATCAAAAGCTCGAAGCATGCAATCTGGATCGCCTTTTCGCTTTGGACCGGATTCACCTTCGTCGGCTATTTCACCCCGATTACCGAGCTCGGAAGCCGCTTGTTAGCGCTGAACCTCGGCCCCTGGGAAACTTTCTGGTCTCTATTCTACGGATTTGCTACCTACGGCAACGCCGGGTGGATGCGGGAGCAGGTCTGCATTTATATGTGCCCCTACGCGCGTTTCCAGAGCGCAATGTTCGACCGGGATACTCTCATTATTTCTTATGACAAGGGTCGCGGAGAACCCCGTGGCTCAAGAAAGAAGAGCCTGGATCATCGATCCGCGGGGCTGGGGGACTGCATCGATTGCACCATATGTGTTCAGGTGTGTCCCACCGGCATAGACATACGCGAAGGCCTCCAGTATCAGTGCATTGCCTGCGCCGCGTGTGTGGATGCGTGTGATCAGGTGATGGAACGGATGAATTATCCCAAAGGGCTGATTCGCTACACCAGCGAGAATGCGGTGGGCGGCGCTCCGGCACGGATCTCGAGGCCGCGGGTTGTCATCTACGGGGTCATTCTGCTCGGTCTCGCGGCGGCGCTGGGAGTTTCCCTCGCCCTACGCACGCCTCTTATTCTGGACGTTATTCGCGACCGCAACGCGCTCTACCGGGAGACCCCGGAGGGACTGGTCGAAAACGTCTACACCCTCAAAATCGTCAACATGGATGACGCTGACCACGATTTCAGTATCAGCGTACGCGGCATCGAGGGAGTCGAGCTGTTGCTCGATCGGGCGCCCGTTGAGGTGGCGGGGGGTGAAGTGCTCTCTATTCCGGTAAGGCTGCGGGTTGATCCATACAGCCTCGAAAATCCCAGCAGTCGTGTTGTATTCGAACTGGCGGCCATGGACAATCCATCGCTTAGGGTCGAGACGAAAGGCAGGTTTCTTGGACCTTCGGTGAAGCAGTGAGCGAAGTTATGGCAACACCAGCACGCGCGTGGTACCGGCATCCACTGGTATGGATGATCATTGCCATACCAGGGTCGGCGGTGCTGGTGGGTATCGCCATGCTGGTGCTCGCGGCCGCGTCCTACGACGGGCTTGTCGTCGACGACTATTACAAACGCGGCCTGGAAATCAACCGCGATCTCGAGCGAGACCGGGCCGCGGCGTCACTGGGCTTGAGCGCGGGCGTCGTATTCGACGCAAGCAACCAAACAATTCGCGTTGGCCTAATTTCCGGAAATTCTCGTGCCTTGCTTCCCGACCGGCTGACGTTGCGTTTGGTGCATCCCACGCGTTCCGGCCTCGATCAGATCGTCGACCTGCGCCTCGCCGGGGGTGGAAGGTATTCAGGCACTCTGGCTGGACTGGAGTCCGGTCACTGGCACCTGCAGCTGGAAACGGCGTCCTGGAGACTCGTCGGTCGGATGCCCGTTCCGGGCACCGGGCTTAGCGACTTGTCCCCCGGTGTCTGAAGTCAGGCAACTCAGACCGTTTGCTGCTGAATGAAATCGTAAAGCGCGCGGTATTGCTCGTCTACCATGGGCCCGAATACGGGATCGTGGCGGAGTTCTATTGCCCGGCCAATTTCCATCCAGTCACGTTTGGTCAGCTTCTTTTTCGCAAGAGGAAAAAGCCGCTCGTTTTCTTTCTCCATGTGGGAACGAAGAAAGGCGACGTAGTCCCGGCCTGCGGCCTCGACGTCTTCGCGCAACACCATTGCCCCGTCGGTCACCCGTACCAGCATGTCGAGAAAGGTCCTTCCTTTTTTTGCCAGGCTTTCGTGTTCGCGCAGTATGTTCTCGCCCATGGCTCGAACAGAGGAATCGCGTTCGATTAATTTATGCACGACCAGATCCTCGAGGGGATGGTGCGTACGATCGGGATACTTGGTCATGTAGTGCATAACGTCACGCATCAGATCGAAATCCGCGATCTTCATCTGCTGCACGTTATCCAGCTGTTTGTCGAGAATATCGAGCATTCGCGCGACGTTGTCGTGATCGCTGTTGAGTTGTTTCAGAATATTCATTTTTTGCTTCGCGACGGCGCAAGAAGTTACTAAATTCTCTTCGGTCTGTCGTGGAACTAGAGCGAGTTTCCATAATACCCGTTAAATTGCGTCAAGTCTCCGCTGAGTGGTCCCGGGGCTTGACGACCGAGGCCTGCGAATTGCTGCTGTTATCGTCATCCGCAAGCACACGATATGCCGGACCCTCCAAATCATCGAACTGCCCGGAACGGACCGCGAGCAGAAGCACCAGCGCGATCACCAGGGCGAGCACAACTGAGAGCGGCAGCAGCAGGTAAAGCACTTCCACCGACGGTCAACTTCCCTTTTGAGGAAACCGTGCGCGCCCGGCGCGCAGGCTGTTGCCCACGACAATCAGCGAGCTCAACGACATGCCAACGGCTGCAAGCCAGGGGGGCACGTATCCGAGCGCTGCTGCCGGGACGGCCAGCAGATTGTATGCCACGGCCCAGGAGAGATTCTGGGCGATAATTCCGCGTGTCCGGCGCGCGATACCAACGCTGGCGGCAATGCTCTCCAGGTCATCGCGAATCAGGATCAGGTCGGCGCTCGCCCGTGCCGCTTCCGGGCCGCCCGCCATGGCGAAAGAGACATCGGCGCCGGCGAGCACCGGAGCGTCGTTGATGCCGTCGCCGACTGCGGCAACAGTTTCTCCGCCTGCCTGCATGCCTCGGATCACCGCCAGTTTCTGCTGCGGAAGAAGTTCACCACTCGCATTTTCGAAACCCAGTCGAGTGGCGAGCACGGCGGTTGTTTGGGCCCGGTCACCTGAAAGCAGAGACAGGCTGATGCCCATGGAGCGCAGACGTTCGAGGACACGAACGGCGTCGGCTCTGGGTTCATCGCGGAGCACGAAGCTCGCGATCACGCGGGACTCGTCGGCGAGAAGTACCACGGTCTCAAGCTCAGGAGCGTCGAAGTTACGGGCAACCTGCGGTTGAGCGAGACGCTCTGCGACGAAGTCCACCGAACCGATCATGTAGCGTCGCCCGTCCACCCGCCCGTCGACGCCCCGTCCGGGCGTCACCACAATCGCTTTCGCCTGGGCCGGAGCGCCGCAGCAAAGAGATCGGATGCTGCGGGCGACCGGGTGGCTCACGTTCTGTTCCAGGCCTGCCGCAATGCGAATCGCGTTTTCCTCGCTCAACTCATCCTGTGTTTCAATTCGGCTGACGATAAGCTTGCCCAGTGTCAAGGTCCCGGTCTTGTCGAACACGAACCGGTTCGCCTTCGCCAGGCTCTCCAATGCATGGCTTCGGGTGATGATGATGCCAAGTTTGGTCAATGCGCCTACTCCGGCGGCATGGGCCGCAGGGGTAGCCAGAGAAAGCGCGCACGGGCAGGTGATCACCAGTACGGAGACGGTAATGGGGAGCCAGCGATCGGGTGCCGCATACCACCAGTAGAGCGCAACGACGACGGCAATAAGCAGCATCGCGGCTACGAAGCTTGCCGTGATGCGGTCGGCGAGTTGCACCGCTGGGGGCTTGGCGGCACGCGCCCGCGCCACGAGGCGCAACGTATTTGCAAGCAGCGTATCGTCAGCCGCGTGCCTCACCGAGACCTCGATGGGGCTGTCGAAATTTAGCGATCCGGCGATCACCTCATCTCCGGTCGTTTTCCGTATTGGGCGGCTTTCACCGGTGAGCAGCGATTCGTCCAGCGTGGACCCACCCGATACAAGCACGCCGTCGGCGGGCACGGTTTCTCCGGATGCCACCACCACCCGGTCATAAGGAACCAGGGCCGCAGCGAGCACCGGTTCGGGGATAAGGCCCTGAGAGGTCGCGCGCAACCGCGTTGCCATCGCGGGCGGAGCAGTGACCAGTGATTCCGCAATCCTCGAATGTCGAACCCGGGCGCTGAATTCCACGTAACGGGCCAGAAGCAGGAAGAACACGAACATTGCCACCGAGTCGAAGTAAATCGCGCCGCTACCCGTCAGCGTTGAGTAAACACTGCCGCTGAACGCTATCAGCAGCCCCAGCGAAACTGGCACATCCATTCCGGTTCGGGCGCGGCGCAGATCGGAAGCCGCGTGCAAAAAGAAAGGAATCGCCGCGTACGCAATGACGGGGAGAATGAGCACCAGGCTTGCCCACCTCAGCAGCATTCGCAGAGATTCCTGCATGCCGGTGAAATCTCCAGCATAAAGGGCAAGAGAGATTGCCATAACCTGCATGCCAAATAGTCCGGCAATTCCCAACCGACGCAGCCTAAGCTTACGTTCGGACTCGAGTCCGGTTTCCCTGTGTGAAGGATCGTAGGGTCGCGCCCCATATCCCGAGTTGCGCACCGCGCCGAGAATGTCGGCGAGCTTCAGGCGCGAACCATCCCACAACACGCGGGCGCGGTGGGTGGAGAAGTTGACCTCGGCATCCCTTACCCCGGCGAGTCTCTGCAAGCCGCGCTCCACATTGAGCGCACAGGCGCCGCAGCGGATCCCGTCGATAAGCAGGAATGCCTCCCGTCCGCCATTGGTGGTCGGGCGCACGAACAGCTGTTCCACCGACGGATGAGCATAGACGCCCCCGGCTGCGGTCGTGAGTGAGTTCACTTCCGCGTCAATGCTTGACACCGGTGCCATATCGAATTCGCGGATGGCTGTATCGGGACTCGGGTTAAACGCGGGTTCTGACACGGCTCGTTTAAGATCTCTGAATAAAGTAACGTTCTTGGCCGGAGAAGCGCAGTCGCCGAAGCGGTCATTCTCAGAGAACAAATGACTGAGTCTGCGGCGCGAATCCAAAGGTGTATCGGATCAGAATACACTCTCCCAATGAGCGTGGCATACGACCCCCGGAATAATGTCCGGTCTCGAGTTAGCCGCGGGTGACGACCTAAACGCCGCTCTGAAGCTGAATGAATTCGTAAATCGATTTGTACTGTGCCTCGACAATTTTACCAAATACCGGGTCCGTGCGGTGTTCTATGGTATTGGAAATCTGTTTCCAGTCCTGCTCCTTCAGCATATCTTTCGCGTGCGGGAAAAATCGCTGTTCCTCCCGCCGCATGTGCACCCGCAGAAGCTCGATGTAGTCGGTGCCTCGGCCCACAATATCCTTTCTGAGCACGATTTCGCCGTCGATGACCTTCGTTAGCATGTCCAGGAAGGCTTTGCTCTTCCTCGCCAGATCCGTGTGTTCCTTAACCAGCGAAAGCGCGGCATCCCGGTAAGATGGATCGCGTTCGATGAGCTTCTCCATGACGAGATCTTCCATCGGATGATGAAAGTTGTCCGGGTATGTCGTCATGTAATGCATGATGTCGCGCATCAGATCGAAGTCAACGCTTTCCATTTTGCGAACGCAATCGACCTGATCGTCCAGGATGTCGAGCAACGTGGCGATATTTTCGTGATCCGTTCGCAGTTGTTCCAGGACGTTCATCTTTCCCCCTTGCGCTCGTCTCGCGGCAACACCACCCCTAATTTTTGAAGCTATCACCGAGGCGCGAGGGCGCATTGACCTGGGTCAATCGATAGCCGGGGAGGATAGGGGGCGAGCAACGACGTATGGCTCGTGCAGCGCTGCGGGTCGCGAGCCCATACGGAAAGTCGCCGGTTTAAAGACGTCGCGGCCGCTTCCCCTAGGCCCGTATAAGCGTGGCCGTACCGGCCGGCCCCTCGGCTGCGAGACAATCAGTCGAAGCAGCAGGCGCGGGCGAAGCTTGTCATTCGTCCAGCGATCGTGTTTCGCTGACTCGCATGGGAGGCTCGGTGATGACGCTGATATAGAGCGCGAATAAAGCGCGGCTCTTTCTACTGCTGCATCATGCCGCCATCGGCGGGCGCGTCGTGGCCGTGTCCAGCCGGCGTGCCGGGGGCGTGCTCATGAGTTTCGTCAGGACTACCGTGACCACTCTGCATCATGTGACCGCTCTGCGCCTGGGGGCCGTGATGATGGCCCTCGGCCGCGTTGCGCATCATCAGCCTGTGGGGGTGGCGCATGCTGAGTCCGTCGGCGGCATCGAGAGTCACCTGTATGAACTGGGCGCCGGTCGCCACGTGGCAGCTGTTGCACGCAGTGATGGTATTTTCCAGGGCCTTTAAAAACTTCTTAACGTTGCCGTGCTCGATGGCGCTTTCGAGGTTTTCGAAACTTGGTCCCAGCATCGACTGCATGAGGATTCCCTGATCTGCATTGATGCTGATCGATTGCCGGGTAAGCCTTTGCATCTCGGCCAGCTCGTGAGCGGCCACTGCCCAGTCCCCCGCTTCGCCGGCGCTGTGCATGACGTGGAATCGCTCTGCCAGGTCGGGCATGAAGCTGGCAAAGCTCCGCGCCGCCTCCAGCGCGTTTATCCGCTGCTCCAGCGCCTGGAGACGTTTCAGTACTTCGGTGCTGCTGGCGTTCTCATGGGCTTGCCCCGCGGGAGGCATAATAAAAAGAAGCGAAAATAACCCAACGCCCAGTGTGGCTTTGAACTCAAGTTTCATTGCGCTCGCCCGTAAATAATCACTTGGATTTTTAACGTCCGGCGAAGCAGATTTCCTGATCCGGATCAAGGGAAGAGGAAAGTAGATAAGGCGTGGCTGAGATCCGTCTTAGCGCAAACGTAGGCTCGTATGCACGGGCCAGTGGTCCGAGGCCAGCCAGGGGCCGACATGACGCCGCTCTACGCGGAAATTCTCGGAAACCAGCGTGAGATCGACAGGCACGCCGACCCAGCGCGCGTAGGGCGGCGGTGCCCAGGTGGGCAGGTAGCCGTGGCCGCGCTGAGCATCGCGTAAGCGCGCCGTTTCGATCAAAGGCTTGAAAGCGTGGGACCAGACGGTGGTATTGAGATCCCCTGCGACGACCACGTTACCGCCGGCGTCGCGGGAAATTTCAGCCGCCAGTTCACGAAGCTGGGCGTTGCGCGCATCATTGAGCCTTGCGCCCAGCGGCGGCGGTGGATGCGCGGCATAAATCCGAATCGTTTCTGCGCCGACACGGCCACTCAACACCATCGACGGGACCGCGAACGGGCCGGTTTCCCTGAACTCCACCTCGCTGTCCTCGAGTCGGCTCAACACCGCCATACCAAAATTATCGCTTCGAGGCATCTGGGCGATGGTCGGATAGATGGAGTTCAATCGTGTTACATCCAACGCGAATGCCGGCGTCGTCTCGAAGAGAACGACCACGTCCGGCGGATCTTCAAGACTGAGGATGTAGCCTATGGCGGCGAGGGGGGCCGGGTTCGTGCTGCTCAAGTTGAACTGGAGCAGTTCCAGAAGTACGCCGCCTTCCCTCTGCGGCGCCCGATGGGGCAGCATGTAGGGTGACAGCAACCATCCGTTCCACATCACGACCGCCAGCGCAACGGCCGCCCACGAATAGCGCTTCGCCCAGATAAAACCAAGTAAGAGCAGCACGCCGGTGGCGAAATAGTGGGGCACAAAATGGGCGAATACATCGGCGAGCCAGTGCCAGCGGCCCGCGAGCGATAGAGCCGATGCCGTGGCGAGCATCAGCGTGAGCAGGGTGAACCAGGGTGCGAAAAAGCGTCGGATGTTGTCGGCGTTCAACTGTGGCGATGGGATACGAGTTTTGTCATCAGCCGATCAGTCGCTCGGCGATCGCCTCCGAGTGGTGGCAGGCGACATCCCGCCCGTCCACCTGGCGAAGCTTGGGGCGAACTTCGCGGCATTCCTGGGTGGCGTAAGGGCATCGAGTATTGAAGGCACATCCAGAGGGGGGATTGAGCGGCGAGGGCAGCTCGCCTTGCAGAGGCACCCGCGCCCGCCTCAGGCGCGGGTCCACGTGGGGCGTCGCTGCCATCAGCGCGTGGGAGTAGGGGTGCCGCGGGGAATCGAACACCCGTTTCGCCGGACCCTGCTCCACCGGTCGGCCCAGGTACATCACCATGACCTCGTCGGCAATGTGCCGCACCACCGAGAGATCGTGGGAGATGAATAGGTAGGCGAGATTGAACTCGTCCTGGAGATCCATCATCAGGTTCAGCACCTGGGCCTGGATGGAAACATCCAGTGCGGAGACCGGCTCGTCTGCGACCACCACGGAAGGGTTGAGCATCAGCGCGCGGGCCATGGCGATGCGCTGACGCTGGCCGCCGGAAAACATGTGCGGATAGCGGCTGTAGTGTTCCGGGCGCAAACCCACGCGCGATATCATCTCCAGGGCCCGCTCCCTGCGCTCTGCGCGCGAATTGCTGGTATTGATCACCACCGGTTCTTCCAGGATAGCGCCGACTTTCTTGCGCGGATTGAGCGAGCCGAATGGATCCTGAAACACCATCTGCACGTTGCGACGAATCCCTTTGGCTTCCGCTCGGGACGCCTTGGTCACATCCTGGCCGCCGATGCTCAGCCGGCCTGACGTGGGCGTTTCGATCAGCGTGATCTGTCGTGCCAGGGTGGACTTGCCGCAGCCGGACTCGCCGACGACGGCGAGGGTGTCTCCGGGTTCCAGCGAGAACGAGACGCCGTCCAGGGCGCGCAGCATCTGGCGTCCACCGAAGAGGCCGCTACGCACCGGGTAATAACGCGCCAGGGCATCGGCTTCCACAATAGCGCTCACGACCCGCTCCCGGTCACGCCCAGCGGGTAGTGGCAGCGCACCATGCAATCCGAAACCGAACGCAGCGCCGGCTGTTCTTCAGTACAGCGGCCATCGGCGTAACGGCAGCGGGGATGAAACAGGCAGCCCGCCGGGCGGTCGTAGGCGCCCGGAACGACACCGGCGATGGTCGGCAGACGCTCGCGGCCGGTATTGCGCTCCGGCAGCGCATTCAGCAGTGCCTCGGTATACGGATGCCGCGGAGTATCGAACAGCCTCGAAACCTCGCGTTCTTCGGCTACCTGCCCGGCGTACATGACCACCACTTCTTTCGCGGTCTCGGCGACCACGCCCATGTTGTGAGTGATCAGCACCAGCGCCATGCCGCGGTCGCGCTGGAGTTCGATGAGCAGATCCAGGATCTGCGCCTGGATGGTGACGTCCAGCGCCGTAGTCGGCTCGTCGGCGATGAGCAGCTTGGGATTGCAGGCGATGGCCATGGCGATCATGACGCGCTGATTCATGCCGCCGGAGAGCTGGTGTGGAAACGAATTCAACCGGCTCGACGCCGCCGGGATGCCCACCTGATCGAGAAGCTCTACGGTGCGGTCGCGGCGCTGCTTTCGGGTGCCGCCCTCGTGGACCTTGAGCGCCTCGGTGATCTGAAATCCGACGGTGAAGCAGGGATTCAGGCTGGTCGTCGGCTCCTGGAAGATCATGGCGATGTCGTAGCCGGTAATGCGCCGCCGCTCTTGGGGCTTGAGCTTCAGCAGGTCGGTGCCGTCGAAGATCAGACGATCGGCGGTCACCTGGCCCGGATACGGAATCAGCCCCATGATGGCGAGCATGGTGACACTTTTGCCGGATCCGGATTCGCCGACCACGCTCAACACCTCGCCTTCGTCCAGAGCAAGGCTGACGCCGTCGACGGCGCGAAAGCTGCCAAAGGTGACCGTCAGATTTTCGACTTCCAGCAGGGCCATAGCGTCACTGCTGCTTGAGCTTGGGGTCGAGGGCATCGCGTAGCCCGTCCCCCATAATATTCAGTGCCAGCACCGTCACCAGGATGGCGAGGCCGGGAAAGGTGACCACCCACCACGCGCGCAGCACGAACTCGCGCGCTTCCGCCAGCATGGTGCCCCACTCGGGCGTTGGCGGCTGTGCGCCCATGCCGAGAAATCCCAGCGCCGCGGCGTCAAGAATAGCGTTGGAAAACGATAGCGTGGCCTGGACGATGAGCGGCGCCATGCAGTTCGGCAGCACGGTGATCACCATGAGCCGCAGAAGTCCGGCCCCGCTCACCCTGGAAGCCGTGACGTAATCCTTGGACAGCTCGCTGATGGCCGCAGCCCGCGTCAGCCGCACCAGATGCGGAAGGTAAACGATGGAGATGGCGAGCATGGCATTAAAAAGCCCCGGCCCGAGTATCGCCACGATGACCACCGCCAGCAGCAGGCTCGGCAGCGACAGCATGATGTCCATAGCGCGCATGATGGAAATTTCCACCACGCCGCGGAAAAATGCCGCCACAAGTCCTAGCATGATGCCGACCGTCAGCGAGAGAGTGACGACGATGAAGCCAATAATCAGCGAATAGCGCGCACCGTGCATGATGCGGGAGAGAATATCGCGGCCGACCGCATCGGTGCCGAGAAGGAACTCGGTACTGCCGCCTTCCGCCCACACGGGAGGGGCGAGAAAATGCTCCCGGAACTGCTGGTCCGGCAGGTGGGGCGCGGTCCAGTCGGCGGTAATAGCAACGAAGCAGACGACGACGAACACCGCGAGGCCCGCCACGGCGCCATGGCTCTGGCGGAAATAATTCCAGAACTCTCGCAGTGGTCCCGGCGGCGTCGGCGCGCCGGCGACGGATCTCACCACGGGTGGGACGGCAGCCATTCTTCAGTTCATCCTATTGGGTACCAATCACGAATCTCTAGTGACGAGTAACAGGTGACATGTAACAAGTAACAAGTAACAACGCTGTGTCACGTAATCCTTGTTTCGTATCACATGTCACATGTCACGTGTCACGTGTTACGTGTCACTTCCTATCGTCTGTGCCTAATGCGCGGATTAATGAGCCCGTAGATCAGATCCACGAAAAGGTTCACCAGAATCACGGTGGTGGCGATGAGAAGTATGCCCCCCTGGACCGCGGGATAGTCGCGACGGCTGATGGAATCGATGAGCCACTTGCCGATGCCGGGCCAGGCGAAAATGGTTTCCGTGAGCACCGCCCCCGAAAACAGCACGCCCACCTGCAGACCGATGACCGTGACCACCGGGATCAGCGCGTTTCTGAGCGCGTGCACGCCGATGACCCGGCCAGGCGGCAACCCCTTCGCCCGCGCGGTGCGTACGTAATCCTCGCTCAGCACCTCGAGCATGGCGGAGCGCGTCTGCCTGGCGATAACGGCAAGCGGAATGGTGCCGAGAACAACCGCGGGCAGCACCAGGTGACTTAAGGCGGACCTGAACGCGCCCTTGTCTCCCGAG
>Ga0224512_10002577_pt1 | contig 16551 bp, 14 predicted proteins | sample SF_May12_sed_USG_4_FD_169103 | JGI IMG/M metagenome (GOLD analysis project Ga0224512, IMG submission 169103) | Sediment microbial communities from San Francisco Bay, California, United States - SF_May12_sed_USGS_13 | ecosystem: Environmental > Aquatic > Marine > Sediment | place: USA...
TGTCGATGAGGTCGTCGGTGGAGACGCCGTCGGCGTCGGCGTTGAAGTTGGTGACGATACGGTGGCGCAGCACGGGGTGCGCGAGCGCCTTGATGTCGTCGACGCTCGGTAGCGGTCGTCCGTCCATCACCGCGCGCACTTTGGCGCCCAATATGAGGTTCTGCCCCGCGCGCGGCCCCGCGCCCCACGACACGTAGTCCTTGACCTGCGGCAGCGAATCGTCGCGCGTCGCGCGCACGAGCTTGATAGCGAAGCGGAGCACGTGGCTGTCCACGGGCACCGTTTTTACCAGCTCCTGCACGCGCAGGATCTCGTCGGCGGGCAGCACCACGTCCGGGGTGGCCGGGTTGCGCGAGGTGGTCGATTCCACGATCTCCAGCTCCTCGGCCTCGCTCGGGTAGTCCACCTCGATGTTGAACATGAAGCGATCGAGCTGCGCCTCGGGGAGCGGGTACGTGCCCTCCTGCTCGATGGGGTTCTGCGTGGCCAGCACGAAGAAGGGAAGGTCGAGCGCGAAGGTCTGGCCGCCGGCCGTCACTTTCTTCTCCTGCATCGCCTGCAGCAGCGCGGCTTGCGTCTTGGGCGGCGTGCGGTTGATCTCGTCGGCGAGAATGACGTTGCCGAAGATCGGTCCCTGAATAAAACGGAAGCTGCGCTTGCCGGTGGACTGATCCTCCTCCAGGATCTCCGTTCCCGTGATGTCGGAGGGCATCAGATCGGGCGTGAATTGGATGCGCGAGAACTTGAGGTCGAGCGCCTGCGCGACCGTCGATATCAGGAGGGTCTTGGCCAGACCCGGCACCCCCACCAGCAGGCAGTGCCCCCCGGCAAAGAGCGCGGTCAACAACTCGTCGACCACCCGATCCTGGCCCACGATGACCTTGGCGATCTCCCCGCGCAGCTTCTTGTAGGCTTCGGTGAACTGGCGGACATCGTCCATGGTGGCGGCGGGGGTTTTGTCCGGCATGCAGTCGGTCCTTTCTTAACGAGTCGGCGCGCGAACCGGCGAGCGAGGGCGGGCTCCCCACAAGATAGGGGGGTTCGGCTCATTATACAAGCGGGACGGTCCCGGGATCCAAGGACCCCACTGCGCACCGAAGACGCCCCGGCGATCGACGTGATCGCCGGGGCGTCCCGGAAAGACTCTCACTAGGAGGGGCCGCTACATCTTGGCCTTCTGCACGTCCTTCTTCGCCTTTTCCGCTCCGGCCTGGGCGAGCAGATCGGCGTGCTTCTTGGCCGCCGCCGCGTAATCGTGCAGCGCCTTGACGCCGTCCGGCGTGCTGGACGAGGCTACGCTGACCCAGCCCATGTGGGTCTTGTGCATCTCGAACCCGAGATCCGTGCGCGAGGCGAGCTTCCCTTGGCCTACGCAGAACGGGCACAGCTTGTCCATCTGCTCCTTGGACATGGTCGGAATAGCCGCCATGCGCTTCTCGCATTCGGCGCCGCACTTCTCGAACGCGGGCATCATCTTCTCGTCGGCGCTCATGAACGTCTCGACGTAGCCGTTCTTGGTCTGGATGATGTCATATCTGATGTTGTCGGTGACACCGGCCTCCTTGCTCCACGCGGAACACACCGGGCAGTTGTTCATCTTTTCCATCGCCTGCTGCGGAGTCATCTCACCGGCGGTGCCCGCAACGGCCGTCGTCGCGAAGGCCAGCGCCGCCAAAAGGCAAAGTGCACGCATCATCGTCGTCTCCTTCCCGAGCCCACGGCCGCGGACCATCCACGGGCCGGTTGCACTCGTAACAAACGGGTAAGCGTGTGTTGCCCATTCTGCGCGCGCGCCTGCAAACTGTCAATGGCGACTCTATAACCTATTGCGAAATGGCATCTTAAAACACGGTCTTTGTTATATTGTGGATGGGCTACGGATGCTCCGGGTCCACCAACGTGGGCGGGCGCGGTCAGCGCTGCCGCCGCGCCGCTTCTCGGGTCCAGTTGAGCACCAGCGTGAGCGGCGCCTGTTGGTTCTCGACGGCGGCCGCCACGAAGATCATGCGCTCGGCGCCCGGCGCGACGTCGTACTCCTCGGCGAGCTCAGCGTCGAAGAGCTTGGCCGCGGCCCCCATGGAGAAGTCGTCGGCGCGCGTGGAGATGTCGACTTGGTAGATGGCGCCGTCGAGCCCGAAGTAGAAGATGCGGTCTCCAACCGAGCTCCAGCGCGGCAGCACGCCGCCGCCGGTGGAGACCTGCCACTTGCGCGTGGGTTGCGGGAAGGGCACGACGAACACCTCGAGCTGCCCGGTCTCGTCGGAGACGTAAGCAAGCCAGTGGCCGTCCGGCGAGAAGCTCGGGTGGAGCTCGCGAAACTCGCTCTCGCGCACGGGGAACGGCTGGCTCTCGCGGTCCACTGGCGTGGCCCACACGTCCATCGCGCCCTGCTCGGTGGTCTGCATGTACGCGAGGTATCCGTTGCCGGACCAGCTCCAGGGGAACTTGTTTCCCTCCGACTGGAGCAGGACCTCCTCGGGCGCGGCGCCGGACACGGGCTTGACGTAGATGTCGCTCCTACCCTCGCGCGCGCTCGCGAAGGCGATGCGGTCGCCGTCGGGCGACCATACGGGGTTCGTCTCCGACGCGGCGTCGAAAGTGAAGCGCGTGCGGATGCCTCGTGCCAGCTCGTATATCCAGATATCGGCGGTGCCGCCGACGGCGTCGTAGATCTCCACGGCCACCTTCGACCCGTCGGGTGCTACCCGGCACACGTCGTGCTCGGCGACGTCTCCGAGGCGTCCGACCTCGACGCCGGCGAGGTCGCGCCAGACCAGGGCGTTGCCGGAGACCGACGAACCCGACTGGTAGACGAGCACTTCGCCCGCGGCGTCGAACACGCCGCGCGAAGCGCCGGGGATGAACCGCACCTGCTCCGCGATGGGCACCGCTTCGCCGGTGAACTCGAGCGCGTCCGCATCGAAGGGGCGCGCCATCAGAGTGGTCTCGCGCAGGAAGAGCAGGTGCCCGGTGGCGTAGGTGGCGTTGGAGATGGTCGGCATGAGGACGCGTTCCTCGCCGCCGTGGATCGAGGCCAGGCGGATCGCGTTGCTGGGCGTGCCCGCCTGCCCGCCGCCGCTCGCCGCGGCGCGGGCCACGTAGATGAAGTGCTCTCCGTCGGGGAGGAAGACGGGGAAGCGATGCGAGTTCTGCTGCGCGTCGTAGTCGAGCTTGGTTACGGCAACGGCCTCGCCGCCCTCGGCGGGCACCTTGTAGATCTCGGAATTGAAGGAGCGCGCAAAGACGATCACGCCCAACGGGCTCCACGATCCACCCTTTCCCGTCTGCGCGGGGCACAGGCCGAGCGGCGGCCCGCCGTCGGCGTCGATGCGCTTGAGCATCCCGTCTACGAAGAAACCGACGGAGCGGCTGTCGGGCGACCAGAACGGGTACCCGGCGCCTTCGGTCGAGCGCAGCATGCGCGGCTCGGGGTTGTCGAGGTCGCGCACGAAGAGCATCGTGCCCTGGGGCGTGCGCGCCGTGAACGCGAGCCGTCTGCCGTCGGGAGAAACCACGACGGGCCCCGGATGAAACCCGCGCAGGTCAAAGTAGGCGTCGGCGGGCGGCAGCACGGTTGCCGCGACCACGTTTTCGTCGCCGCCTCGTCCGCGCAGGAACGCGGCCGCCGCGGCCAGAGTCGTGAGCGCGAAGAGCGCCGCCAGCGCCCACGGAAGCCGGGGGCGCCTCGCGGCGGGCGCGGCCGCCGCCGCGGGGTCGGAGACATCGGTCACTCCGCTCAGCACGCGTTCGATGGCCACGCGCGCCTCCCCGATGTCGCGCAGGCGCTGCTGCGGGTCCTTGTCGAGACAGCGCTCGAGCAGGCGCCGCAGGCCCGCCGGCATGCCCGCCGGCAGCGCCTCCCAATCAGGCTCGGCGCGCAGCACCGCCGCCAGCGTGTCCGATACCGTCTCGCCACTGAACGCCTGCCGGCCCGCGAGCATCTCGTAGAGCACGCATCCGAACGCAAAAATGTCGGCGCGCCGGTCCACGCGCTTGCCGCGCGCCTGCTCCGGGCTCATGTACGCGGCCGTGCCGAGGATGACGCCCTGCATGGTCCCGCCCGTCACGATGGTCGGAGACTGCGAGAGGCGCGGATCGCTGCCGTCGCTGCCGGGATCGAGGGCTTTGGCCAGACCGAAGTCGAGCACTTTGACGCGACCATCGGGATCCACCATGACGTTCGCGGGCTTGAGGTCGCGGTGGATCACGCCTTGTTCGTGCGCCGCCTCCAGCGCCTCGGCGATCTGCCGCGCGACGGGTAACGCCTCGTCCACCGTTACCGGCCCGCGGGCGACGCGGCGCGAGAGGTCCTCGCCCTCCACCATCTCCATGACGAGCACGTGGGTGCTCCCCTCGTGCTCGACGCCGTGGATGGACGCGACGTTCGCGTGGCTCAGCGACGCGAGGAGCCTCGCCTCTCTTTCGAAGCGCGAGAGCCGTTCCGCGTCGTCGGCGAAAGCCGGAGGCAGGACCTTGAGCGCCACGTCGCGGCCCAGCTTGGTGTCGCGAGCGCGGTAGACCTCGCCCATGCCGCCGGCGCCGATGCGCTCGCCGACTTCGTAATGTGCAATGCGTGTGAGAGCCATAGCAGTTGTTCCCCCCGTTCGGAGCCCGCGCATTGTAGCACGGGGACCATAGAGGATTAAGGAGTTTTGTTTTGTGCGCGCGCGGCGATCCCGCTACTATCCGGTCATGCTCGAGCGTCTCGTCCGCCGCGATTTCGACCGCGCCTTCTTCCGGCGCTATTACCACGACGCCTCCACCGCCGTCGTCCACTTGGGGGAGGCGCAGCGCCGCGTGCGCTTCGTGCTCGCCTACCTCGACTTTCTGGGCGTCGAAGTGAAAAGCGTGCTCGACGCCGGCTGCGGGGTGGGCTTGTGGCGGCGCGCCCTGCGGCGCATCGACCGCTCCATCGCCTACACGGGAATCGACACCAGTGAATACCTGTGCAGGCGTTATGGCTGGACGCGGGCGTCCATCACCGAGTTCCGCTCGCGGCGGAAGTTCGACCTGGTGGTCTGCCAGGACATGTTGCAGTACCTCGACGGCGACGAACTGCGCCTCGCCGTTGACCGCGTCGCGCGCCTCTGCCGTGGCGCGTGCTACGTGGAAGTGCCCACGCGCGAGGACTTCGCCGAGCGCACGCTCGACCTCGTGCGCACCGACCGCCGCATCCACCTGCGCGGCGTGCGCTTCTACCGGCGCTTGCTGGCCGAGCACTTCATCGCCGCCGGCGGCGGCATCTTCCTCCCCCGCAACGCGCGCACCACGATCCTCGCTCTGGAGCGGGGATAGCCCGGACCGCACCCTCGACACGGCGGGCACGCTTCCTGTATCATTATAGGGTAGATTTCGCCGCATACGGACGCGGCAAACCCGGGCACCGTGGTGCCCGAGAAGACACAGGAGGAATCCGTCATGACAGCCTGGCGTCTCCTACTCTTGCTGGTTCTCGCAGTCACCTTCGTCGCCCCCGCGCACGCGACTCGCTGGTCGGCGGGCGGCCAGGTCGGCTACAACGACGGCCCCGGCGCTTTTGCCTACGGCATGGTCTCGGAGTTCGCCACCGGGCTTCCGCTCGCCCTGCGTCTCGGCGCGGGTTACACGTCGGTCGCCCCCGGCAGCGCCCTGGACGCGCGCCGCGTATTCATCAACGACGCCACCAACGGTACGCCGGAGAAGAGCGCACACCGCTGGGATGCGCGCTTAGACATGCTCTACCGGCTTCCCTTCGCGGGCTGGGATCGTTTCCATGCGCTCGGCGGCGTGCGCTACCTGCACCATACGAGCGACTTCAAGTTCATCGGTGGAAACGAGTTCTTCAACATCACGAGCAAACAGTGGGGTCTCGGACTGGGGATGGACGCCATGTTCGCCATGGGCGCGAAGGCTGATTTCGTGATGGGCGGTGGCCTGGACTACTTCTTCGATGCGAATCTCACGGGCCACGACACCGCGTACAGTCCCGATGGAGAGCACGTGAACGCGCGCGCCGAATACTCCTATGCCGACGCCGACGACGCCATCAACCAGCCGAGTCTGGAGTTTCGTTTCATGATCGGGGTCAACTACCGCTTCGGCCGGTAGCGCGCGAGGGTTCCCATGCCCAGCCTTAGCGGCGGGGTGCTGCCGGACCGACCCGTTTGACAGCGCCCCGCCGTTCGGTGTAGCATTCTTCCGCTCCGAGTCTCCCTTACATCTTTATCATCGGCAGGAGGTTTGCCATGCGTAGTCTTCGCCTCGGTATCGCCGTACTCGTGCTGGTCGCCGCCATCGGCGGCACCGCTCTCGCCGGCGACACGCCCTGGTTCGACTTGCACAATTGTTCGATGTGCAAGTCGCTCTCGTCGCAGGCCGGTTTGCTCGAGCACACGTCGTGGGAGCAGCACCCCATCTCCAACGGGATTGTCTCGGTGACCACGGTGGATCCCGAGCACATGAAAGCCTTCAAGGCGGCGCAGGTCGAGATGGAGAAGGTCGGCGCCCGCCTGCAGGGCGGCGAGCAGATGTACCTCTGCGGAAGCTGCACCGCCCTGGGCGTCGCCCTCATGAAGGGCGTTCAGCACGAGACCGTGGCGACGAGCCAAGGCAGCGTCTGGATCCTCACCTCCGCCTCCCCCGAGGTGGTCGCCGAGCTGCAGGGCTGGGCCAAGCGCAACGGAAAAGAGATGGAGAAGATGAAGTCGGAGAAGATGTGATCGCGGCCGGGGGCGGGCCGAGTGCGGCCCGCCCGTCGCGCCACCCTGCGGGTTCTACGGCCGATTGCTCGTCGGTGCGTTCGCGCGTTTCAGGTGCGCGAAGGTGGGCAGTACGGCTTCGAAGATCGCCAGCAGGATGAATGGCGTCACGAAGATCGCCACCGCCGCCAGCACGCCCTCCTTCTCGAAGAGCCCCGGCACGTAAGTCTCGCGGAATCCCCTCATGCTCTTGGAGAACATCTGGCCGCCGATCACGACGTTCCAGCGCATGGAGAAGACCTGCATGAGCAGCAGGAGCGACGACACCATGGCCAGCGTGTTGCGGATGCGGTCGTCCATGTAGCGCCCCATTACGACTACCAGCATCAGCAGGATGAACGGGATCAAGCCCCCGAGCACCATCTGTATCGAGATAAACGAGATCGAGAGCTGGTGCGTGAGCAGGTGGCTGATCACCTCCCACTCCTCGGCGCGCTCGTAGGACAGGGTCATGATCTCGAGCAGCTCCAACGTGAGGCTCATGATCATGAAGAGCCACAACCACCGGGCCAGGGCCGCTATCGCCCCCCGCTCTATGGGGAAGCCCTTGATCTTCATCGCGATCTGATAGAGCACGATCAACAGGGCGATGCCGGAGACCATGGCGGAGAAGAGAAAGATGACGGGCATGAGCGGCGTCGACCACCACGGGTTCGACTTGAGGGCGCCGAACAGGAAGCCGACATACCCGTGCAGCAGACACGCCATGGGTATGCCGATGGCGGCCAGGAAGCGAATGATCTTCTCGTCGATGCGCCGCGCCTCCTCGGAGGTGTCGTACACACCCAGGGCCAGCGCGGCGTAGAACGCGCGCTTCAGGCCCGTGGATGCCGCCGCGCGCTGGATGATGTCCACGCGGAAGACGAACCAGATCTCGAGCAGCAGGATGATGAAGTAGCTCGCGTAGAGCAGGCCGAAGCCGGCCATGGCCGAGGTGAAGTGAGGGGTGACGATGATGTTGATGCCCCGCTCGGGGTGCCCGAGGTGGTTCAGCAGCGGCACCGTCGCCACCGCCAGGAAGCAGAACGCCGTGGCCAGAGCGAACCGCGCCAGCGGCTTGAAATCCTCGCGGCCGAACACGTGATAGAGCGACGAGACGAGAAAGGCGCCGGCCACCAGCCCGGTGATGTACGGATAGAGCACGATCATCAGGCTCCAGTGGATGTGCACGTCGTTCGGAAAGAGAAACCCGGTCAGCTCGGGAATCATCAGCGCACCTCCATGTCCAGCCCCAGGTAGAAGCACTGCGGCTTGGTCAGCAGCTCGGGCTGCAGCACCTGCACGCGCCTGGTCGCGAGCATTTCGTTGACGGGGTCGTCGGGATTCTTGCGGTCGCCGAACATGCGCGCCCCCACCGGGCACACCTCCACGCAGGCGGGTTTCAGCCCCTTGGTGATGCGGTGGTAGCACCAGGTGCACTTGGCCGCCGTGCGCGTGGTCGGGTTGAGGTAGCGGCTGCCGTAGGGACAGGCCTGGATGCAGTAGCCGCAACCGATGCACCGCTTATCGTCCACGAGCACCGCGCCGTCGCGTGTGGTGTAGGAAGCGCCTACCGGACAAACCTGTGTGCACGGAGTCGCCTCGCAGTGGTTGCAAAGCTTGGGAACGAAGAAGGCCTTGCGCACCTCCATGCCCGAGGTCACGGCGTGGAAGCCGAGCTCGCCGCCGTTGGGCGAGTCCACGTGCGCCTCGCCCTCCACGGGGATCTCGTAGCGCTCGATCCACGTGCGGTACATGCCCTCGGGGACATCGTTCTCGGCGCGACAGGCGCGTACACACGCTCCACAGCCGATGCACTTGGTGGTGTCGACGAGGTACACCCAGCGGTGCTTGTTCCAGTCGTAATCGACGGTCTCGTCGCCGAGCACGTCGTCGGGGAGAATGATCCCCACCACACCGAATGACACCACCGCTCCCGCACACGCGGCCGACTGCTTGAGAAAATCGCGGCGGCTCTTCGCGACGCCGGGCCCCGATTCCCTCGAACAGCGTTCCTTCTCGCTCATGGTTTCATCCTTCCGCGAGTTCAATGTCAAAGCGGCGAATGAGGCTCGTGGCACTCGAAGCACGACTCCGGTCCCGGCTCGCCGTCGTTCTCCTCCAGGTGCTGCCGCGGCTGAATCTGTGGCTGGCCCGGAGGCCGCGCCTTCAACTGTTGGTGACAGAGCAGGCAGAGGTCGGCGCTGCGTTGAATCGGCATGTCGGCGATCTTCTCGTCGTCCCTTGCGTGCAGGTACGCGGGGGCGTGGCAAACCTCGCACGTCACGGTGCCGTGCCCGCCCTCCGTCTGTTCCTCGAACTCGTCGGTGTGGCACGGCTGGCACGATTGGCGTCCCCCGTGGCGCACCTCGTGGGAGGCTTGTTCGCCCACGTTCGCGCCCCGGTACGGCCCATACTGGCCGAAGGTGTCGGGAACGAAGAACGAGCGCCCCAGGATTAGGGCCACGATCGCGGCGAAGAGCAGCAGGCCGACGCGGAATATGTGCTTGGTGTGTCGCAGCGGACTATTGGGTTGCATCGTCGCGCTCCGTTACGCGGCCGCCCGGGCCCGTCGAGGCAATCCTCTCCGGGGCGAGCAGCCACGAGAGAAAGGCGACCCTCCGAGTTTGCGGCGCGTGCTCGCCGCTCGCCTCGGGAAGTCGCTCCCATCCAAACAGCCAGGCGAAGAACGAGTCCCTCGGCCCCTGGGCGCGCTGCGGTACGGGGTCGGGAAAGAGCCGCTCCCGGCCCGTGAGCCAGCGCCACGAGCCGGTGCCGGCGCGCGGTCCGGCCGTCGGGCCCGCGGGGGGCAGATGGTCGGCGGCAAAGAGCCAGCGCGCGGCCTCACCCCGCGTCTTCCCGCCGCCCGCGTGCGCTGCGGCGCTCGCCGCCAGATGCTCGCGCGCGCACAGCCAGCGCAAGAAGCCGGCCGCGCCGCGGCGCCATCGAGCCAGGAATCCCTCTTTGCTATCCATCGGCGTGCCCCTCGGGAGTGGCGGTGGCCGTTCCGAGGACTCAGAGCGGGAGCTTAGAGAAAGAGATAGGGATCTGCAAGTGGGTTTTTGGTCAAACCCCGAGGGCCCGGTGGAGGTGCTCCAGGCCCGCCTCGACGCGCTCGGGCTCGACGCCCGCGAAGCACAGGCGGATCCCGTCGGCGGTTTACGTGGCTTGCCGCCGCAGCTCGTCGGGTAGCGTCGGCGTGGCGCCCGCTTGCGTGCACACGTAGGCAGCCACGCGGTTGGCGTGGCGGCCGATGACATCGAGGTCGTCCCCGCGCAGAAGGCCCAGCACGAACACGGCGAGAAAGGCGTCGCCGGCGCCCACGGTGTCGACGACCTCGGCCGGCGTGGCGGCGTGCGCGACGCGCTCGCGCGGCGTGAAGAGCACGCTCCCCTGCCCGCCCCTGGTCAGGGCCACGGCACGCAGCTCGTAGCGGCGCATCAGCGTGTGGACCTGGGCATCCTCGCCGCCGTCGAGGCAGAGCAGGCGCGCGAGCACGGTCAGCTCCTCGCCGGTGCTCTTGAGCACGTTGGCCGCGTAGAGCGACGTCTCGATCACTTCATCCGAGTAGTGCGGCGGCCGCAGGTTGGTGTCGAAGACGCGAAGCGCGGGGCGGCGCGTCTCGGCGAGGAGCGCAACCGTGGTCGCGCGCGAAACGGCGGCGCGTTGGCCGAGCGTACCGAACAAGACCGCGTCGGCGCTCTCCGACGCCAACGACGAGTGTTTCCCTGATCGTTCGTTCGATCGCCCGCCTCCGTCTCTCGATTGACTTGCCCCGGCCCTTGACTGTATACTCCCCGGGCGGCAAGGGCAACGGCCGGAGGGAGCGAGTGTCGGCGAGTGCTATTGCGTGCCGGGTGGCAGCGTGTGCCACCCTCATCCTGGTCTGTGCAGCTTCCGGATCGCCTGTCGTGGCGCAGCCGTCTCCGGACAGCACCTTCGTTCCCAATTCCAGACCTGTCCTGGCTGTTCGGCCCACGCCGGACCGCATCGTCATCGACGGCGAGCTCGATGACGCAGGCTGGCGCTCTGCGGCGCGCGCGGCGAACTTCTGCGAGACCTGGCCCGGCGACCTCATCCGCCCCGCGGTCGACACGGAGGTGCTCGTCACCTACGACGAAAAGCATCTCTACCTCGCCTTCATCGCCCGCGACGACCCCGCGCAGATCCGCGCATCCTACCGTGCGCGCGACGAGATCTTCCAGGACGACTACGTCGGCATCATTCTCGACACCTACGGCGACGCCGCCTGGGCCTACGAGCTCTTCGTCAATCCCTTCGGCATCCAGGGCGACCTGCGCTTGACGCCGAGCGGCGAGGAGATCGGTTTCGACGTCGTCTTCGAATCGCGGGGGCGGATCACCGAAGATGGCTTCCAGGTCGAGGTGGCCGTGCCCTTCAAGAGCCTGCGTTTCCCCACCGGAGAGGTGCAATCGTGGCGGGTGAACTTCTGGCGCAACCACCCGCGCGACAGCCGGCGACGGTACTCGTGGGCGGCGATCAGCCGCGACGACCCCTGCTTCCTCTGCCAGTTCGGAACGCTCGCCGGGCTCACCGGTGTCCAGCCCGGTGGTTCCCTCGACCTGCTGCCGGCGCTCGTCGGCTCGCAGGCGGGGGAGCTTAACGATCTCGCCGATCCCACTTCCGGTTTTTCGAAGAACGACCCCGAGTTCGAGCTCTCGCTCGGCACGCGTTACGGTTTCACGCCGAGCCTCGGCGCCGAGATCGCGCTCAACCCCGACTTCAGCCAGGTCGAGTCCGACGTGGCGCAGATCGACGTCAACACGACCTTCGCCCTCTTCTTCCCCGAGCGCCGTCCGTTTTTCCAGGAGGGGAGCGACCTGTACGGGTCGTTCTACGACGTCATCTACACGCGCCAGATCAACGACCCTTCCGTCGCCGCCAAGCTAACCGGGCGCGGACAGCGCACGAGCTTCGTGTACATATTCGGCCGCGACGACGAGACACCTATGATCCTCCCCTTCGAGGAGCGCAGCCTTTTCGCCGCTCCCGGCAAGAGCGTCTCCAACATTGTCCGAGCCAGGCGCACGTTCGGCGAGGACAACTGGGTGGGCGCCGTGATCACCGACCGCCGCTACGACATCGGCGGGTCGGGAACCACGGGCGGCGTGGATCTCTCATGGCGCTTCCTGCAGAACTACCGCGTCGAGGCGCAGGCGCTCGCCGGCTGGACGGAAGAGCCCGACGACACCTCGCTCACCGCGGAACAGCATGCGGACGGCGCCACTTTCGCCGACGGAAAGCACACCATGGCCCTCGACGGCGAGTCCTACGCCGGCGTGGCGGGTTACGCGAGCGTCGAGCGCGACGCGCGCCACTGGAGCTCCGACGTCGACTACTGGGCCCAGAGCGCGACCTTCCGGGCCGACGCCGGCTTCGTCACGCGCAACAGCGAGCACTACGTCTCCTGGCGCAACGTGTACGCCTTCTACCCCGACAACCGGATCTTCGACCAGATCGAGCCCGGCCTCCTTATGTGGCGGCGTTGGAATGCGTACGGCTTGCGCAAGGGACAGGCCGTCGAGCCGTTCCTCACCCTCTCCTTCAAGGCGCAGACCACCTTCGCGTTCGGCTGGGAGCACGCGCAAGAGCGCTTCCGTGGTATCTATTTCGACTACGTCGATCTCTTCTGGGGCGAGCTCAACAGCGCCTTCTCCGAAGCGCTGAGCTTCGGCTTCTGGGTCGGCAAGGGCGACCGCATCGCGCGCACCGCGGAGCCTCAGCCCTTCCTGGGCGAGGGCGAAGCGGTGGACGTTTGGGGCACACTCAAGCTGGGGCGCCGGTTCGTGCTCCAGCCGTCCTTCAAGTATTCCACCATTCGCTACCCCGACACCGGCGAGCCCTACTTCCGAGGGCATATCTGGCGCGCGAAGTTCAACTACCAGTTCACGCGCGAGCTCTTCCTGCGCTTCATCCTCCAGTACGACGACTTCGCCGGCGAACTCAACATCGAGCCGCTCCTCACCTACGAGCTCAATCCTTTCTCGCGCTTTTACATCGGCATGAACATGGACGAGCTCGACTACGACCACGAGAGCCGCGACCCGGCCGAACGCACCGGCGACGGCTTCGAGCCCGCTTCCTGGCAGGTCTTCTTCAAGTTCCAGTATCTGTTCCGGTGGTAGCCGCGGCGGTGGGCACCGCGCGCGTTCACAGCTTCCATCCCAGGCCGGAACGGATCCGCTGATCGGTGGGATCGACGCCGGCGGGCGGGTTGGCGTCGTGCACGAGGTCGTAGGCGGCCACGAAGTAGAGCCCGCCGACGATGTCCACGCGCAGGCTGGCAGCCGCGTAGGCGCGGGCGTCGGCGTAGTCGTCGGCCAGGGGCTGGTAGAAGGCGACCATGTCGATTTGCACACCGTCGCGGGGCTGGCCGATAATGCTCGCAAAGTACGACATGCGCGCGTGGATCACGGCGCCGCCGTCGCCGCCGGTCAACTCCTCCGCCTCGCGTATGACTGTGGCGCCGACCGCCGTCTCGAAGCTCTCCCTCGCGAAGACATCGAAGCGCAGGCCGCCGCCGAAGAGCGTGCGCCGTTCCACGCGACGAAACGGGTTGCGCTGAACCTGCGCGAACACGATCGTCGATACCCTGCTGCCGAGCTGATAGTTGTGGCGCAGGTGCGCCAAGGTGTTGCGGGCGATGTCCGTTCCCTCCACCTCGCGCCGCGAGTGCTCGCCCAGCGCGCGCACGCGGTGCCGCTCGCTCTGGTACTGGACGGCGGCGTCGACGTCGATTTCGAAGTACTCGGAGTTGCCACTCGAGACCGCGAGAAAGCCCTCGACCGCCGCGGCCCACCCCGGCGTATCCGAAAACGCCCGCAGGGTGTTGACGATCTGCGCCTGCGCCGGGGGGGCGGCGCCCGCACACGCGCAGAGAAAGGCAACGACGACGAGACCGCGCTTCCCCCGCGTCGACGCGCGGTCCCGCCGCTCCGCCGTCATGCCCTCACTCTCCCTTCCGCTCCGGTTCCTGCCCGTCGAGCAAGTACTCGCCGGTTTCCTCGCGCGACATCATGTCGCCGAAGCAGGCGTAGTCGCCCATGGTCAGCAGCGCGTCGGCGATGTTCGCGAACTTGCGCAGGCATGACCTGAAGATGAAAGGGCCGAAGCTGACGCGATTGACGCCGATATCCCGCAGCACCGAAAGCGGCGTCGCGCTCGGCGACGCCAGGATGTTTATCGGTGATTCGATCCGCCACCGAAGCAGGCGCACCGTCGTTTGATCTCCCGGCCCCATGGGATAGATGCAGTCGGCTCCGGCCGCGGTATACGCTCTCGCCCTGGCCACGGTCTCCTCCAGCGCGTGCTCGTCGCTCGTGAACGCGGATGAAACGAAGGTGTCCACCCGGGCGTTGATGACGAGGTGCAGGCCCCGGCGTTCGGCGGTCTGCCGCACCGCTGCGATCCTCTGGCATTGCTCTTCGACCGCGCGCAGCACGCCCTCCTCTTCGTGGCTGTCTTCGATATTGACGCCCACGACGCCGGTATCGATCACCTGCTCCGTCGTCCGCTCCAGCTCGGACAATGACGCGCCGTAGCCCGCTTCGATGTCGGCGCTCACCGGAACCTCCACGCTGCGCGCGATGCGGCCGATGATATCGAGGAGCGTCTCGCGTGTGATCTTCTCTCCATCCCGGTAGCCGAGAGACGCGGAAACCGCGGCGCTCGCCGTGGCGACCGCGGGGTACCCCTTCTTCTCCAGAATGCGCGCGACGATGGGATTCCACACGTTCGGCAATACGAGGAGGTCTCCACCGGTGTGGAGTGAAAGCAGGCGTTCCGCCTTTTCCTTTTGCGACGCGCGGCTTCTTTTCATCTCGAACCCTACCTTTCGTCCAGGCACCTATTCCCCAGGCTATCACAGTTCGGAGAGCAGGCCATCCAGCACGGCGGCGACGGCCTCGAGACTGTAGTGGGTCACGCAGCGCTCCCGCGCGCGCGCGCCCCGCCGGGCCGCCTCGGCGGGGTCGGCGAGGATCTCGGCGAGCGCCGCCGCGATGGCCGCTGGCGACGACGGATCGACCACCCACGCGGCCTCGCCGACGACCTCGGGGATGTCGCCGACGCGGGTGGTGACGATGGGCTTGGCCATGGCCATGGCGTCGGTGAGCTTGATGGGAAGCTGCGCGCGCGCGATGGGCTCGTCGCGCTGGGGCACGACGACGACGTGCGCGGCGGCCACCACGCGGGGCATCTCGGCGTCGGCGAAGCGTCCCAAGCGGACCAGCCAGTGCGGCCAGCGCGCGGCGAGCGCGCCGGCCACGGCATCGCCCACCGCGCGCCCGCCCACGACGACCAGGCGTAGGTCGTCGCGGTCCAGGCGGTCCATCGCTTCCAACGTGTCCTCGAGTCCCTTGTGCCAGCGCGCCGTGCCCGGGAACATCAGCACGGTCTTGCCGCCCAGACCGAGGCGGGCGCGCTCGGCGTCGGGATCGAAGCGTGCGGGGTCGAACCAATCCGTGTCACGGCAGCTGGGAAGGTGCACGCCGCCGAAGCGACCCTGGAGCACCCGCGTGCTCACGGTGACGGCGTCCGCGCGAGCGAGCAGGCGTTCGTAGTGGCGCGCGTAGTAGCGCGATTCGGGGTCGACGATGCCGCGCAGTGTGAGCCGCGCGCTGCGCGCGAGCGCGCGCGCGGTGCGCACGGGGTGTCGGCGGGCGCGCGCGGCACGGGCGCCCGCAGAGCGGCGGTCGGGCTCGACGCGCAGCGCGAACTCCCAGTCATCGACGTCCACGACGAGCTTGCGCCGGCGCCAGCGCGCGGCAATGAGCGCCGGCGTGATGCTGGTGGCACGAGGTTTGATGGCGTAGATCACGTCGGCGTCGATCGTGCGTACGAGTCGGTGCAGGAGCGTCGCGTATCCGCGCCCGCGCACGGCGACGACCTCGAGCCCGGAAGGCGGGACGGGATAGACCGTCTCACCATCGGGAAGGTAGCCGACGACGCGCGCGGCGTGCCCCGCGCGCAGAAGCGCCTGCGCGATAGCGTAGGCCCGTGTCGTCCCCCCGCGCGAGAGGCGCGGCGCCACCACGCAGACACTCCGGCGCGCGGCTGCCATTCAGACCGGCTGCCCCCGGCCGAGGACGTCGGCGAGGAACGACCGCCCGTCCACGCCCTCGAGAGGAACGCCCAGGCGTTCCGCGATCGTCGGACCGTAGTCCATGACGCTCGTTGCGCGGCCGAGTCGGCCGGGCGTCACCCCTTCCCCCCGGTAGAAGAAGAGGCCCCGCGGCGAATGGTCGCCGGTACGCCCGCGCGTGTGGCGTCCGCGGATGGTGCCGCCGCGCGCGGACCGCACCGCCTCGATGTGATGCGCTTCGTTCCACAACACCATGAGGTCGGGCAGGTGGTGGGCGTTGGGTCCGTGGTAGAGGGAGTCGGTGCGCAACACGCGGCGGACAACGGGCTCCCCGTTGTCCGCGTTGATGAAGGCGCGGAGCTCGCGCTCGATCTCGCCGCAGGTGGCGTCGAACTGATCGGGCCGCACGCGGCCATCGGGCTCCCGCCCGACGAGGTTGATGCGAATCCCCCCGCAGGAGTCGTTGTTGGGGATGGCGAAGAAGCGTCGCGTGCTCCGCGGCGGAAGCCCGAGACGGACGCGCGCGGCGGTGCGCACGGGCCGCAACCGGTCGCGCAGCGGCTTGGGGACCGCCATCCACGCGCGCGTTGCCAGGCGCGTCGTGCGCGAACGCGGCGCGGCGGTACGCGGGCGCTCGATGCGAACGAGCATCTCGTCGAGGAGTGCCGTGGCCCCGTAGTGGGGCCCAAAGCCGTGGCTCGCCATGACGATCACGTCGAGGTTGTCTTCGGC
>Ga0224512_10002578_pt1 | contig 16549 bp, 19 predicted proteins | sample SF_May12_sed_USG_4_FD_169103 | JGI IMG/M metagenome (GOLD analysis project Ga0224512, IMG submission 169103) | Sediment microbial communities from San Francisco Bay, California, United States - SF_May12_sed_USGS_13 | ecosystem: Environmental > Aquatic > Marine > Sediment | place: USA...
ACCTGACTTGGCATCCGCCACCAGGTGATCCGTGTCCACCAGTTGCCGCTCGATCAGCGGCAGGAATCCGAGTTGCACGGCAGTCGGATAACAACCCGGGTTGGCCACCAGCCGTGCCGTGCGCAGCGCCTCCCGGTTGACCTCGGTCAGGCCATAGACGGCCTGCTCCAGGTACGCAGGGCAGGCATGCGGGGTACCGTACCAGGCCTCCCATTCGTCGGCCTGGCCGAGGCGGAAGTCCGCGGCCAGATCGATCACGCGGACACCGGCCTCGATCAGCTGCGGCACCATGGTCATGGCCGTGCCGTTGGGGGTCGCGAAGAATACCAGGTCACAGGCAAGCAGCTGCCCGACCGCCGGTTCCGAGAAGGCGAGGTCCAGGCAGCCGCGCAGGTTCGGGAACAGCTCGGCCACCGCCCGGCCGGCCTCGGAGCGCGAGGTAATCACGGCCAGCTCCACATCCGGGTGGCCCGACAGCAAGCGCAACAACTCCACGCCGGTATACCCGGTACCGCCAACAACACCTACCTTGATCATGGTCCCTGTACCTGCCAACTCGTTAAAATCAGACGCAAATAGTACACCATCCGCGCGTCAATCATTCTACAATAACGGTCCCTGAACAATCCGCTGGCGGATGACTGCAACCCGGTCCCCGTCCATCAGCAAACATCCCGGCCGCAAGGAGCCCCCGTGTTTAGAAGCCACTGGAATCAATGGCTGGACAAGCTGGGCATACGGGTGTCCGGCCTCGAGGCCCTGCCGCAACTCTCCATGCTGGCCATCCCCGTCGGCCTGTTGTCCGGGGGCGTGATTATCCTGTTCCGGCTCCTGGTGGAATCCACCCAGGGCCTGTTCCTGGTTGGTGGTGAAGGCACGGAAAACTATGAAGGCCTGGCGCCGCTCACGCGCGTACTGTTACCCACCATCGGCGCCCTGCTGATCGGCCTGCTGTGGCAATACCTGAAAGGCGCAAGCCGCGAGGTGGGCATCCTCCATGTCATGGAGCGCCTGGCCTATCACCAGGGACGCCTGTCCTGGCGCAATGCGCTGGCCCAGTTCGCCGGCGCGGCCGTCAGCATCATCAGCGGGCATTCAGTCGGTCGCGAGGGTCCCAGCGTCCACCTGGGCGCGACCAGCGGCAGCCAGCTGGGCCAGTGGCTGCGCCTGCCCAACAACAGCAACCGCACCCTGGTCGCCTGCGGCATTGCCGCCGCGATCGCCGCCTCGTTCAACACACCGCTGGCCGGCGTGATCTTTGTCATGGAGGTGGTGATGATGGAATACACCCTGGCCAGCTTCGCCCCGGTGATCCTGTCGGCAGTGACGGCCACCACCCTGACCCGGATCGTATACGGGTCGATGCCGGCCTTTTCCATCCCGCCCCTGCAACTGGGTTCGTTGCTCGAACTGCCCTATGTCGTTCTGATGGGCATTGTGCTGGGCACCCTGGCGGCGCTGTTCATCCACCTGCTGCAACGCTCCACCCTGCTGTTCCCCGGCTGGCCCGTGTGGCTGCGCTTCACCCTGGGGGGACTGGCGGTCGGCCTGCTCGCGCTGATCGCGCCGGAGATCATGGGCATCGGCTACGACACCGTGAACCGGGCCCTGCTGGGACAGCTGGGGCTGGTGTTGCTGGTCACCATCACCCTGCTCAAACTGGTCGCCACCGCCTTCGGCCTGGGCATGGGGCTGCCCGGCGGGCTCATCGGTCCGACGCTGGTGATTGGCGCCGTTGCCGGCGGGGCCATGGGCACGGTTGCCGGGAACTGGCTGCCGGGTGAATTCTCCTCGCCGGCCTTTTATGCGCTGATCGGGATGGGCACCATGATGGGGGCCACCCTGCAGGCACCGCTGGCCGCACTCATAGCCATGCTGGAACTGACCGCCAATCCGAACATCATCCTGCCCGGCATGCTGGCCCTGATCACCGCCGGCATGGTGAGCCGGGAACTGTTCGGCAAGGAGTCGGTTTACCTCGAACTGATCCGTGCGCGCGGGCTCGACTACCGCGACAGTCCCCTCACCCAGGCGCTGCGGCGAATCGGTGTGGCCAGTGTCATGGATCGCAACATCGAGGCCCTGCCACAGCACGTGACCCACAAACGCGCCGCCGAGGCCCTGGCCAGGGAGCCCCGCTGGATCGTGGTCAGCGAGGACAAAAAGTCCGTCAGCCTGATGCCGGCGGCCGACTTGGCGCGCCATCTCCAGGAAGCAGCGGAGGAGGAAACCAGCGAGGAGACCATCGATCTCAGCGACATCCCGGCGCAACGCCGTGAAATCAGTCCCATCGACTTCCAGGCCACGCTGCAGGAGGCCCACGCAACCCTCAAGAGCACGGGCGTCGATGCACTATATGTAATCCGCCGCACCGTCCCCGGCATTGACGTGATCTACGGGGTATTGACTCGCAGCGAGCTGGAACGCAGCTATACGCTGGAGTGAACCGGCACGGGCAGCTCAGGGAGCCACGGTCTCGACGGGCTGCAGCTGCCCCTCCACGCTGTCCGAGTTGCTCTCCACAGGGGCGTTTGCATCGCTGACCGTCACCACCTTGCCATTACGATCAACATTGCAACTGACCCGGTAGCTGCGCTCCATCCCCGAGCTGTGCAGCTCCGAGAACATCACACCACTGACGTAGAAACCTTCATCGGTGCGCTCGACCTCGCCCCGCCTGGCCAGACGCGCGAACCCGGGCTCGGCCAGCGTCGTTCGCGCCTGTTCGGTGCAGGCCTCGATGGCATCCCAGGCATCCGCATCGATCAGGCGACTGATCCAGCGGTCGACCGCGGGGATCTCCTGCTTGGCGATAAACAGGGCAACGGCACCGAAGATCACGATCGGGACCAGCCGCTGCATCCGCTGGCGGTGTTCACGCTCGCGCCGTTCCGCGCCGGCCGAGCGCAGACTTTTCAGTTCATCCTGCGGCGATTTCACGTCAGTGGCTACCTGCTCTCTGCGCCTGCGACCATGTATACCTCCTGGACGGGGCATGGCATCAACAAGGAAACATGAATGGCTACCCCGGGGCGGAGCCGGCCATTACCGGTTCAATGGCCTCTCTCAGTCCTTCAGCACGAAGGAGACCTTCATGTTGACGCGGTACTCGGTGACCTGGTCCTCGGAGACCACCACGCTCTGCTCCTGAATCCAGGCACCCTTGATGTTGTTCAGCGTCTTGCCGGCCCGCTTGATACCGGTACGCACGGCGTCTTCGAAACTCTTCTTGGATGAGGCGGTAATCTCGGTGACTTTTGCTATCGACATGGTTTTTCTCCTCGTGGTGACTGAATGGGAACCGAATCGGTTCCAGGTATGACGCGCCTATGACTTTACCAGGCGCAGGAACTCCGAGCGCGTGCGGTCATGATCTCGGAACGAGCCGAGCATCATGGAGGTCGTCATCATCGAATTCTGCTTCTCGACACCGCGCATCATCATGCACAGGTGCTTGGCCTCGATGATCACCCCGACACCGGCGGGTTTGATGGCATCGTTGACCGTGTCGGCAATCTGCTTGGTGAGATTTTCCTGTATCTGCAGGCGGCGGGCGAACATATCGACAATGCGCGCGATTTTCGACAGCCCGATCACTTTCCCCGTGGGGATATAGGCCACGTGGCACTTGCCGATGAAGGGCAGCAGGTGATGCTCGCACATTGAATACAGTTCGATGTCCTTGACCAGGATCATCTCGTCGTTGTCCGACTCGAATATGGCCTTGTTCACCACCTCGTCCAGCGACTGCGCATAACCGCGGGTGAGGTACTGGAAGGCGCGCGCGGCGCGGTCGGGTGTCTTCAGCAGGCCCTCCCTTCCCGGGTCCTCGCCGACACCTCTGATGATGCCCTCAAACAGCTTGCTCAGATCGTCTTTCATACGTCCCCCGGACCGTGTGGCAGGTGATTTGCTTTGTTTACCTTATGCCAGGCGGTTCCATGGACCTGCCTGTCGAAATACCGCCTGTTGCCGGCACCTCGACAGGATGATAACAGGCATGCGCCCCGGATATCAGGCCCAGGCGAACCACCCGCGGGACGCGGCCCGGGGATTGTGTTAACGCATGAATTTGCCGGCCATCTTCGCCACGTCGTCCATGATGGATCCGTCCTTGTCGGCATCCAGCAGTCCGGACAGCATCCCCAGCACGCCGGCGCTGTTACCACCGGAGACCGCGCTGCTCAGGCCGCTGGCGGCGGTCTGCTTGCTCATCGAGCCCATGACCATGGCCGCGACTGCAGGCAGCATCTTCTTCAACAGGCCGTTATCGAGGCCGGTCTTGGCGGCCACGTCGCTGGCGACCCGGCGGCTGGCGTCCTTGCTGCCAAGGATATGGCCGAGGATGGCATTGCCGTCGGTGGCCGCATCGGCGAGCGTCTCGGGGCGATCGACATAGCGCTGGTGATCACCCTTGCTCAGGGCGCCCAGCAGGCCCTCCAGCCCGTTCTGGCTGGCCAGATTCCTGCGCAGGCCCTTGGACAGGGCCGGTACCATGCCGGAGAGTGCGTTCTTCGCATCCCCCTCGCTGACACCAAACTGGGAAGCCAGCTGTTTCAGGGCGGGGGCACTCTGTGAGTCGAGCAGTAATTTGAGCAGATCCATAATTCCATCCTCATCAGTATTTGTTTTTGATTAACAATCAGCTGCCGGATTGCCGCTGCTGTCTGCACAGGCAATACCGGAATCGCCTGGATATCCTGCAGGTAGACTGGATTCTAGATCAGTTGGAACAGACCGCCGGGAGATTTAACAGAAGTTTATAATTCAGCGACCGGTCGTCATTTAGCGGCTGCTCGGCGACCTTCAGCCCGATGCTGTCCATCAGCGAGTGGCTGGCCTCGTTCATCATCGAGGCGGGGTGCGACAGCAGGGCCGCGAAGAACTTGAAGACGGTCAGCACGGGATCGGCAACCAGGGCCGTCAGCACCGCTTTCCCGGAATGGTGTGTCATGTCGGTTACCCGCGTGTGTGCCAGGGCTCAGCGGTAGAGTTTGCCCTGTGCACGTATCCAGCCCTCGGGCCCGCGGCCATCGGGGTCGTGATGGGTCCAGTGAATCACCCCGCCCCGGTCGTTCCACTCGTAGCGCCCGCGCAGATCGATGCGATCGTCTTCGTAGATCGGTACCCGCTTGGCCAGGTCGATGTTGTGGGCCACCAGCACGGTATGGCCGCTGTCCAGCTCCAGGATAAAGCGCTGGTGACGCGAACCCTCGTTGTCGTCGGGCAGGGTGCGCTTGATACGCCCGCCGACTTCGACCCAGACGCCGGACCGCTTGGCCGCGTATGCGGCCTCCTCCACCCCGGCCTTGGCGACCTCCTCCTCGCTGAGTGGCGGCTGGTTCTCGGTGTAGTACTGGTAGACCACCAGGCCCAGCACCACCAGTGCCGGCAACACCGTCCGGCGCAGGAACTGAAGTTTATTTTTCATATGATTCCCTGAATATTTGGATACAACCTAGAATCTCTTCTCACCGCAAAGACGCAAAGAACGAAATATTAGTAAGCAAAATAGATTTCTTACTTAGGGAAAGTCTGATCAAGCCGTCATTCCGGGCGGAGCGTAGCGGAGACCCGGAATCCAGTAGTTGCCAATCGGGCGTTTTCTGGATTCCGGCTTTCACCGGAATGACGAAAGATGAGTTGATAACGCCATCCTTTGCGTCCTTTGTGCCTTTGTTATGAATTCATCTTTTCGACTCTTCGAAAATAATTGAGAGCTGTATCAGACCTTGCCCCTCTCCTTCCGGGAGAGGGAATGTACTAATGTATTTTCGGCCTTTGCGTCTTTTGCGTCTTTGCGGTGAATTTGTCATTCCATCGATCCACGCCAGTCAGAAGTGGCCAGTCATACCAAAACGGGCTAGCCCTTCAGGATCGAGCCCAGCACCCCGCGGGCGATGCGCCGGCCCAGGGAACTGCCGACGGAACGCACCACGCTCTTCACCATGGCCTCCATGACGGACTGGCGGTTGCTGCTCCGGGCCCGGGGTGCCTTCTCCCGGGTCTGTGTTTCTGCCTTCTCCTTCGCCTCCTCGGCCTCGACCTCGGCGGCCTTTTCGGCGCGCTCCTTGAAATGCTCGTAGGCGGATTTGCGGTCGACCGATTCATCGTAGCGCTTGCCCATCATGCTGGCCTCGATGATCTCGCGGCGTTCGGCGGGTTTCGCCGGGCCCAGCCGCGATGACGGCGGCCGGATCAGGGTGCGCTCCACGATGCCCGGCGTGCCCTTGCCGCCCAGGGTTGAAACCAGCGCCTCGCCGACACCCAGTTCCTTGATCGCCTCCGCCGCGTCGAAGGCCGGATTGGCGCGGAAGGTCGTGGCCGCCGCCCGCACCGCCTTCTGGTCACGCGGCGTGAAGGCACGCAGGGCATGCTGGATCCGGTTGCCCAGCTGGCCCAGCACGCTGTCCGGGATATCCAGCGGGTTCTGGGTCACGAAATAGACGCCGACCCCCTTGGAGCGAATCAGCCGGACCACCTGTTCGACCTTGTCGATGAGTGCCTTGGGCGCGTCATCGAACAGCAGGTGGGCCTCGTCGAAGAAGAACACCAGCCGCGGCTTGTCGGGATCCCCGACCTCCGGCAGTTCCTCGAACAGTTCCGAGAGCAGCCACAACAGGAAGGTGGCATAGAGCTTGGGGCTCTCCATCAGCTTGTCGGCCGCCAGGATATTGATATTGCCGTAGCCGTTCGGCCCGGTGCGCATGAAGTCGTACAGGTCCAGGGCCGGTTCGCCGAGGAACTCACTACCACCCTCCTCCTCCAGCACCAGCAGGCGTCGCTGGATGGCGCCGATGGATGAGCGCGACATGTTGCCGTACTCGAGGGTCAGCTCCTTGGCATTCTCGCCGGCGAAGGTCAGCAGGGCGCGCAGGTCCTTGAGATCCAGCAGCAACAGCCCCTGGTCGTCGGCCATCTTGAAGACCGCATAGAGGATGCCCTCCTGGGTGTCGTTCAGGTCCAGCAGGCGGGCGAACAGCAAGGGCCCCATCTCGGAGACCGTGGTGCGCACCCGGTGGCCCTGCTTGCCGTACAGGTCCCAGAACACCACCGGGAAGGATTCGAACTGGTAGTCGTCCAGGCCGATGGTCGCGGCGCGCTCCATCAGCTTGGGGTGTTCGCTGCCGGGCTGGCTGATGCCCGACAGGTCGCCTTTGACATCCGCCATGAACACCGGCACACCGCGGCGCGAAAAGTCCTCGGCCAGGATCTGCAGGGAGACTGTCTTGCCGGTACCGGTTGCACCGGCGATCAGGCCATGCCGGTTGGCAAGCCGCGGCAGCAGGTAGACGGGCTGGGTCCCCTTGCCGATGAAAATTCCCGGATCTTCTTGCGTGACCATGTCGTGTTCCGTTCCTCGTGTTTTCGGCTCAGGCCAGTTCCGAGCCGTCCTGTGAATTGGCGATCTGTTCGATTATAAGGGCATATTCCCGGCCAAGGTCCTTCAGCTCCGCGAGTTCCCGCATCGAGGCCGGCTGGCCCGATGCCTTGATGGCCCGTTGTATCTTCTGCATGCGCTTGATGACCGCTTCCAGGCGCTCCTGGCCATTTTCCTGCGCTGTGCGTTTGCTGTGCGTCATAGGGCCTCCCTGAGGCGTGCGGCGGCATCCTCCGGACTGATGGTCGTCACGAACAGGCCCGAACCCAGCTCGAAACCGGAGGGGATGGATGTCCGCGGACAGATCTCCAAATGCCAATGGTAACTGGGATCGCAGTCCGCGAACATCTCGCAGCGTGGTGCCGTGTGGAAATAGTAATTGTACTGCGCGCCACCCAGGACCTTGTCCAGGCGGGCCATGGTACGCCCGAGCACCCTGGCCAGGTCAGCCAGGTCCTCGGCGCTGGCCTGCAGGTAGTCGCTCTGGTGCACCAGCGGCAGAATGTGCACCTCCCACTCGTAGCGGCTGGCGAAGGGTTTGATGGCGATAAAGCGCTCGCCGCGCTCGACGACATACTGGCCGATATCGATCCGGCGCCTGACCTCCCCGGACCCCGGGCTGTAGATTGTTCCCTCGAAGGTCAGCGCCTCGTCGATCAGGCTGCAGAAGATGCATTGCCGATGTTCGTCGTAGTAATGGCGACTGTGCGCGACCTCGTTGTAGACATTCTCGGGGATGACCGGCAACGCGATCAGCTGGCTGTGGGTGTGGCCGATACTTGCCCCGGCCGCACGGCCAAAGTTCTTGAATACTAGTACGTAGCTGATACGCTCGTCAGCGGCGTACAGGGTGTCCATGCGCTGCTGGTAGGTCTGCAGTACCAGGGCGAGGTGCGCCCCGGACATTTCGTGTATCCCGATGCCGTGACGGCCGTGATCGATAATGACCTCGTGATGGCCGTAGCCCTCCAGCGCCTGCTGCAGCCCGAAACTGTAGTCGGGCTGCCGATTGTCGGTCCCAAGTACCGGATAGAGATTGCGGACGATCCTGACCTGCCAGTCCCTTTCATTCGGCAGGGCAAGGATGGTCGGCGGCGTCCGCTCCTCGTTGCCCCGGCAGAAGGGGCAGTCCTCGACGTGTTCGCGGTCGTCACGGGGAACCCGTTCCTCTTCCTTGCGCGGGCGCAGGCCGCGCTCGGTGGCGACCAGTACCGACTCCGAGGGCAGGGTCGGGTTGATGCGAATCTCGCGTATCGGTTTAGTTGCACTCATCTCGACTCTGTTTCCAGGTTATATTTCACCGCCCCGTCGAAACAGGCCCGGGAAACGACCGCAGCAAAGTATACAGGGGTCGCAAAATGGGGACATTCTGCTTTTTTTACTCCATCAGGAAATACAGGTTGGTGATAAATGAAAAAAGCAGAATGTCCCCATTTTTCTGTAACCATCTTTTACATTCAGCCGGGCGCCGCCAACTGATAGTGGTTGATTAATCAAGGTGCTCATTGTTTAATCCAGCACGACGAATCCTGCACATTTACAAGACAGAACGAGGAGATTCAACATGGGGTACAAAATCCAGGAAATCGAGGGCATCGGCCCATCTTACGGGGAGAAACTGTCCGGCGCGGGCATCGACACCACTGCCAAGCTGCTCAAGCTGTGTTGCGACGCCAAGGGCAGGAAAGAGACGGCCGAGAAGACCGGGCTAAGCGAAGCCAAGCTGCTGGAATGGGTCAACATGGCCGACCTGATGCGCATCTCCGGCGTCGGCCCGGAATTCTCCGAACTGCTCGAGGCCGCCGGCGTGGACACGGTCAAGGAGCTGCGTAATCGCAATGCCGAGAACCTGGCCGCCAAAATGAAGGAGGTCAATACCGCCAAGAAGCTGACCCGTACTGTCCCCTCGGCCAAGACGGTTACCAAGTGGGTCGAACAGGCCAAGTCGCTCAACCCGCTCATCAGCCACTGAGCAGCTGCATCAATAGCCGGCAGGTCAACAGGCAAGTGTCCTGGACCTGCCGGTTTTTTTTGTTCCCCGGGAAATGTTACGAATTGTCATAACTTCAGCAATGTAGATGATTTCCCGGTGAACTTGCCTACAATGCAGTCACGGAGCGATGCCTGATTTGCATGTAGACTCTCAATCCCGCATCATAGCCCCGTTTTTTTCCCACCAAAAACCAAAGTCACACAGGAGAATGCAATGAACAATATCAGAACCTCACGTCTGGTATTCATTCTGCTCGTAGCCGGTCTCGCATCCAGCGGGTGCAGCACCATGACCGGCAAGACTACGACCGATACGGCATCCACAGGAGCCCAGGATGCCACGCTTGCCGAAAAAGACAGTGAAATCTCTTCGCTGCAATCGACAATCGACCGGTTGAAACAGTCGCTTACAGCAAGTGAAACCGATAAATCTGCAGCCACTGCCGGTGTCGCCGGTACAGAACTGCTTCCCCCCAACGCCAAGCCCGGCGAGTGCTACGCCCGGGTCTTCATCCCGCCGCAGTACAAGACCGAGCAGATCCGAGTGGTCAGCCGCGAGGCCTCTTCCCGGATCGAGACCACCCCGCCGCGCTACGAGTGGGCCGATGAGCAGGTCCTGGCCAGGGGCGCCTCCGAACGTCTCGAGGTGATTCCGGCCACCTACGAGTGGGTCGAGGAACAGGTCCTGGTACGCCCGGCGTCCAGCCGTCTGGAGACCGTACCGGCCGTCTACGACAACATCTCGGAAAAGATCCTCGACAAGCCGGCCCACACCATCTGGCAGAAGGGTAGCGGCCCGATCACCCGGGTAGACGAGGCCACCGGTGAGATCATGTGCCTGGTTGAAGTGCCTGCGACCTACAGGACGGTCACCAAGCGGGTACAGGTCAAGCCAGCCACCACCCGCGAGATCGCAATCCCGGCCGAGTACAAGACGGTCAAAAGGCGCGTCATGAAGACTCCGCCGACCACTCGCAAGGTTGAGATCCCGGCCGAGTACAAGACCATGCGGGTCCGCAAGCTGGCTGAACCGGCGAAGTCCAAGACCATCCCGATTCCCGAGGTTGCCGATACGGTCACCAAGCGAATTATGGTTGCCGACGGTCGTATCGAATGGCGTCCGATCCTCTGCAAGACCAACACCACGCCAGGTGTCGTTGCCCGCATCCAGACCGCTCTGGACAAGGCCGGCCACAACCCGGGCCCGATCGACGGTGTGATCGGTGCACAGACCATGGCAGCCGTGACCTCCTATCAGAAGGCCAAGGGCCTTCCGACCGGTGGTATCACCATCGGCACGCTGAAGTCACTGGGTGTGATGCACTAGTAAGAACCCGGTAAATGCAGTAGCCCGAAAGGGCCACGGTGATTCAGTCGCCGTGGCCCTTTTCTTTTGCCTCCGGTGCTGGCGATTGGGTGCCAGCCTCGGCAATGGCCCGCTTGCGGGCCCGGTATTCCCGGCGATGAAAAGAAAAGTAGCGGGCAACCGACTGCCAGGCCATGCCGATAATGGCGCCCCCCAGCAGCGACAGGATGATGTAGTGGGCCGGCCAGATATAGACAAAGGCCAGCTCGGCATGGCCTGTCTTGAACATATCGAATGCGCGCTGAAAATTCTCCAGCAGGCTGTCACTGACCTCCGGCATGCGGAAGCGTCCCCGCGCCGGCGGCTTGTCCAGCCAGAACCAGGCAATCCACCCGGCAATAAAGACCACAAACACGCTGCGTAGCATCACTGTTGTTCCTTAGGCAAAAATGGAGGCAAAAGGGGGTGGAGGAATTTAATTATTAATCCCTCCTTCCACGGTGCTTTTGTTTTTAGTATTTCAGGCTTCATCACAGCGGTCTTCGTCTCAGTGTTGAATAATTTGTTTCCTTTGCGTCTTTGCGGTGAATCAGGTCATGAACCATATACAACTGCCTGAAAGATGTCCGCTCATCCAGGAATTCTCCCTCAACACAAAAAAATCCACCGCAAAAAAAGGCCGGGCACAGGCCCGGCCGTATTACTGATTCAGGTTACGAACTGCAGATTACTGACCGAGCATGGAGCCGGCATCCTTGGCGGCATCAGCCGCTCCTGCGGCCGCGGACTCGGCGGCGGCTTCTGTTGCAGCCTCGGTAGCCGCCTCTTCAGTGGCCTCACCAGCCATGCCCTTGACGGTTTCAACCGCCTCCTCGATCATTTCACCGGCCTTCTCCTTCATGCCGGAACCGGCCTCCATGGCGGAATCAGCAGCTTCACCGGCGGCTTCAGTGGTCGCTTCCACTGCATCACCCGTGGCCTCGCCGACAGCGGATGCGGATTCCTGGACCATCTCCGTGGTGCTCTCCACGGCTTGCTTGCTGCTCTCCATCGCCTTGTCGAGCATCGATGGGGTCTCGCCGGTATCCTGCACGGCGGTAGACTCACCCTTGTCGCCACAGCCGGAGAGCAGCAGTGACAGGGCGGCGGTCGTAATAATCAATTTATTCATTGGAACACTCCAGTTTGGTACTCGTGTAAAAAAACAAATCTGCTAATGAATTTCTAATGCAAACACCCTCAGGTCACGCAATCTCGGAGGTGCAGAACTTGCAGCGCTTGGCTGCAATGGGAATATCCGACAGGCACTGCGGGCAGGACTTCGAATCCGGTGCCTTGGGCGGCTCTTCGGCCTTCATCTTGTTCATGGCCTTGATGACCATGAAGATCGCAAAGGCGACGATGATGAAATCCAGCACCGTATTGATGAACACGCCGTAGTTGATGGTGGCCGCACCGGCCTCCTGGGCAGCGGCGAGCGACTCAAAGGTACCGTCACCGAGATTGATGAACAGGTTGCTGAAGTCAACGCCGCCCATCATCTTGCCGATCGGTGGCATCAGCACATCACTGACGAACGAACTGACGATCTTGCCGAAGGCGGCACCGATCACGATACCGACCGCCATGTCCACCACATTGCCACGCATGGCAAATTTCTTGAATTCTTCAAGCATTTGCGGGTTCTCCCCCCTGATTTAAAGACCGCCCTATTAAAACGGAACGACACGGCAGTGTAAACCAGTCATTATGTTTTTTTTAATTTAATAACATATTGTATTTTATGAAGTTTATATTATATTCTGGTGGCGCCCAGGATCCTGCCGGGGACGAACGGCCTGTCGAAGGCTCAAATGGATACAATAAGGTACCCCTGCACCACCACGAGATACCTAGATGGACATTGCACAGACCCTTGCCCTCACCATGGGCGTTGCCTGGGCCAGCGGCATCAACCTGTACGCCGCCATCTTCATGCTGGGTTTCATGGGCACCACCGGCAACATCGAGTTGCCCGCAGACCTGCAGATACTCAGCGATCCCATGGTCATGACCGCCGCGGGCTTCATGTACTGTGTCGAGTTTTTCACCGACAAGATCCCCGGTGTCGACACCGGCTGGGATGGCATTCATACCTTCATCCGTATACCCGCCGGGGCCATCCTGGCCGCCGGGGCCGTGGGCGAAGTCGGAACGGCCGCGCAACTGGCCGCCGGGATCGCCGGTGGCACGCTGGCCACCGGCACTCACCTCACCAAGGCGGGCAGCCGGGTGATGATCAACACCTCGCCGGAGCCCGTCAGCAACTGGTTCGCCTCGGTGGGCGAGGATGTCGCAGTGATCGCCGGGCTGTGGACGGCCCTGACCCACCCGATACTGTTCCTGGTGCTGTTGGTCCTGTTCATCCTGCTAATGATCTGGCTCCTGCCCAAGATCTGGCGCGGCATTAAAAAGGTCTTCGGCTATCTGGGCCGGCTGCTGGGTAGCGGGAGCCCGGATACGGGCGGCGATAAACCCGCCGCCGAATCCAGATCGAAGGAATGAAACCGGGCAACATCACTATCGGAGTAATGGCCGTGGTCGTGCTTGTGGCCATCGGCTATCTCACGCTGCCGCCCGCGGGACCCACGGCCAGCCCCGCCATCACCCTGGTGACCGCCGACGGTAAGCAGCTCGCCCTGGACAGTCTGCGCGGCCGGCCATTGCTGGTCACCTTCTGGTCCACCACCTGTTCGACGTGTATCCAGGAGATGCCACACCTGATCGAACTCCACAGGGAACTGGCACCGCGCGGCCTCGAAATCATCGGCATTGCGATGTACTACGACCCGCCCAACCAGGTGCTGGCCATGCGCAAGTCGCGCAACATCCCGTATACTATCGCGCTGGACATGAGCGCCGAGGCAGCACAGGCCTTTGGTGATATCCGCGTGACACCCAGTACCTTCCTGATTGCACCGGACGGCCGTATCGTCTACCGGCAGGCCGGCATGCTGAGCATGGAGCGGGTGAAGAAGCGCATCCTCGCCCTGCTGGACGCCAAGGTTGCCGAGAACCGGGTGTTTTCAGGTGACCCGAACACCTGAGAAGAGTTTAATAAAACCGTTATTCCGGGCGCAGCGTCGCGGAGACCCGGAATCCGGTAACTGCCGTTAAGCACATCACTGGGTTCCGGCTTTCGCCGGAATGACGAATGATGGGTTAAGCAGCCATCACTGACACACGACAGGATGATACATTATAAAATCAGCCACCACTTAATTACGATCAAAACAAATAAGGTATGACGTCATTGCGAGCGTAGCGAAGCAATCTCCTGAGTGAACAACCATCACGCCATAGATTGCTTCGTCGCCAGCTCCTCGCAATGACAGATTGATCTGACCACCCTGAAAAACGACAACTGGAAACCACAACCACCATGCTCTGGATCAAGGCCCTGCACATCATCTTCCTGGTAACCTGGTTTGCCGGGTTGTTCTACCTGCCCCGGCTGTTTGTCTATCACGCCGATGCCCGCGACGAGCCCAGCCATGCACGCTTCCTGGTCATGGAACGCAAGCTGTTTGCCATCATGACCATTGGCGCCGTGCTGACCACCATTTTCGGTGTGTGGCTGCTGATCGACTATGCCTGGGTGGCCTACCAGCACACGGGCTGGCTGATTACCAAGCTGGTCCTTATTGTCATGCTGATCGCCTACCATGTCTCCACCGCCTACGTGATCCGCGCCTTCCGCGAGGAACGCAACCGCCACAGCCACGTGTACTATCGCTGGTACAACGAGGTTCCTTCATTCCTGTTGATCGCCATCGTCCTGCTGGCCGTGGTGAAACCCTTCTGACTGCGGGGGAACGGAGCAAAGCACCCGGATTCGGGTTACAATATCTGCAAGCTTGATGAACAGAGGTAGACACCGATGAGCCGTATTGTTAATTGCGTCGTACTCAAACGGGAGGCCGAGGGCCTGGACGCACCACCGCATCCCGGTTCTCTGGGCGAACGCATTTACGAGAATGTATCCAGGGAGGGCTGGCAGAAATGGCTCGAGCGCCTGACCATGATCATCAACGAGAACGGGCTCAACACCGCCGACGTGGCCAGCATCGAGGTCATCGAAAAGCACATGGTGGGCTTCCTGTTCAACGAGGGCGATTATGGCGCCGCCCCGGAAGGCTTCAAGCCCCCCGGCGCCAAGAAATAGCCTGATAGCTGCCACGGAATTACACGGAAAAATAAAAGCGTGAAAAGTGAGTAGTAAGAAGTGAAAAGCACGGTAGGTTGGGCAAAGCGCAGCGTGCCCGACAGGGTATCTTCAAAATTTATTCACCGCGGAGCCGCCGAGGACGCAGAGAATAGAATAACAATATTAATAGATATGTTCTAAAGGCTATTCACCGCAAAGACGCAAAGGGCGCAAAGCGCCAGGAAAATAATGCAAACAACCCGGAAAGAACCGGAAACTGAAACGGTGGTGTAGGAGCGCCCCGCGGGCGCGATCAATGACTCACTACGGCACGGTAGGTTGGGCAAAGCGCAGCGTGCCCAACACAGGATGATCATGACGGGCACGGCCAATTGGCCTTTGTCCATCCCACGGGACTATAAATATTGTTATTCTGTTCTCTGCGCACTCCGCGTCTCTGCGGTGAAGATTAAGTTTTTTCGCTTTTCACGTTTCACGTTTTATTTTTCCGTGTAATTCCGTGTGATTCCGCGGCAGGTTAATTTTTTGATTGATCGCGCCTGCGAGGTGCTCCTACAAAACCTTTTTTACGTTTCAGACTTTATCTTGCTGTTTCCAGTATTTCCCTTTGCGTTTCTTTGCGCCCTCTGCGTCTTTGCGGTGAAACGGTTATCGCGCCCGTAAGGCAATCCTGCGAAACCAGATCCACGTTTTAATTATGTGTTGTTATTTCGATATTTCCTCTGCGTTCTCTGCGGCTCCGCGGTGAATATCCCGGTTCAACGCTTCAGCCGCTCCGCCCGTCTTCCAGCACCAGCTTCGGCGCCACGACGATCTTCAGCTTCGCATGCGCTGCGCGCAGCGCCGTCTCGGCCTCTGCCGGGGTCTCCGCGCGCGCGAACATGAACCCCAGGTAGCTCGCACCTTCCGGCAGGGGCACCAGCTCGTAGCCCTCGCGGATATTGATCAGGATCTCCTCGATGCCGGGCACCGCGCGCGCCGCGGTGATGCCCTCGATGCGCCGCAGGATCCCGCCCTGCGGGATCGGGATCATCAACACCCCGGCACCGCCGGCCGCTGACTTGACCGGCAGCGGCTGGCCTACAGCATGCGAAATCACCAGGTCCTCCAGGCCCTGGCCGGTACCGAAGCGCAGCAGGCGCGCACACTCCCCGCCAATGGTCCGCGAGGCGACCTCCATGATGACGCCATCCCCCCCGCTGATGCGCAGCTCGGCGTGCACCGGCCCCTCCGTCAGACCCAGCGCCCGGCAGGCCTGCTCCACGCGTTGCGTGATCTGCGCGCGGATGACCGCTGCATGGCGCGAGGGGGTGACGTAGTAGGTCTCCTCGAAGTACGGGCCTTCCAGCGGGTCCGGCTTGTCAAACAGGGCCAGCACCGTCAGTCGACCCCGGTGCAGCAGACCCTCCAGCGCCACCTCGGGCCCGGGAATGAATGCCTCGACCAGCAGGTGTGTGGTAACGAAGTGCTCGCGCGTCGCCTCGCCGGCCAGTATCGACTCCACCCGCCCGATGGCGGCCTGCAGTTCGACCGTGTTGTCGGCGCGGATCACCCCCCGGCTGGCCGACAGGGCCAGCGGCTTGACCACGCAGGGATAAACCAGGTCCTCGAGCTGGGACGCCAGCGGCTGCTTCAGATTGATGAGGCGAAATGCCGGTACCGG
>Ga0224512_10002579_pt1 | contig 16524 bp, 14 predicted proteins | sample SF_May12_sed_USG_4_FD_169103 | JGI IMG/M metagenome (GOLD analysis project Ga0224512, IMG submission 169103) | Sediment microbial communities from San Francisco Bay, California, United States - SF_May12_sed_USGS_13 | ecosystem: Environmental > Aquatic > Marine > Sediment | place: USA...
CTCGAGAAGGTCGAGGAGGCGTGCCGCGATCGTTTCCGGGGGCATGTCCCCGCGCATCTTCGCCCACCGGGCGTTTTTCACGTCCCCGAGCAGGAAGAGCATCGAGTGGTCCTCGAAGTCCTCCGCGTATTGCCCCAGCTTGTAGATGACCCAGTCGACGTTTTCCTTCTTCCCGGTGAGAAACGTCCAGCCTTCCTTTGCGCCGAACTTCTTGCCGTACTCTTTCAACTCCTCCGGGGTGTCGTCTTCCGGGTCCACGCTGATCGAGATGAGGGAGACGTCCCGCCCGGACCGGTCCCCGAGCAGCTCCTGGATCCGGACCAGGTTGGGCATCAGGATCGGGCAGACGTCGGTGCAGTTGGTGTAGATGAAGCTGATCAGAACGACCTTGCCCTTCAGCATGTCGGTGTAGAAGTGCACCTCTTTGCCGTCCTGGGTGAGGAGCGGCAGGTCGGTGAAATATTCCCGCTGGTACTTCTCGTCCGTCCGCAGCGCCGGTTTGGCCGCCTTGCTCTGTTGCTCGCCCTGCGACCCCGGCGGAGGAGTCGCCGCGGGATGCTTGTGCTTCTCGTGGGCCGCGACGGGGCGGGGCGCTCCCCAAAGACAGAAGGACACAAGGATGCCTGCCAATGCCGACCAGGCAACGCGGGATCGGACCGCGGTCTTTCCGCCGCTCCCCGGCATTGCGGCCCTCATATCCCCTCTCCATCGCACACCAAGTCTTTCAGCGCCTTCTGCACCCGCGCCACGAGATAACTCGGTTCGAACGGCTTCTCCAGGAAATCGACGCACCCTTTCCCTATCAGGTCGGCCCGGAGGGCATCGTCGCAATACCCCGTCATGGCGATCGTGGGGAATTCGACCCCGAGTTTCTCCATTCCTTCCAGAAGCTCCAGTCCGCACAGGGACGGCATCCGGAGGTCGGTCAGGATGAGGTCGAATCTCTTCCGTGCGCGCAGGGATTCCCGGATCCTGGACAGCGCCTCTTCCCCGTCCCCCGCCCCCACCACCTCGTACCCCGCCTGCCGCAAGGCTACCGAGGCGGAAAAGAGGAAATCCGCTTCGTCGTCGACGATCAGGATGCGCGGTTTCGCGTCCACCGGATCCCCCCACCCGTGTACACTGTGCCTCAACATTTGGATTCATTCTGAACAAGAAGGATGCCACCGGCGGGGAAAGAAAAACTTTTTGATAATCAGAAGGTTGAAGGATACCGGTCCTCGGGCGAAAAACCGGAATTTCTGCGACATTTTTTGCGGCAATCCGGCAGGACAGACAAAACCAATTGAAAACCATACGTTTCCATGTGAAAGAGACCGCGGAACGAAAGAAAGAAATGTCGCACCCCTTTACGGGGCCGGTTTCGGTTTCCTCGCGCCTCGTATCAGGCGCTTGTTCAGGGCCTGGCGCGTAATGCCAAGAAGCGTGGCGGCAACCCCCTGGTTGTCCCGGGAGCGCTTGAGCGCCTCGGACACCAGGAACTCCTCGGCCTCCTTCAGGGTGGGGAAATGCCCCGGAATGGAAAGCGCCGCGGTGCTGCCGTCGCCGGCAGGCGAAACACGGCTGTCGGAATGGCCGGCCGGGCCGATCGCATTCCGGAAACTGTCCAGCGACAGGACCCCGGACCGGTGGCGCGCGACCGCGTCGTGGATCAGCATTTTCAGCTCGCGGACGTTGCCCGGGAACCCGTAGGCGGCAAGCAGGGTAAAAAGCTCGGGAGGGGGAGTCGGTTTTTTCTTTCCCAGCGAACGGGCCGCCTCCTCCAGGAAATGCTCGCCGAGGAGCGGCAGGTCCTCGGGGCGCTCGCGAAGCGGGGGAACGTGCACGTGGTGCCCGGTGAGCCGGTAATAGAGGTCCTTGCGCAGCGTCCTGGCCGAGAGCAGCTCCGTCGGGTGCTTGTGCGTGGCGCAGATGACCCGCGCGTCGGCACGCCGGGATACGTCCGACCCGAGCGGGTAATATTCTCTTTCCTCGAGGAGGCGGAGCAGTTTCACCTGCGACGAGTCCTTCAGGTCCCCGATCTCGTCCAGGAACAGCGTGCCGCCCGAGGCGTGCGCGATCAGGCCGTCTCTTGCCTGCTCGGCGCCCGTGAAGGCCCCTTTCGTGTGGCCGAACAGGGTATCGGAGAACATGGTGTCGTCGAGGCCTGCGACGTTGACGGCGACGAAGGTCCCCCGGGACGCGCTCATCGTGTGGACCGCCCTGGCGATCAGCTCCTTCCCCACGCCCGTCTCCCCGGTGATGAGAACGGGCTGGGAAGACCGGGCGATTGCCTCGAGATAATGGAAAATGCCGAACATCTTCCTGCTGATCGAGAGGATCTCCGAGAAGGCCTCCGGGCGCTCCAGCCTGTCCGAGAGAAGGCGCATTTTCAGCGAAGACACCTCCTCCTGCAATTCCCGCATCTCCCTCGCCCGGCTGACGCTGGCCACGAACCGGCTGCTCTCCACCGGCTTGACCAGGTAGTTGAACGCCCCCTCCCGCATGCAGGAGACCGCCGTTTCCACCTCGTTCAGTCCGGTCATCACGATGACGGGGAGGTGGTGAAACTCCTCCCGGACCTTCTTCAAAAGCTCCTCTCCCGAGAGATGAGGCATGGTCAGGTCCAGGACGAGGACCGACACGTCCTGCCTGGCCAGGAGCGGCAGCACCTCCCGGCCGTCCCCAACGGTCAGTACGGGCCCGACCCCCGCGGCGCGCAGGGTCGTTTCGGCAGAGAATAGGAATTGCGGGTCGTCGTCCACGAGCAGAACCGGCGGGGCTTGCGCAGGCTGTGCTTTGGGGCGTCCGGTCATCGGGAATAGTTGGGGACGGACAAGTCGGGGGAGCTTTCCATGGCGTAGTCGATGGGGGGAAATGCGACCCGCGCCGTGGTCCCCTTGCCCACCTCGGAAGTGAAGTCGAGGGAGCCGTTGTGCTCGAGGACGATGGAGGAGGAGATGGAAAGGCCTAGCCCCAAGCCCCCGGAGTCGAGCTTGGTGGAGAAGAACGGCTCGGAAAGGCGACTCATCAACTCGGGGGAGATCCCCACCCCCTCGTCGATGACACGGACCTCCACCATGCCGGTTTCCTCCCTGACCGAGGTGGTGACCCGGATCCCTTTCGTCCTGTCCGGCAGGGCCTGCAGGGAGTTCATGAGCAGGTTGACCATCACCTGCTCGAGCTGCTGGGCGCACCCCTTCACCATCGGAAGGTTCTCCGCGAGATCGAGGCGGAAATTGCGGCACCCCCTGGCGATCTCGTGGTTCAGGATCGAGACGGCGGCCCGGACCACCTCGTTCAAGTAGATCTTGCAGTCCAGTTTCTCCTTGTCGCGGCGTGCGAAATTTTTCAGCTTCTCCACGATGGCCCGGATCCTGCCGGACGATTCGGTCATCCCGGTGATTAATTTCGGGACGACCAGGCGCATTTCGGAATACGAAAGCCCCCCGAGGGAGAACTCCCCGCTCTCCCGGAAGTACGACGCAAGGACCCGGTCGGCGTCCGCCCACGCCGCCTGGATCATCGGAGCGTTGAACATGATCAGGTTGTTTGGGTTGTTGATCTCGTGGGCGACGCCGGAGACCATGGTGCCCAGGGACGTCATCCGGTTGGCGTGGATCAGCTGCGCCTGGCGGGTCCTCGCCTCCTCCTCCGCGCGCACCCTTGCCGTGATGTCCCGGAACGTGCAGTAGGAGACCTGCCCCTCCTGCAGCTGGATCGATTGCCCCCGGAGGGAGACGATGATCGGCGTCCTGTCTTTCCGTACATGCCGGGCCTCTTCGACGGAGAGGGGAGCCGAAGGACTTATGCCCCGGATCTCCTGCTCGAGCCGGAACTGTTCCCCCGGACTTACGAAGAGGGAGAGGCCGCCTTCTTTTATCTCCTCCAGGCTGTACCCGTAGAGGGAGGTGGCGGCCGGGTTGGCGTCGAGGACCTCGGTGCTGCCCGCGCGGAAGATGAACACGGGCTCCTCTTTCTGTTCGAAGATCTGCCGGAAGCGCTCCTCGCTCTGGCGCAGCGCTTCCTCGTCCCTCTTCAGTTTGCTGATGTCCCGCGCGACCCCCCGCCAGCCGCGGAACGACCCGTCGGGGGCGTAGAACGGGACCCCGCTCGAGGTGAACACGAGGTAACGGCCGTCCTTGTGGCGGAGGATGGTTTCCAGGTGCTCGAAGGAACGGCGTCCGGCGATGATGGGAGCGACCAGTTCCGCCACCCGCTCCCTCTCGAACTTCGGCATCAGGTCGAAAGGGGTCTTCCCCAGGATCTCCTCGGGCTCGTACCCCAGCACGTCCCGGACCCTGGGACTTACGTAGGTATGCGCCGTGTCCTGATCGAATTCGAATACGAGGTCGTGGATCTTTTCCACCAGGCTCTGGTACCGTTCCTGGCTTTCCTTGAGGGCCTCGTCGGCCAGCCGTTGTTCCGTGATGTCCCGCGCCACCCAGAGGAAATTGGTGACGTTGCCCTCGGCGCTCCGGATGGGGGTCAAGCCCGCGGACTCCCAGTACAGCTCCCCGTTCCGGCGCCGGTTCCAGTACTCCCCCTTCCATTCGGTCCCCGCGGCGATCGCGTCGCAGATCTGCTTGCACTCCCTGGGAGAGATCTCGGCCGGACACGGCTTGACCCCGTCGAGAAGCGCCTCCCGGGGATACCCGGTGATCCGGAGGAACATCGGGTTCGCGTATTCGATCCTGCCCTCCTTGTCCGTGATCGCGATTGCGATTGGGCTCTGCTCCGCCGCGAGGCGGAGCTTGCGAAGCTGGAGATCCTCGGCCTCCCGGCGCGCGGTGACGTCGAAGAAGGAGGCGACCATCCCTGCGATGTTTCCGTCGGGGTCGAGGAGCGGCGCCGTGTTGATCAGGACGATGACCCGGGTGCCGTCCTGGCGCCTTACCGAAAGCTCCACGCCGTAAACCGTTATCCCCTCCCTATGCACCCGGGAAAAGGGCAGATCTTCTTCGGGGTAGGGCCTGCCGTCCACCGTGGTGATCTCCCAGGGCCGCTCCCTGTAATTCCTCCCGATGAGATCGCTGCGGTGTATGCCAAGGAGTTCGGCGGCCTCGAGGTTGGCGTAGGTATAGTCCCCTTTCTGGTCCACCACGATGATCCCCGAGGTGCTGGTCTCCAGAATCCGCGACAGGCGTTCCTCGCTTTCCACGAGGGCCGCCTTCGAACTCCGAACTGCCGAAATCCCGTAGTAAAGGAGAAGGAAGAGAACACCTGTGCTCATCACGGCCCAGAAGAAATCCTTGGCAATGAATCCCCACACTTGAAGGTACGCATGCTCGAACAGGATCCATGCTGACGTAGTTAGGAAAAACAGAAGGGAGATCGTCAAGGGGAGCCTTCTCACATCCCCCTTCATCACAAACGCCTCGTTCAGGAGATATTTGCCCCTGGTGCCGCGGTTATTCAAATGCCGATCTCCCTCGTCGCCCCCACATCATCTCTAAACAACAATAATGAAATCGGGGCAAGAAAGTTTCTCCCGGACCGCTTGATCGGTTCCGGTGGGCGGGGAATTTTTTCCAAAGGAGAAGTCCCCTGGAGATTCCCGCCGGTCAACCGGTTCGATCCTTAGACCCATTATCGTAATCAAATCCATTTATTATATAAATATCAGCATGTTATATAATAAATGCATTCATGTTTTATCAAGCAATATCCATACCCGATAAAGAGACAGAAGAAACCTAATGGAATTAACCGCTTAGGAAAGAAACCGGTTGGCATCATTTAACTGCCTGGCAATTACGGGAAAAAATTTCCCCTTATATCATGGTTTTTTCCCATCACCGGGTGCCCCGCTAGGCAAATCGTTACTCCACCCAAGCTGCGAAACAAAGGAGTTTCGCTCGCATCTTGAAGTAGTATTCCCCCGATGTCATCCTATGAAAGGCCGGCTTGCCGGAAACGAGGGAACCGCCCTATGCAGGACCTGATACATTCCTTCGAGGCATATCTTCAGGCGGGGTCCGTCCTGTCCTACGCCGCCGTTTTCGTCGGTGGGGTGCTGATCAGCGCCACCCCGTGCGTCTATCCCGTCCTTCCGATCACGGTGGGGTACATCGGAGGGCGAAGCCAGGGTTCGAAGGCAAAAGGGTTTTTCTTAAGCCTCTCCTACGTCCTGGGGATGGCGGTCATCTACGCAGCGCTCGGCACCCTCGCGGCGGCGACGGGACAGGTCTTCGGCCAGGTGGCGACAAACCCCGTGACCAACATCGTCGTCGGGAACATCTGTATCCTGATGGCGCTCTCCCTGCTCGACGTCTTCCATCTGCCGGTTCCATCCTTCCTTGGAGGGCGTCCGGCAGGAAAGAGGCGCAGCGGTATGCTCGGCGCTTTTGCCGTCGGAATGGCGTCAGGGCTGGTTGTGGGTCCCTGCACCGCGCCGGTCCTGGGCGCCCTTCTCGTCTATGTGGGGGCGAAGCAGAACGTATTATTCGGCACCTCCCTCCTGTTCGTCTTCGCCCTCGGGATGGGCTCCCTTCTACTCGTCATCGGGACGTTCACGGGCCTTTTGGCCAACCTGCCGAAGTCGGGCAGGTGGACGGAGGTTGTCAAGAAAGTGTTCGGGTTTCTCCTGATCCTGGTGGGGGAATATTTTCTCCTCGAGGCGGGGAAACTGCTTATATGAAGAGACGGGAAACCCGGAAATGAGATCGGCCGGCAGCATCTTGGCGTTCCTGGCCCTGTTCGTGCTGACGACGATGATGCCGGCGGCGCGACCAACGGCATACGCAGGGGATGCGCCCGCTTCCGCCGCCTCGACCGGAGTTACGGAGTGGATCGATTTCACCCTACCGGACGCGAACGGCAAGGATGTCTCCCTGAGCCGGATCATCGGGAAAAAGCCGGTTCTCCTTGCGTTCTGGGCCACCTGGTGCCCCCCTTGCCACAAGGCGGTCCCCATTCTCAACCGGATGCACAGGGAGTCCCCTGCGATTAGCGGAATCCAGATCCTCGCGCTGGATTTCATGGAGAGCGAGAAGAAGGTGAACGCCTTCATCGCGTCGAAGAAGGTGGCCTACCCGGTCCTCCTCGACAGGCGCGGGCGTGTCGCGAGAAAATACAAGGTGGTCGGCATCCCCACGTACGTCCTCATCGGCCGGGACGGCACGGTCGTCTACCGGGACCACGAGCTTCCCGAGATTCAAAAGTATCTCAAGTAGCCGGAGCGTGCGGGAGCCGCCGGCCGAAGGAAAACCCGCCTACGGGTTGTCCTCCCGCTGCGGCTCCTTGAGAATCGGTTTCAGCCCCTCTGCTTCGCCGATCCTCCTTTTCAACTCCTCCACGCGGTCCTCGAATTCGCGGCTCAACTGCGTTCCTTCCTCCACGCTCTCGATCACCCGCGGGGTGATGAAGATCAGCAGTTCCGTCCTCGACACGGACGCACTCCGGGCGCCGAAGATCCACCCGAAGATCGGGATCTTGTACAGGAACGGAATCCCGTCCCGGGAACGTTCCCGCCGCTCCTTGACCAACCCCCCGAGAACGATGCTGCGGTCCTGGGTGGCCAGCAGGGTGGTCTGGATGCTCCTCTTGATGAACGTCGGGTTGTTCAGCGGGCCCCCGGTGGCGCCGGCGACCTCGCTCACCTCCTGATCGATTTCCAGCGTGACCAGCCCCGCGTCGTTGATGTACGGCGTGAAGGTAAGAATGATCCCCACGTCCCGGTACTCCACCGTCTCCGTGATCACGTCGGCGGTTCCGGCGACGTTGGTGACCTGCCCCGAGGTCACCGGAATCTGTTCGGCGACCTGTACTTTCGATTGTTTTCCGTTCGTGGAGATGACGCTGGGCGAGGAGAGGATCGACACTTTCCCGTCGTCGGCCAGCGCGCGAACCGACCCCAGCAGCCGGTCGGTCTTCTCGAACGCATAGAGCATCCCCTGGGAGATCCCCGCCGCGGAGGTGGAAACAGAGACGTCGTGGGTCCAATCGCCCGACCTCGACATGTATTTCCAGTCGACCCCGAGCCGAAGCGCGTCGTCTAGCTTCACCTCCGCGATCAGCACCTCGAGCAGGACCTGGTGGGGGTAGACGTCGATGACCTTCAACACGTTGATCAATGAGGCGTACTCCGATGGGCTTCCGCGGATGATGATCGAATTGGTCGGCTCGTCCTGAATGATGTCGAAGCCGCCCTCCCTCGTGCCCCCTTCCTGTCCGGCGGCGGAGCGTTCCTCCTGCCGGGCGACGGCGGCTGCGGACTTCACGACGGGCTCGGCCACCTTGGGCTTGAACGCGGTCTGCTTGCCCGGGACGGCCGCCGTCTTCCCGGGGAAGAGCTTGGTGAGGATGTTCATGACATCCTCCACCTTGCCGTGCCGAACGCGGTACAGGTAGACCATGCGGGAGGTGCCGGGGGGCTCCCGGTCGAACAGCTCGACGAGGCGGGCATGTTTTTCCATGTTCGCCGCGGTGTCCATCATCAGAACCATATTGGCGACGGGGACCTCGGTCACGTCGCCGCCTGCGGAAACGAACGGCTTGAGCACCTTGGCCATCTCGGCTGCGACGGTGTACTGGAGCGGGAAGGCGCGCAATACCGGCCGGTTGGAGGAAGGATCCCCATTCTTTTCCTTCCATTCCTCCGGCATCAAAGGCTCCATTTTGGCCTCCGCCAAGGGAACGATATGGTAGATCTCGCCTTCCCTGACGGCCGTCGCGCCGTTGATGCGCAGGATGGATAGAAGAAGTTCGAGCGCCCCCTCCTTGTTCACCGTCCCCTGGGTCTGGACGTTCACCACGCCGCGGACGCGCGGGTCGATGAGATAGTTGATCCCCGCCATCCTCGCGAGCGTGTGGATCACCTCGTAGATGTCGGCATTGTTGAACTTGACGAGGAACCCGCCGCCTGCGGCCCGCGGTGCGGGCGCGCCGGGGGAGGCGGCAGTCGCGGGAGGCACGAAGCGCCGCGGGTAGGGGTAGGAGGGCGTGGGCGGCGCAGGAGGCTGCGCCGTCTCCGCCCCGGGGACGGCCTCCTCCTTGACCGGTTTCCCGGCCTCGCCCTCGGGGGCCGCCACCGGCGGCTCCCCCGGACCCTGCGGCGTTTCCCCGGCCGAAGGAACCTGCGCGGCTTCCGCGGCGGGCGCCGCTTCCGGAGCCGGGGGCGGCTTTTCGGATTCCGCGGCGGGCGCCATTTCCGGGGCCGGGGAAGGTTGGGCAGGTCCCGCACCAGGCGGTGCCTGCGCAACCAGGACCGGTACGGCGACATCCGTCGCCCGGTGGGAAAGTGCGCCGGTTTCCGCCGCCATGGCGGTGGCTGCGAACATCAGGATCGCGAAGATTGTGATTACGCGGGTTCTCATACTTACCCCCTCACGTCGTTTATCGTGTCCCCGGAATGTATCTCCGGGGATATGTTCTTCGTGGAATCGGCGAAGGCTGACCCCCGGAAGACGGGGGGGACAACGCCGGGGGCGTCTGAACCCGCCCCGACCCGGGAACCGGCCTGGCGGCCGGCGGCGGTTGCGGCTTCGCGGGAGAAGGCGCAGGCGCCACCTCCGTCCGCAGCGGAGCCACCCCGACGCTCTTCGGCCCGCCGGCGTACAAAGGGAGCGTGAACTCCCTGCCGTCGGCCGCGAGGATCAGCCCGTCGAGGCCTACCTCCTTCACGGTGAAGCCGGCAAAACTGTCGCCGGCACCCACTTCCATACTTTCGTCCTGCCCGGCTCCCTTCCCCACCACGACCGCCTTCTTTTCGTCCCCCGCCATCAGGACGCCCAGGACGGTGTACCGGGCAAGCTCCGCTTCATAGTTTCTCAGCGTAGCCGTGCCGGAGTCTCCCTGATGGGGCCGCCTGTCCGGCCGGAACACCGGCCTGGCTACCACAGTGGAAAACCCGGTGCCGAAGGAGGAAGCATTCCCGGGGCCAACCCCGGGAGGAGAGGCGGCGGGCGGGGAGAATGTCTCGCCTAAGGAAGCCTCCCTGCCCGGGAGGACGGGGCCCGTCCACGCCCGGTACGCCTGTAGCCCGAAAAAGACCGCGGCGACCGTGGAAGCCAGGATCCAAAGCGCTACCCGGTTCACTTCTTTTCCCCCTCCGGCGCCGCCACCTCCTCGTGCGCCGCCGTCATCCCCGACACCGTCAGGGAGACCGTGAGGCTGTCGGGCCGGTTGGCCATCGCCTGGCTGTAGATCCCAGAACGGACGGTGAGCTTTTTCACCTTCAGGATCTTCTGCTGCCTGGGGATCCCCGCCAAAAGCGATGCAAGCCCCTCCGTCGAGGTCTGCATGTCCATCTGCACGGCGACCTCGGCATAGCCGCCTTTCCCGGACGGGGAAAGTGTCCTGACCGACGTGAGCCGCGTATCCGGCCTGTTCACCATCGGCTTGAGCATCCCCTGAAGCGCCGCCCCCGCTGCCGAGGGATCGCTTCCCGGTAAAAGCCCCTCTTCCGCTTTCCCAAGTTCCTTCCCCAGGTCCGCGAGTCTCTCCGTCACCTCGCTCCGTCCCGATTGCACCGCCTGGTAGCGGGCAAACGTCGCCCGCCGCGCGAGGATCAGGGCCCGCTCCTTCCGATGCTGCTCCACCGCGGGATATACCGCCCATCGCACCACGGCGAAGGCAACCACGGCCAGGACGCACAACAGGAGCAGGAGCCTCTCCCTCGCGGTAAGGGAGCGAAGCCTGGCCTCGATGCGGGCGGCGACCGTCATCTGGCTCCTTTCTCGCCGGGGGAGGGACCCGGGACGAACTCGGCACGGATCCGGAACCTCTCGAGATTGTCGGCCTGCCGGGTGATGGGCGAGGCAAAGGTTACGCCGCGGAACCTTCCGTCGCGAGTGAGGAGCGGGAAGATCTCGTTCGCCGATGGGGACAGGCCGTCCATCTCGACCTTCCGGTCCTCCACGCTCAGGCCGGTGAGCCACGTTCCGTCCGGGAGCCGCTCGGTCAGCTCCTTCAGGATGACGAACGGCTCCTCACGTCCTGTCGACGCCTCGCGCAGCAGGGAGATCTTCGCCTCGACTTCGCTTACCTTCCTGACCGCCTCCTCCACGTCCGCCACGACAGGCCGCAGGGCGGCGATCTCCGCGTCAAGGCGGGAAAGCTCCCCCTTTGTCTTCCAGTAGGTGGCCGCAGGCCAGGCAACGGCAAGGAGAACGGCGGCGACCGTGAGCAGGACCGCGGATACACGGGCCAGCCGGGACCCTGTTCCCTCCTTCCCCGGCAAAGCCAGGTCGATCGCCTTGTCCGTAACCGCTGCCCCGAACGCCCCCGCGATCTTGCTGGCGGGGACGGCTTCCCCTGCGCCGCCCGGGCCGTCGGCAGGAATCGCAGGAAACGGAGCAAAATCCCCGGCGACCCGGAACGGGATGTTCCCCTCGGTTACCCCGCTTTCCGCACCGAACCATCCCGGCGGGGCCACGAGGTCCACGGCGGCGTCGTCCTCCGGGGAGGGGACGTCGACCAACCCTTCCGCGAGAAGGGAAAATCCTTCCGCCGGCATCGATTCCGCCGCGCACTGCCGGTATGCCGAAAAGACGGGAACGCGGCCGGCCAGGACGGAGCACTCCACCGTTTCTCCCGCCTCGCGGAAGATCGCCGTCAGCCTCCCCCGCTCCCCCCGCCCCTGATTCGCGAGGGAGAGGGCCGACGACAGGGCCCACCCGGAGGGTATCGCCCCGGCGAGACGAAGACCGGCGCGGGACACGGCCTCTTCCCACCACTCGATATAGTCGGCCGGGGCGGCCATCACGACGAGGGTGACGTTTTTCCCCCCGCCCGGTTCCGGCAGGCGATGCCAGCCGAAACGGAGCAGGGAGGAGGGAAACGGGAACAACCGCTCCAGCTCCAGCTCCAGGGCCGGCCGCAGGTCCTTCTCCCGGATCGGGGGGAAATGGACGCGGGCGGAGTAGACCCGGTCCGCGGGAACGCAAAGCCTGGCCGCGCTCCCCGCGAGCCCGTTACGGGCCACGAAATCGCCAAGGATCCCTTCCGCCTCGGACAGAAGCTGCTGCTCTCTGTCTCCGCGGAGGTTGCTGACCAGCGGGGGAGCGCACAGGGCCGGCCGGCCGAACCCCCCGCGGACAGCGGCGAGCGCCAGCCGTTTCCCCGAGGGGTCGATCCCCACCACTGTCTGGAACCAGTTCACCCGGCCTCCTCGAACATGGGCACGTGGTCCTCCCAGCGCCTTATCGTAAATGAATTTGGCCCGCCGCGTACCGCGATCGTGCATCGGATGACACGCGTGACCGTCCCGCCGGCCCTTCCCACGGAGGTGATCGTGAATACGGGGGAGGCCCTGGCGGAAAAGACCAAGGGAACCGACGAAGGCCCGGCACTCTCCGTTCCGAGGAACGCATCGAGGTCGGCTTCGGACTGGAAAGGGGTCTCCTCCCGGAGCGCTATCGCTTGTGCCGCAAGCTCGGGGGTGAATCCCGGCAGCACCCGGAGGACCTCGACGGGGGCGACGTTCACGTTTACGCCTTGCATCCCGCTGTCCACCGTGAACACCGCCGAGAGGAGCCGCGCGTAGATCTCGTGGGTCACTCCCCGGACGTACCGGAGCTCCCCGACGCTGGCAAACTTCCCGTTGCGCGGTTTTACCGGCTCCGGAAGGGAGGCGTAGTCCCGTTCCTCCGCTCCCCTCGGGCGCGTCTCGTCGTCCTCGTCGCGCCAGTCCAGAATCGCGTCCCCCAGCCCTTCCGCCTCGTCCGCGGAGAGCCCTCCGTTTCGCAGGATCTCCTTGAGCGCCTCCTCGCCGATGACGTTGACGTCGATCTTCCCGTTCTCCGGCGTGACCCGGACCTCGTAGGTCGCATCGTCGTCCCCGCCGGTGATCGACCCTGTCAAGACGTTGTCGGCAGGGGCAACGGACAGGAGCGCGATCGCACGGTCGACGCCCGTGCGGGCCTGGTAGTAGGCGCGTGCGCCTTCCAGCCCGTTGCGCGAGGCCATCGCCTCCGTCCGCATCGAGAAGGCGAAGGACATCGCCAGGGTCCCGAGAAGAAGCAGGGCCCACAGCACGACAAGCTGGGCGATCCCCTCGCGATTCACGAGAGCCCTCCTGCCATGATCGGAACGACGAAGGCGTTTTCCAGCGGGCCGTTCTCCGACTGCGTGGTGAACGTGACCCGGACCGCCCGGGGGAGAACCGTCGTCTCCCGGATGTCCCACCTGTCGAACCACTCCCACGTCCCATCCTCCGACGGGCCGGGAGAGTAGGAAAACGTCACGTCGGTCGCCCCGGGGAGGAACATCCGCGCGCCTTCCGTGCCGTCCCACGACGCAACCCCTTCCGCCCGGAACGGGGAGGCGTCCGCAACCGACATCCCCGTGCCGCCCGCCGTCCTTTCCGCCTCGAAGAAGCAGAGGAGGCGAAAGCCGCCCCCGGGAACCGAAGACAAGGAGGAAGCCGAGAGGAACCGGAGCCTCTTCGACTCCCCGAAAAAGTACGGCATGGATTCGTCCTCAACGGTCAGGACCGACGGGTCCGCCGAACGGATCGACCGCTCGAAGATGGCGATCCCGGCCCGAAGCCTGGCCATCTCCTTGGCCTCCGCCTCGCCCCGCTCGATCGACGCGCCCGCGAGGCGAAACGCCACGACGAGAAATGCCGCTATGCCGGCGAGAATCGTCAGGGAGACGATCATCTCGAGGAGCGTGAACCCCGCGCTACCCCGTTTCACCGGGCTGCCTCCTCTCCCAGCGGCTGGCCGCCAGGTCCACGGAACGCTCCTGTGCGCCGTCATCCCACCGTATGGTCACCTGGATCCGCACCTCCCGGAAGGGGCTTTCCTCCTCGGAAGGTTCCCAGGTCGTCCTCGTCTCCCACCGGTACTTCTCACCGAACACCCCGCTCTCTACCCCCGGCTTCGGATCCGGGAAAAGAAGCGCCTCCTCCATCCGCTGCGACGCGTACACCTGCGCGGCCGACACGTCCCGCGCCCCCCCCGAAAGGCGAAGCGACCCGGAGAAAAGCTCGATGATGGCGAGAATCCCCACGGCGAATATCGTCAGGGCGACCACCACCTCGAGGAGGGTGAACCCCGCCGTCGTGCGCCGCGGTCGCCCCGCCTTGTCCCGCATCACGGCCTTCACGACATCGCCTCCGCGATCCCGGTCAGCGGCTCCACCGTGACGCGGATCCCGCCGCCGGACGCCGAGGAGACGACGATCTCCGCCTCTTCCGCGCTGCCGTCCGGGAAGAACCGGACGCGGAACGTCTCCTCCTCCACGACCGCGCCCCCGACGCGCGCGGACTCGATCCGCACCCCTTCCGGGAGAAGGTATCTGCGCGCCTCGCCCAGGACGGCGAACTCCCCCTTTTCGACGTCGAACGACACCGCGCGAACCTTCGATCCCGAGGCGGCCAGCGTCCGGGCGAGAGTGAGCACGGAGCGGACCTCCGCGGCGCCCGAACGGAGACGGGCCGACTCGAGCGTCCCGGAGAACGAGGGGGCCACGAGCGCGGCGACCAGGCCGGCGAGAACGAGAACGACGATCAGCTCCAGCAGGGTGAAGCCTCCCTGTCGGCAACGGCTGACACTTGGTAACCCAGTGCTGAATCCCGGCGACTTTTCCTCATATGCCTTCCGGTGCCAGGTGCTCGCGGGGGGCTTCCTCTCCGCTACGCTCGCGACCTCCGCCCGCTCGCTGCCGGTTCCGCTCGACGCGATCTCCGCCTCGCTCCACAGGCCGCTGCGAGGAACCCCCCGCTGCGCCCCTTGGCACCGGATCGTTGAAGGCGGGGCGGACATCAGAACGGGACCTCGTTCAGCCGGAAGATCGCGAGGAACATGGAGAAGACGATGAACCCGACGAGCAGCCCCATCCCGAGGATGACGGCGGGCTCGAGGACCGTGAGGAAGTTGCGCAGGCTCCGGCGCGCCGTCGCCTCGTATGTGTCGGCGACCGATTCGAGCATCGCCTCCAGACGGCCCGTCTCCTCCCCCACGGCGATCATCTGGAGCGCCATCTCCGGGACCGGGGTCGTCTCGGCGAGCGCCCGGGCCACCTTGGCGCCCCCCTGCACCCGGGACCGGGCCGCCTCCATCCCGTCGCGCATGGCCTGGTTGCCGCTCACCTCCCGGGCGATCACGAACGCCGGGAGGATCGGGACCCCGCCGGACAGGAGCGAGGAGAGGGAACGCATCACCCGGGAGGTCTCGATCGCCGTCAGGACCTCCCCCACGAGGGGCCATCCGAGCTTTCCCCGGTCCCACGCGCGCCTTCTCTCCGGCCGCCGCAGCGCTGCCGAAAACGCGAAGTACAAAAGGACGATGGCGGCGAGGAGGAAAATTCCATATTCCCGGATGAAGGAGCTCACGGCCAATAGGGCCCGCGTGGGCAGGGGGAGAAGCACGCCGGATGAGGAGAAGACCACGGCGAACCGAGGGACGACGTAGACCACGAGCACCACGATGGACAGGATCGAGGCGACCAAAAGGATCGCCGGGTAGAGGAGGGATCCCAGCAGGGTGGACCGGAAATCGCGGGACCGCTCGAGGAACTGGTACGCCTGGTCCATCGCGTCCTCGAGGCGTCCCGTCGCCTGCCCCGCGCTCACCATCTGGACCGTGAACCGGCTGAACGGGGTCCCGGGGGCCTTGCGCATCGCGTCGGCTAAGGAGGAGCCCGCGCGAACCTCCCGCAGAAGGAAGTTCGCAACGCCCCCCATCGCCCGGGCGCGGAACAGGTCGCCCAGCATCTCCAGGCTCCGGTCGATGGGTATCCCCGCGCGAAGAAGCGTCGTTAGCCCCTGGAGAAAGGGGAGCAGGTCGCGGCGCGCGCTGCGCCCCGAACGACCCTTCGCCGCCGGCCCGGCGGCTTTTTCCGCAGGCGCGGAGGCGGGCCACACGCGGATGGGGAGGTACCCCATCTCCCGCAGCCGGTCCCGCGCGGAACTCTCCTCGGGCGCCTCGACCACTCCTTCGGACACGCGCCCTTCCCGGTCCGTCACCCTGTACCCGAACACCGTCATCGGCTGCGTCCCTTTCGCATACCCGCAAGGCCCTCGCCTACTCCCGGGTCACGCGGACCACTTCCTCGATCGTCGTCACGCCCCGGCGGACCTTCGCCCATCCGTCCTCCCGGAGCAGCACCATCCCGTCCTTCACCGCGCTCGCCCGGATCGCGCCGGCGTCGGACCGGGCCAGGATCAACTCCCGGATCCTGTCGCGCACGGGCAGAATCTCGAAGATCCCCATCCGGCCGCGGAACCCCGTCCCGCCGCACGCCTCGCACCCGCGGCCGACCCGGATGTCCCCCTCGGCCACGAATCCGGCATCCCGGAAGATCTCCTCCCGGAAGGCCGGGGAGATCTCCCGCGGGACGGAGCACGCCTTGCAGATCGTCCTGACCAGCCGCTGGGCGAGCACCCCGGTCAGGGACGACGGGAGAAGGTACTCCTCCACCCCCATCTCCAGCAGGCGGGCGATCGCTCCCGCCGCGTCGTTCGTGTGGAGGGTGGACAGCACCATGTGCCCGGTAAGCGCCGAGTGGATGGCGATCTCGGCGGTCTCCCGGTCGCGGATCTCCCCCACGAGGATCACGTCCGGGTCCTGGCGGACGATGGAGCGCAGTCCCGAGGCG
>Ga0224512_10002580_pt1 | contig 16514 bp, 16 predicted proteins | sample SF_May12_sed_USG_4_FD_169103 | JGI IMG/M metagenome (GOLD analysis project Ga0224512, IMG submission 169103) | Sediment microbial communities from San Francisco Bay, California, United States - SF_May12_sed_USGS_13 | ecosystem: Environmental > Aquatic > Marine > Sediment | place: USA...
ACTGGGCGCTGTCGGGCTGTGCAAAAAAGGCGACCTGTATATTCCGATCGCCGGTGAGGCAAGCCATGGAGGCTTTGCACCCGAGACCCAGGTGCAGGTCGAGATAATGCAGGCGCTCAGAGACCGGTTCGACCGCGTGTCGACCGAAAGGCTCGTGTCGGGCCCCGGTATCGAGAACATCTACTGGGCATTGACGCGCATTCATGGCGAAAGTCGTCGCAAGGTTTCGGCCGCCGATATCTTTTCGCTGGGCACTGATGGCAGCGATCCGCGCGCCGCTGAATCCGTGCAGATGTTCTTCGAGATTCTCGGTCAGTTTGCGGGCGACTTCGCGCTGGCACTCGGAGCACGGGACGGCGTATTCGTTGCCGGAGGCATCGCGCAGCGCAATCCGAGAGCCCTCGAGAACAGCCGCTTTCGCAGCGGCTTCGAGAGCAAGGGGCGGTATCGATCACTCATGGAGCGAATCCCGACACAGCTGATTCTGCACACGCAGCCGGGCCTGCTCGGCGCGAGCTACTGCGCGATCGAGATGTATCGGCAACGCGCCGGCTAAGTCAACGAAGTCAGGAATCGTGAGGCGACGGTGCGGCGCGTGGCGCCGCAGTGATGCCAACGTCATGGCGCGGAAACGCACTCGCATCGATCGTTTCGAGATAGCCGTGCCAAGCGGCGTAACCGATGACCGGCACGATAACGACAAGGCCGATAAATGCGGTGACGATACCGATCAACAGTCCCGCGATGATCAGAGCAAGCCAGATCAACATTGCAAGCCTGTTGCGCAACACGGCGTTCACGGACGTTACGATCGCCGTCACGCTGTCGACGTCACGATGCATGATCATCGGCAGCGAAAAAGCACTGGCGGAAAACGTTACCGCGGCAAAAACCGCGCCGATAAGGCTGCCGAATCCGAGATAGGGAATGAGCTCTCCGACAGTCGGTTCGCCGTCGGTCGGGAAGAATACGGTCACCATGACTGCCGCTCGTGCCCAAACCATGAAGATAACGAGCAGGACTAGCGCAAAGATCATCTCGTTGCTGAGGTGGCGGCGAAACGCCGCCCTGAGACTGCCCGCGAGGTCCGGCGGCTGGCCGCGCTCGAGCTGGGCGCTGATCGCATACAGTCCGATGCAGGTCAGTGGCGCGAGGAACACAAAGCCGCCCAGCATGGCAAACATGATCCACTGGCTGCCGCGAAACCAGGCGAGCAGGCTGACGATCGCCATCATCAAAGCTACCGCGAGCCCATAGACGAGACTCTGCTGCGGTGCCTCCATCAGGTCGGCAACGCCTCGCTTTAACCAGCGAAACGGAGCCCACGGTGACAGCTTTCGGCACGGCGCGACAAACGGCATTTCATCGCGATTGCCCTGAAAATCTTGCTTTGTTGACATTGCCACCCCCTTGGTACAACGCTACCGCGAAAATGGTCGGCGAATCCCCGATCCCCGACAATCGTTACAAATCCCTAGTTGCAGCGACCCCTGTTGGAACCGTATTGCCTATTGTGCACCGCGCGGAATTGTCATAATAGGCGCCAGGCTGTGGAGCAGGACGGCCGGCTCCGATAATGACGAACGACAACCAGATAAGGACAAATCAATGTTGCTTGCCAAGAAAACGATAGTGATTACCGGTGCGGCACGAGGGCTCGGTGCCGCCATGGCGACTCGTCTTGCGGCCGCTTCGTGCCGACTCGCGCTTGTAGATCTCGACGAACAGGGACTTGCCGGCGTTGCGGACCAGTGTCGCACGGCTGGATCGCCCGACGTTCGAATCTGCGCGGCGAATGTGGCCAGGGAGCCGGACGTCATCGCTTTGTTCGAAAAAATCGGCAAGGATTTCGGTGCATTGCATGGCCTCGTCAACAATGCCGGTATCACACGCGATGCGCTAACCGTCAAGTTCAAGGACGGCGCACTGGTATCGAAGATGACGCTGGAGCAATGGCAGGCCGTCATCGACGTCAATCTGACGGGCGTGTTCTTGTGTGGCCGGGAGGCAGCGACGAAAATGATCGAACTCGACTGCAAAGGCTGCATCATCAATATTTCATCCATTTCCCGCGCGGGCAACATGGGCCAGGCCAACTATTCTGCTACCAAGGCTGGTGTAGCCGCACTGACCGTCGTCTGGGCGAAGGAATTTGCACGCTTCGGCATTCGGGCGGCGGCGATAGCACCGGGATTCATGAGCACCGAAATGGTTATGTCGATGAAACCCGAGGCGCGCGAGAAAATGACGTCCGGAATTCCGGTCGCTCGCCTCGGAGATACCGATGAGATCGCGCACACGGTGCAGTTTATTTTCGAGAATGACTACGTGAGCGGCAGGTGTATCGACGTCGACGGCGCGTTACGATTATGACGCAGGTTGCTGACGCCAGCGCGTACCGACTATTGGCCGGTTGCACGCATCTGTTAAAGTGACGTCAACGGGGGGGCATTCTGCATTTTCCTGTCGGCGTGAATTGCAGTCTGCAAGAAGTTGTGAAAATGCAAGATGTTCCCGATTACCCAATGCCTACAGCCGTGCGCACAAAATGCGACGTGCGCGGAATTTTAAGATAGTTGCAGGAATCTGAAGCAGCATTTAGGACTCCTGAATTCAAAGCCCGGAGAGAGACTCGACATGCGTGTAATTCTGGTTCCGGTGGCAAATCGGCCTGAATGTGCCAGGGCGCTGCAGACGGCATTTGACCTTGGCGTGCGTTTGGGCGCCAGTGTCAGCGGCTGCCATATGCGGCCGCATCGCCATTCGGAGGTTTCACTGCCGTCGGCATTTGCCGAGACCGAATGGCGCCACAAGACGACGAAAAGGGCACCGGCGGCCGCGAAGGCACTGTATCAGCAAATTGCCGAGCAAAACGGCTACGAGCTGACGCGGCGCTCGCGCGAAGCACCCTCTGCGCTCTGGGCCGAGAGAGTGGGCTCGCCGGAGAAGCTGCTGAGCATCTTCGGGCCGCTCGCCGATCTCATTGTTGTGTCTCGACCCTTGAAAATCGGTGGTGTCGCCGACATGTTCCTGAACGTGGCACTCATCGAATCGGCGAGACCCGTGCTGATTTTGCCCCCCGCCGCACGCAAGAAGATCGGTCGCCGCATCGTGATCGCATGGAATCAGAGCGCTGAAGCAGCGCGCGCCGTCGCGGCCGTCATGCCGCTACTACAGATCGCGGAGGAGGTCACGATCGTCAGCTGCGGGCCCGAGGACAAGCTGGGGCCCAAGTCCACACAGCTTGTCGCCTATCTCACCCACTGGGGAATCCGGGCGAATCGCGTGCAAACACGCGGGCGTGACATCGAAACCGAACTGATCGATTCCTACCACGTGGCCGATGCGGATTTGCTCGTTGGCGGCGCGTATAGCCGAAGTCGCTGGCGGCAAAAAGTGTTTGGCGGCACGAGCGAATATCTGCTTCATGTAGCCCGCATACCGGTTATCCTGCTGCACAGCTGATCGCGCTCGAAACTTTCGGCTACAAAAAAACGCGTACGGCTCACACCGTACGCGTTCTTTGGGACTTATTCTCGTCGTTTAGCGGGCAGTGATGCGCAGGACTACTCTGCGATTCTGCGCCTTGCCGACGGCCGTGCCGTTGTCCGCGATCGGCTCGGATTCGCCATAACCACGAACCGTCATGCGATCCTCGCCGATACCGTTCGTGGCGAGATAATCGTAGACGGTCTGGGCGCGCCGAGCTGACAGACCCTGGTTGTACTCGGCAGTACCGTCACTGTCAGTGTGTCCGGCCACCTCGACCTTGATCGTCGGATTTTTCTCCAGCGTCGCGACGGCATCATCAAGTACCATAGTCGCACCCGCCAACAGGCGGTCAGAATTGGTTTCGAAATTCACGCCCCGCAGCGTGATCTCTTCCCTGATCTCGCAGCCTTTGATGTCGACCTGAGCGCCCGCGCGAGTGTCGGGGCACTCGTCGATACGATCGACGACCCCGTCATTGTCGCTGTCAAGCTCGCAGCCGTTTGCATCGACCCTGGCGCCACGCGGTGTATTCGGGCATTGGTCGCGATCGTCGCTGACACCATCGCCGTCGCTGTCCAGCGGACAACCGCGTGCATCGACCGGCACACCGCGCGGTGTCGCCGGGCACTGATCTACCGAGTCTTTGACACCATCGCCGTCGCTGTCGAGCTCGCAGCCGAACGCATCGACTGGGGCGCCGGCCGGCGTGTTCGGGCAGCGATCAACGCCGTCCGCCACGCCGTCGCCATCGGCGTCAGACCAGGCTGGCGTGGCACGACCGAACGGGATCTGAAGGCCGAGACTGAACAGACTGTCTTCGCGGTCCGTCGGCTCGGCGTTGTCGAAGCGATAACGCCATTCGCCGCGCAGCGCGACGTTCGAGGAGCCGAGGTCCAGGTTGAATCCGAGACCACCCGAGTACATGTCGCCATCGTTCATCGGCTGCGGACCCGCAAGGTCGGATTGAAAGTAGCCGACTCCGACGTGCAAATACGGGCTAAACCGACCGGCTCGCCAGAATACGCGCTGAAAATCGATGCCTATTCCGGTCTGATCCTGGGCGTTCGGGCCGCTCAGGGATGCCGCCTGATAAATCAGTTCGACATTCCAGAGGTCATCGATCGCATAACCCAGCCCAAATTGCGCGCCGCCGAATTCATCATCGACCATGCGGCCTTTGTCATCATCGATATAGGTGCCCATTACCGAAAAATAGCCTTGTTTGGCTTCAGCCTCGGCCTGAGAGTCCTGGAAAGCGAGCAGCAGAACTGCCATCGATGCGACGGCAAATATCAGCGTTCTCATAATGTCAACTCCGTGCGTAATTCTCCGACCGACGCCCCGCTGCAGCGATTTGCCATCGATCGGACCAGTTGCGCAATCCCGTTTTCCCCTGTCGAACCCAAGCGACATCGGGACTCCGAGCCCGTGATCCGGCGCGATTCTAGCATTATGCAGGCGCTGATGCGTCAAGAATCAGGTCACAGTATGGGCTAGAGGGCGGGGCTTGCCATAGCTTCTGCGCCAGATTCGATTCTTGCCTGTTGCCGCCAAAAACAGTGCGATCGGGTTATGCAAAGCCGATCGACACCGGCCGGGCACAATCCCGACCCGGATTTTTTTGCGATCGAAGCACGAGTCGCGTTATCGTTCGCCACTAACGCCCGATTTCGGCCGCTACCGGGGTCACCTGGTGAGCGAAGAAGAGTCAACAACCACAATGGGAGACTATTATGAGTGTCGCCAAGACGTCAGAAATTTCCGCATCATCGTCAAAGAGCTTTGAAGAGGCTATTCGCAAGGGTATCAAGAAGATGTCCGAGACTGTCGATCATATCGAGGGTGCGTGGGTCAAAGAACAAAAAGTCGTCGTCAAGGATGGTGAAATCGACGAGTTTCGCGTGACAATGAAAGTCACGTTCATCGTCAAATAATCATTTTTCTAATTGTATGTAACAGGCCCACCAGCAGGAGACACAAATGCCAGGTAAATTCGAGGTTTATAAAGATAAAGCGGGGGAATACCGCTTCCGACTGAAGGCTGCGAACGGTCAAAACATCCTGACCAGCGAAGGCTACGGGAAAAAGACCAGCTGCATGAACGGTGTCGAGTCCGTAAAGAAAAACTCACAAAACCCGGATCGCATCGTCAAGAAAACGACTCCGTCGGGCAAGTACCGATTCAATATTATTGCATCGAATGGACAGGTTGTTGGCGCAAGTCAGAATTACGATTCGGAGTCTGGCTGCCGCAGCGGCATGAAAAGCGTCGCCGAGTGCGCACCGGGCGCAAGCGTCGACGATCAGACCTGAGTCAGATCTGCCTCCGATCGAGGGCCCGGTGACGGCCTCCTTGCTGGAGACGCGCCGGGCCTTTTTTTGCCGGCCTGAAATTCTTCCGGCTCATTTAACAATAACTCCGTGACCGGAGTGATCGGTATGTCAACCGCGGCGACTCCACTGCGTTCTGGATATTGAAAACGCAATATTTGTAAGGAAACCCGAGGAGTCATGACATGGAAATCAGGAATTCAGCCATCATCGCAGCCGGTCTGCTGGCGTTAAGCGGCATTGCGGTTGCCGATGCGGGTGATCGCATCGAAAATCGTCTCGATCATCGCGGTGACCGTATCGAAAATCGTCTCGATCATCGCGGTGACCGTATCGACGATCGCCTGGACCGTCGAGGCGATCGCATCGACGAACGGCTAGACAATCGTGGCGACCGTATCAATTCGCGACTCGATCACCTGTCGGATCGCGCCGAGGCGGCCGACAAGGACCGCCTCGCCGATCGTCTCGACAAGAAGGGCGATCGCATCGACAGGCGCCTGGACAAGAAAGGTGATCGTATCGACCGGCGTCTCGACAAGAAGGGTGATCGAATCGACCGGCGCCTCGATAACCGCGGACACAGGATCAACAAACGTTACGACCGTCGCGGCAAACGCATCAACCGAAGAATCTGACGACACATCAGGGAAGAACGGCCGGCAGCGTATCGCGCTGCCGGTTTTTTTTTGCGCCACACGCTTGGCTCCGGTAGTGTCGGCCCGAATCGCCCGTCTCAAACGGAGTCAGGCATCGCCAAGCGGGGCCGGGCCGTCACTTCGTTGGTCCCGATTTTTTCATTCGTTGGCAGCATGTTTCTGCCGGTTCACTTTTGCCCTGGGAAAAAGCAGAATCCGCACCTCAGTCTATGGAGAAGCACACATGACGCTGGTTGTTTCGTACAGATGCCGAACTATTGCGAGCAGCATGCTGCTTGGGACTCTGTTCGCACAGTTTGCCGGCATGACGCTCGCGGCGGATCAGGAATCGGGATCCGCAGGCCGCGACGTTCTCGAGGAAATATTGGTCACTGCGCACAAACGCAGTCAGAAGCTGCAGGACATCCCGGCGGCGGTGACCGCGATCGATCGTTCGATGTACGAGACGAGAGGCGTTACGACGCTCGCAGACGCGCAAAACCTCATACCGTCCGTGCGGCTGCAAAAAGAATCGGCATCGACAGAGATCTATATTCGCGGCGTTGGCTCGACGCTTGACGTGCCGATGATCGAGCCGCCGAATGCGTACAACATCAACGGCGTCTACGTGCCGCGTGAAGTGACTTCGGCAACGCTTGTCGACGTCGAGCGCATCGAAGTGCTGCCCGGTCCGCAGGGAACACTTTACGGGCGCGGCGCGATAGGCGGTGTGATCAATGCGGTCACCGCGCGACCAACGGATGAACATGACGCGTCTGCAATCGTCGAGTTCGGCAACTATTCGCAAACACGCGCGACGGTCACCAAGAATTTCCCCGTCAGCGAGAATCTTGCGCTGCGCGGCTCCCTGAGTTACCTGGAGCGCAACGGCTACCTGCAGTCCGGGGCTGATTCCGCCGACGACTTCGCGGGATTTATGGCGCTGGAATATTCGCCGGGCGACAACATCAATATATTTTTCTGGGGCCATATTGAGGACAGGGAGGGCTATTCAGCGAACCTGTTGAGCAAAGGCCGTGTCGGCGAACCGCGGAGCCAGGCGTTTCCGAATAGCGATCCATGGGACGACCGCCTCGAAGGCGACCTCGCGAACTACGCCACACTTGGCCCGATCGACGCACAGTACCGCGACTGGCAAACGACCCTGATCGGCGCCGAAGTGAACTGGGCCATCAGTGATCGATTGTCAATGACGTACCTGCCTTCGTACTTGGATTTCGACTGGCGTCAGGAATATTGGCTGACGCACAAGGACGGTGACTTCAACGAGTCGATCGATCAACAAACCCATGAGCTTCGCCTCGCTTACGATGCGGGCGGCGCGACAACCTGGCTTGCCGGCCTGTACGCTTATCAAATCGACACCGCGGGCCAGCTGTTCATTCAATTCGGCCCCGACGAACTGTTCCCCGGTGCTCCGGCGGGGCTATGGCTCGACGCCAGCGACGTTCGTAACCATGAATTACAGGGTACGGCGTTTTTCGGCGAAGTGACTTATGCAATGTCCGAGCGCGTCCGCTGGGTCGCTGGTGGCCGTGTTTCGCACGACAAGAGAGTGGGGACGGGATTTCAGCCCGATATCGTCGCCGGCCCCGCGGTCGATACAAACCCCATTGCCCTGTTCACGGGCATTGCGCCGCCGACCTGGTCAAACAGAGACAGCTGGAATCAAATAGACTGGAAGCTCGGCGCCGAGGTCGATCTCGGCGACGAGTCGCTGCTCTATGCAACCGCACAAACCGGGTTTCAACCCGGCACATTCGATGTGTTTCCGAACACGACGACCGAACAATCGGAATTGCTGGCGTTTACGGCCGGTTTGAAACACCGTTTCCTCGATAGTCAGCTGACGCTTAGCAATGAGGTGTTCTATTACGTATTCGACAACCTGCTGACGCAGGCCTTCGACGCGGCGACCGGCACGAACCGACTGACCAATGCCGATGTAATCATCTACGGCGATCAACTGGATCTCGCGTTTGTGCCAGCGAATATGGCCAACACCCGGTTCACGCTCTCACTGGGTTACCTGCATGCTCGCTATGATGACTTTCTCGTCGATTCACTGGACGTATTCAACGACGGTCAGCTGCAGAATGCACCGGACTGGACGGCAACACTCGGTATCGTTCATGACTGGCAGTTACCGAGTGGCGCCGCCATCCAGGCGAACATCAGCTCGCGTTACGAAAGCGGCTTCTGGGGCGACTTTTCGCACTCGCCGGGGCTTTACCAGGAGCAGTATGTGAAGACCGATGTGGCCTTGACCTACTACCCGGGCAGCCGCAACTGGTCGATCGCGTTGTGGGTGAAAAACTTCGAAAACCAGGATGTGCAGGCCGCCGCAGCGACCGGTAACCCGGTCACTGATCCCGGCCCTGGAGCGCCATTCCTGGAGGCCCCGCGCACCTATGGAGTCAGATTCACGCTCAGTTCGTACTGAGGAAAGCACCCATTTCCGAATCAATCCGGGTCGTCGTCGAGGCTGGCCTGCTCCCAGGGCCTGCAGGGACTCAGGACAGCAGGATCGTCGAGCCCTTCGTCTTACGCGCCTCCAGATCGCGGTGTGCCTGTGCAGCATCTCTGAGCGCATATTTCTGACCGATACGAATGACCGGCTTATCGTTTCGAATGAACGCGAACAACTCGTCGGCAGCCTGCAGGAGCTTTGCGCGAGTTTCGACAAAATGTTCGAGGATCGGTCGGGTGACATACAGCGATCCGCGCCTGGCAAGCTCTGCAGGCGCGAATGGTTCTACCGCTCCGGACGCATTACCGAATGTCACCATTGTGCCGTGCGGACGAAGACAGTCGAGCGACGTGAAAAACGTATCACGTCCGACGGAATCGTAGACTGCCGCAACTCCTGCGCCGCCCGTCAGAGACATAACCGCTCCCGGAATGTTGGTATTGTCGGCCATGATGACGTGATCACAGCCCTGCGCCTTCGCGAGCTTCGCTTTTGCCGGCGTGCTGACGATGCCGATGACCATCGCGCCAAGGCGTTTCGCCCATTGGCTCGCGAGCGAGCCGACGCCGCCCGCGGCAGCGTAGAGTAGAATCGGGTCCCCCTGCCTCACCCTGTAACTGCGGTGCAGCAGGTACCATGCCGTGAGCCCCTTGAGGAAGACGGCGGCCGCCACTTCATCCGATAGGAAGGCCGGGACCGGCACCAGTCCCGCCGTGTCAATGACTCGCTGCTCGGAATACGAGCCCAGGGGCCCGCCGGCATAGACGACCCGGTCGCCGATCGCGACATCCGTGACATCGGGTCCGATAGATTCGACAATGCCGGCAGCCTCGCGGCCCAGTCCGGTCGGCAGGTCTATCGGATACAGGCCCGTACGATGGTAGGTATCGATGAAATTCAGGCCGATCGCCGTGTGTCGAATGAGCGCCTCGCCACAACCGGGTTTCGGGACGTCGGCCTCCTCCCACCGCAGAACGTCGGGTCCGCCATACTCGTGTATGCGTATTGCGTGGGCTTTCATGGCGGAGCCTATCGTAACGCGAAGCCGTGCAGGAATGTCGCAGCCAGCGTAGATTAAGATGGTAATTGTCCTCGGTGCTGACAGGATCAAGCGCATGCGATTCACTGCGGGAGTCATGCTTTGTCTGGCGCTCTCCGGATGCAGAGCGGGCGTCCTTGCGGCCGATCCGGCCGGGGCCGTTGCTCTCGATAAATGGCGGCAGATCGGGGCCGCGCCGTGGGTGTTCTCCGGACCGGTTGCCGAGGCCGGCCCGGCAGAAGAAACCGGATTCCTGGTTTCAAAAGTGCCATACCGGGAAGCTGTGATCACCGTCGAATTCTGGATCGAGGACGAGACCAATAGCGGTATTTTCGTCCGCTGCGCGAAGCCCACGACGATCACTCCGGACGACTGCTACGAGATCAACATCTGGGACAATCATCCACAGCAGGAATTTCGCACGGGCAGCATCGTCAAGCGCCAGTCGCCGCTCGCTAGTGTCGACACACTGGGCAAGTGGAACAAATGCCGAATAGAACTTCGCGGCAATACGATCACGGTCACCTTCAACGGCATCGTTACCGCGCGGCTTGAAGACGCTGTGCTGCCAGGTGGATATGTCGCACTTCAGTACGGTGGCAAAGGCGTCGTACGCTTTCGCAATTTTCGACTGAGCGTCGATTAGAACGTAATCACGCCAATGTTGCCGCGGGACGTGAACGCCTGTGTGACGGGCTCCCGGAGCGGCTGTAATAAAAGGACACGTCAATCGCTATCAGTGCTCCGGCTGACGATTGGCGCGTATTCGAAAGTCACAGTCTCGATCAGGCGATAAACTCAGGTTAGCGAAATTGTGCATCAGCGCGTCGTACCTCATGCCAGACACCAACGTGCCGGAAGGCGTATGACCAATTCAGGTGATAATACTGCTGTGGTAACGCCGGGAAGGCAGAACTCTTACAACTACGAGGAACTTCTCGAGTGCGCACACGGCCGGGTGTTCGGGCCGGACAACGGCCGTCTGCCGTTGCCGCCGATGCTCATGACCGACCGCATAACCAGGATCACGTCCGACGGCGGCAAATATGGCAGAGGAGAGATACAGGCCGAGCTCGATGTTCGTCCGGATCTGTGGTTCTTCGACTGCCATTTCGAAAGCGATCCCGTTATGCCGGGGTGCCTCGGGCTGGACGCGTTATGGCAGCTGGTCGGTTTTTTTCTCTGCTGGTCGGAACTCCCGGGCAGGGGCAGGGCGCTCGGTGCCGGCAAGGTCAAGTTCACCGGCCAGGTATTGCCAACTGCCAAGCTCGTCACGTATCAGATTGACATCAAGCGCGTGATCTCGCGTAAACTGAACATGGCGATTGCGGATGGTGCAATGTCTGTCGACGGCCGTGAGATTTATGCGGCTGAAGACCTGCGGGTCGGCTTGTTTACTTCCACTGACAACTTTTGAAATGCGGGTAGGACCATGCGACGTGTTGTAGTCACGGGCCTGGGCGTCGTCTCTTGCATCGGCAACTCTCAGGCCGAAGTCCTGGATTCACTCAAGAACGGGCGTTCAGGGATCGTTGCAAACGAGTTATTCAGGGAGATGGGTCTCAGGAGCCAGATCTCGGGCAGCTGCGACATCGATATTGCCGAACATATCGATCGCAAAGTGCGTCGCTTCATGGGTGGTGCCGCGGCGTATGCTTATATATCGATGCAGCAGGCAATCGAGGACGCAGGACTCGAGGGCAGCGACGTTTCGAATACTCGCACAGGCCTCATCGCGTCTTCGGGCGGTTGTTCAAGCAGCAACATTGTGATTGCAGCCGATACGGCGCGTGAGCGCGGCGTTAAGAAAATGGGGCCTTACATGGTTCCGCGAACGATGTCGAGTTCGGTGTCGGCGTGTCTGGCAACGCCGTTCAAAATCAAGGGCCTGAATTATTCGATCACGTCGGCATGTGCAACCAGTGCACATTGCATCGGTGCCGGCGCCGAGCAGATTCAGTTTGGAAAACAAGATATCATTTTTGCGGGCGGTGGCGAGGAAGAGGATTGGACATTAACCGGCCTGTTCGATGCGATGGGCGCGCTTTCCTCGAAATACAACGATGCGCCGGCCGAGGCGTCCCGACCCTACGACGTCAACCGCGACGGCTTCGTGAGTTCATCAGGGGGCGGCATGGTCGTACTGGAAGAACTCGAGCATGCGAAAGCGCGTGGCGCGAAAATCTACGCGGAACTCGTCGGTTACGGCGCGACTTCGGATGGCTTTGATATGGTGGCGCCATCGGGCGAAGGGGCCGTGCGCTGCATGGAAATGGCAAAGGCAACAGTCGAAATTCCGATCGACTATGTCAATACCCATGGCACGAGCACGCCGGTCGGCGACATAAAGGAATTGGAGGCAATGCGCGAGGTATTCGGCGATCGCATGCCGCGGTTTGCGTCGACGAAGTCGATGTGCGGTCACTCGCTGGGCGCCACCGGTGTGCATGAGGCGATCCACTGCCTGCTCATGCTCGAACATGATTTCATTGCGCCATCGATCAACGTCGACGATCCCGATCCTGCCCTCGAGGGCATGCCCCTCGTGACTGAGTGCATCAACACTGCCGGCATCAGGACGGCGATGAGCAACAGCTTCGGCTTCGGCGGCACGAACGCAACGCTCGTGTTCCAGAAGTCCTGAGCGACAGGCATAATCGAGGTCAATGACCCTCGAGACGCTCAGCGAAACGAACTGCTTCGGTGGCAGGATCGGTTTTTACCGGCATGCATCGAGCGTTAATCACTGCGACATGCAGTTCTCTGTCTTCGTGCCACCACAGGCGGCACGCGGAAAGGTTCCGGTGGTAACGTTTTTGTCCGGGCTGACGTGCACGGAAGAAAACTTCATGGTGAAAAGCGGCGCTCAGCGCTACGCGGCGCAACTCGGCATCATGCTCGTCTCGCCCGATACGAGCCCGCGTGGCAACGACGTACCGGACGATCCCGACGGAGAGTACGATTTCGGACTCGCGGCCGGTTTCTACCTCAACGCCACTCAAGAACCGTGGTCACGTCACTATCACATGTACGATTACGTGACCCGGGAACTCCAAACGGCCGTTTTCGAAAACTTCCCGGGCGATGCCGCGCGACACGGATTGTGTGGCCACTCGATGGGTGGGCACGGCGCACTGACGATCGGTTTGCGCAATCCCGGCGTCTACAAATCGCTTTCGGCGGTCGCACCGATCTGCACGACCCTCTACAGCCCGTGGGGACAGAAGGCGCTCGGCTACTACCTCGGCGACGATAAATCCACGTGGCAGAACTACGACGCCTGCGAAGTTGCACGAAATTTTCCCCGCGGCCCGTCACACAGCAGGATTCTGGTGGACCAGGGCTTGGCCGACGTGTTCCTCGAACAGCAACTGCAGCCGGAACGGCTGGAGGCAGCGTGCGCCGAAAGCGGTCTGCCGATCGAGCTGCGGCGCCACCCGGGCTACGACCACGGCTATTATTTCATCTCGACGTTCATCGAAGATCACTTGCGCCATCACGCCGAATTGCTCGGCGTCTGATCGGGTCGCTGGCTGATGCAGGAATGGATCATCCTGGCTGCGGCGATGCTGGCGACAGGATGCATCGCGGGCGTACTGGCTGGCTTGTTCGGTATCGGCGGCGGGATTGTCATGGTCCCGGTGCTCGAAGCCGCGATGAGTCTGCTTGGAATCGATGCAGCGATTCGCATGCACATTGCGGTCGCGACGTCGCTCGCGACCATCATCCCGACCTCAATTTCGTCGGCCCGTGCCCACCATCGGCGCGGTGCTGTCGATGTCGAGATTGTCAAGCGTTGGGCGGTTTTCGTGCTGGTCGGCGCGTTGCTCGGTGCGTGGATCGCAGCGCAGCTGCACAGCCGGATTCTTGCCATCATATTCGCGGTGCTGGCGATGTTCGTTGCGATCAAAATGCTGTTCTTCCCGGATAGCCGAAATATTACCGAGAGCGTGCCGCGTGCACTCTGGGTGGCCGTTATTCCGACGTTCATCGGCTGCGCGTCCAGCATGATGGGTATCGGCGGCGGCGTATTGTCAGTCATGACTTTGACGCTGTTCAATGAACCCATACACCGGGCCGTCGGTACGGCTGCGTTGTTCGGGCTCGTGATCAGCATACCGGGCACGCTCGGATTCGTGCTCGCGGGTTGGAACGATGCCCGGCTTCCGCCGGGCAGTCTCGGCTACGTCAGCCTGCTCGGCTTCGTATTCATTGCGCCGACGACGGTGCTCATGGCGCCGCTGGGCGCAAAAATTGCGCATGCATTCTCGCGACGGCGGCTGAGCATGTTGTTTGGGCTGTTTCTGGTCGTCGCGTCAACGCGCTTGTTTTATCGGGCGTTCGCGTGACCCGCTTCGCGGGCGTCGAAGCCCGATAGGTAGTTATCCCGATTGCATTTGCATGTGCCCTTGAGGACATTGAGTGTATCCTCTGCCGGGCTTGTCCGCAGAGTAGGAGGCAAGTGCTATGAGTGGTTTGCTCCGAATTGTCCTGATCATGTTCGTACTGTCGTTGTCGGCCGCTGCTCTGGGGGGTGATTTGGCCAAAGGCCGCGCGGCTCTCAACAACGGCGACTATGACACGGCGCTCAGCGAATGGCAGCCGCTGGCCGAGGCAGGCGATTCCGAAGCGCAGTTCTGCATGGGCTACCTGTACGCGAATGGATTTGGGGTGCCGATGGACGATGCGGAAGCGCTCAAATGGTATGGATTGGCTGCCGCCGGGGGGTATGCCGAGGCTCAGTACAATCTCGGTGTGATGCATGCGAACGGCTGGGGTGTGCCGATGGACGAGGGGGAAGCCATCAACTGGTACCAACTTGCCGCCGACCAGGGCTTCGTCGCCGCACAAATGAGCCTTGCGAACATCTATTCCAGCGCGTGGGGCGAAAAACAGAGTCCTGTCGATGCGTACATGTGGTACGAAATTGCGGCGCAGCTCGGCGACACCGATGCGCAACTCCGGCGCAAAGAGGTTGCTGAAAAGCTGTCCGAGGATGAGCTGTTGCAGGCACAACAGCAGGCGCTGCACTGGCTGGATTCATTTCAGGGTGAAACGATCAACGCCAATCGCATCGACTGAGGGTGTAAGTAATTTTGTGTTTGTGAGTCATAGTATGCTGCATAAGAAGGAGCAGACATGGCTGACAAAGCAAGCAAGATTGACCCGCAGCTCATCGAGGAGCTGCTGAAGGGACAGGATCCGAAGACGGTATTGAGTTCGGGTGGTCTTCTCGGTGATCTGAAGAAAGCGCTGGCTGAGCGTATTCTGGAAGCCGAGATGGACGTGCACCTGGCCTCCGCCGCGGAACAGGCCGCCGGCAACCACCGCAACGGCCGCAGTGGCAAGCGGGTGCTGACGGATTCCGGTGCGATTCCGCTGTCGATTCCCAGAGACCGTCACGGCCGTTTTGATCCGAAGCTGATCGAGAAGTACAAGCGCCGCTTTCCGGAGTTCGACGACAAGATCATCGCGATGTACGCCCGCGGCATGAGTACCCGGGACATTCAGGCTCATATTCTCGAGATTTACGGTCTGTCGATATCGCCGGAGCTGGTCTCGGCAGTCACCGACGCCGTGCACGACGAAGTCAGCGCCTGGCAGTCACGACCGTTGGAGTCGACCTATGCGATCGTGTTTTTCGATGCCTTGCGGGTCAAGATCCGCGACGAAGGCACGGTCCGCAACAAGGCTGTGTACCTTGCTATCGGCATGCGCTGTTCGGGTCACAAGGAGATTTTAGGGCTGTGGATCGAGCAGACCGAGGGCGCCAAGTTCTGGCTCAGGGTGATGTCAGAGCTCAAGGCCCGCGGCACCCAGGACATCCTGATCGCCGTCGTTGACGGCCTGAAGGGCTTTCCCGAGGCGATCGAGAGCGTTTTCCCGCAGGCCGAGATTCAGACCTGCATCGTCCACCTGATCCGTTATTCCATGCAATTCGCGTCGTGGAAGGAGCGTAAATTCATCGCCAAAGCCTTAAAGCCGATCTACCAGGCTGACAATGCCGATCAGGCGGCACAGCGACTCGAGGAGTTCGACGCCGGCGAGTGGGGGCAAAAATACCCGGCCATCGCCGCCGCCTGGAAACGCAAGTGGGAGCAGGTGATTCCGTTCTTCGCGTTCTCGCACGAAGTCCGCCGGATCATCTACACGACCAACGCGATCGAGTCACTGCACAGCCAGGTCAGAAAGGCCGTCAACAAGCGGGGTCACTTCCCGAACGACCGGGCGGCGACAAAACTCATTTACCTGGCGTTACGAAACATCGAGAAACAGTGGAAGAACCCGCCGATCTACTGGCATCAGGCGAAACCGCAATTTGCGATACACTTCGAAGACCGGTTCGTGGTGACCGAATGACTAACCCGGCTCACACACAAGATTTCTGATACCCCCAGGATGACCCGACCGATGCCGAGTACATGCTGAACCTGCTGCTGCGTCACCCGGATCGGTTCCAGCCGCTGAAGCCGCAGAGCGTCGAGATACGCGCCCTAATGACACTGACTGAGCAGCGGCGCCG
>Ga0224512_10002581_pt1 | contig 16514 bp, 14 predicted proteins | sample SF_May12_sed_USG_4_FD_169103 | JGI IMG/M metagenome (GOLD analysis project Ga0224512, IMG submission 169103) | Sediment microbial communities from San Francisco Bay, California, United States - SF_May12_sed_USGS_13 | ecosystem: Environmental > Aquatic > Marine > Sediment | place: USA...
ACCATACAAGTTAACTATTAGAAGTGGGCCGATGCTACCGGATATAGCGCGTTTCGTCCCATATCTCCAGGCAGCGCCCACTCCGATGCTCACTTGAGTTGTGCGTCGGACTAAATACCCACCTTTCGCGACGAAACTAGCTAACTTGTCAATGCCCGCCTAACAGCTGCATGTACGGACCTCTTTATTAGGGCTGCTTTGCCTCATCTGAAACCTCCCAGCGCATTACCGCGTGGCACGAAACGCGATTTAGCGGCTCAAAAGCAGCATCGTATGGATAAAATAGGACATTCGTCAGAGGAGCGCCGCCATGGCATCAAGACTCTCAGTACTCGCGCTGTTATTCATAGTCTGGACGGTGGCCGGGTGGGCCGTGGAAGCAGGCGATCCGGCGCCGGCCTGGATCGGCAAGGATACCCAGGGTCAGTCAGTCTCATTTCCTGAAGTCATCAGCGGCAAGCCCGCGGTGGTCGTGTTCTGGGCCACGTGGTGCGGGTACTGCAAAGCGTTTATGCCCTATCTCGACGCGATTCATAAAGACTATGCTGAGGATGGCGTGCAGATCATCGCGATTAACGCCCTGGAAAGAGGCCGGGGCGACCCCAAAGCCTTTCTTGACAGCCTCGATACCTCGCTAGTCGGCATCCTCGAGGGTGACGCTATTGCCGCGGCCTATGATGTCGAATTTATTCCGGGCTTGATGGTCGTAGATGGTGCCGGGATGGTTTCGTATCGCCGCGCGCCCACCGATCTTCCGGCCGGCCGCACCGTTGCAGAAATCTGGAATGAAGAGATCCGCGCGGCACTCGATCTGGTGCTGCGCTGATGCAATTTGATTCAATCGACGTCGCAGCGAAAATTCTGCATCAGTCGGGCACCAGTTCATCAGCAACGATAAGCGCGGCTTCCGCACTTGCCGCATAGCCGTCGGCGCCGACTTCTTTCCACAGGTCGGGCGCCCCGGCCAGGCCATTGCCGCCGACCATGATCTTCACCCGGTCACCGTGGCGGCCGCGAATCGCCTCGATGGTGCGCTCCAATGTGGGCAGCTGCGAACTGAGCGCCAGCGACAGCAGCACAAGATCCCCGTCGAAACACGCCAGCGCTTCGGGAAACTCGCTCTTGGGCACGTCGGAACCGAGGTAAATCATGCGCCAGCCGTCAAATTCCATCAGGTAGGCAATCGCGCGAATGCCAACTTCGTGAATATTGCCGGCTACCGCCGCGGCGACGGCCGTGCGGCCACGATCGGGCGCGCGCTTCGCGCGACTCGCAAGCACCGCCATGAGCCGCTGCGTCGTCATCGTAACCATGTGTTCTTCGGCGACAGAAATCTCGTTTAAATGCCAAAGCCGACCGACCTCGCGCTGCGCCGGCAACAGCACCTTTACGATGGCGTCTTGCACGCTAAGCCCGTCGTCGACGGCGTCGAGGACGATCGCCATACCCGGTATCGCATTGCCCGCGATGACCGCCTGAATGTAGCGCAGCGCCACGCGCTCGGGCATCAGACCGGCATCGAGCGCGCCGAATTCCGGTTCGTCGGACGCGCGCCCAAGCGTTGCGAGCGCCGTATCGATGCACTCGACGGCAGCTTGTTGAGCCCCATCGCGCAGATAAGGCTGTATAGCCGCGCGCAGGCTGATAAGGCTCGCATCAAGGTCGCCGACTTCAATGTTCCGCGCGACCATCGCCGCACGCGACCAGGTTACTCTGGTCACGAACAGGCTGGTCTGCCCCGCCGCCATGGCGACGCATAACTCGAGCACGCGCTGATGCAGATTGCCGGTCCAGACACCGAGCGCCTCGTCGCCGAAACGTTCGCGAATCTGCGGGTGGTCACTCAAGAGCTGCGCGGCCGCGCTGGCCGCGATCTCACCGGCATGTTCTTCCAATGTTTTTGCAGCGGCGGCGTCGGGTTGCATGTTCATTGCCGATCCCATTTCGAAAATGACAGCGGATCTTCGGTCGTCAGGGCGGCCGGGCTGCCCGAGGCGACCGCGGTCGCCGGCGTGCGGGCCTTCATACGTTGCGAGAAATCACTGCTGACGGTCGCAAACCGCGCGCGCAGCGATTCAATGCTGACGAGCAACGTCGGCAACAAGAACAACACGATCAGCGTGCCGAAGATCAGTCCAAAGCTGATCGAGATGACCATCGGCTTGAGAAACTGGGCCTGCGAGCTGGTTTCCAGCAGCAGCGGCATGATGCCCGCCACCGTCGTGATCGACGTCAGCAGCACTGCCCGCAGCCGGCGACAGCCGGCTTCGATGGCCGCGTCCGCCGCATTCAGACCGCGTTCACGCGCCTGCTTGAACGCAACCACGAGGATGATCGAGTCGTTGATCACGATACCCGAGAGACCGAAAAAGCCGAAGATCGACAGCATCGAGATATCGAAACCCAGCAGCCAGTGACCGAAGATCGCGCCGACCAGGCCGAACGGAATCACGCTCAGCACGGCAAACGGCCAGATGTAAGAGCCAAACACCCAGGCGAGGATGATGTAAATGGTCAGCAGCGCCAGCGGCAGCGCGAGCTGGATATCGCCCACGCTCTCCGCCTGGTTAGCCGCGTCACCACCAAACGCCCACCTGACTCCATAGTCATCGGTCAGCCGCGGCAGCACATCGCGGGCCAGCTGGGCGCGAACCGCGTTGGCGTTGTTCTGGCTGAAATCGACGTCGGCCGTCACGCTGACGGACAGCAGGCCGGCGCTGTGCTTCAGCGTATCGAAACCGCGGTTGTACCTGAGCCGCGCGACATTAGAGAGCGCCGTGATCTCGCCGTCGGGCAGCACGATGGGCAGCGTCTCCAGGGTGCGCAGGGAGTCTCGCTCCTCACCGGCCAGGCGCACGCGCACCTCGACTTCCGCGCCGCGGTCCTGGAATATCTGCACCAGGTCGCCCTCGAACGCGACCCGCAATTGTTCACCGAGCTGCTGGCCGGTCAAACCGACCGCGGTGCCGGTCGGCGACAATTCGAAGATCAGCTGCTCCCGGCCATAGCTGGTGTCGTCGCGGATGCCGCTGACCCCCGGAATGTCGCGCAAGACTTCCTGCAGTTCCAGCGACGCGGACTTGAGTTGCTCGACACGCTGGCCGGTAAACCGCACATCGATATCGGCGCCCGGCGGCCCGGAATTGCTGCCGATCACGAGGAACGACTCGAGTCCCGGCGGCAGCGACAAGGACCGCCGCCAGGCGGAGATGATCTCGGCAGTGCTGATGCCGCGCTGATCACCGGGCGTGACCTCGGCAATGATATGGCCGAGTTGCGAGCCGGAAGCGCCGCGATTGTCCTCGCGGGCTTTTTTAATGATCAGCTTGATGAAGGGTTCGCCCGCATCGGCCTCGATTTGTCGCAGCGCCTGCTCGGCATCATCCAGAAACGCTGTGACGCGTTCCTCCGGCGACCCGGCGACGAAGCGAATGTTGGCCGCAATCGTCGTACCCTCCGGCTGCGGAAAAAATGAGAACCCGAGGCGGCCACCCGCGAGCAACCCGATCACCAAAATAAAACCGGCGCATGCCACGCTGATGACGGTGCCGCGATTCGCGACCGACCAGGCCACGAGGTTCCGATAATGCGTGTCGCGAAACCGGGCGATCGCGACGTCGACGGACCGGCGCAGCTTCCCGGGTTGCCGCTCGGCCGTACCCTCGAGGGAATGCCGCAAGTGCCCGGGCAAAATCAGGAAACATTCGAACAGCGAGGCAATGATCACGCAAATCACGACGAGCGGTATCGCGAACAGGATGCTACCGGTCGCGCCGCCGATCGCCATCAGCGGCAGGAACGCGGCGATGGTCGTCAGCGAAGCGGCCGTGACCGGTGCGAACATGCTGACGGCGGCGCGCTGGGCAGCCGCGGCCGGCCCGGCACCCTGCTGATAGAGCGTGACGGCTTCCTCGCCAACCACGATGGCGTCGTCGACGATGATCCCGAAGGTCATGATCAACGCGAACAGCGTCATGATGTTGATCGAGCCGCCAAAAAGCCATAACGCGACGAGCGCGGCAAGCACGGAGACCGGAATGCCCACCGCGACCCAGAGGGCAACGCGCCCGTTCAGGAAAATATACAGCGTGGCAATCACCAGCAGCATGCCGCTCAACGCGTTGCTGATCATAAGGTCGATGCGCTTATCCACGAGTGTCCAGACTTCATCGTAGGCAAAGATCTCGACATTCGGCGGCAGGCCGGCACGCGTGTTATCGACCCAGTTCATCAAGCGTTCGGCCACCGCGATCGCATCCTCTTCTTCGGCGCGATCGATCGCGATCTCGACCGCCGGCTGGCCGTTCACGAACAACAGGGGCTGATCGTCTTTCCAGCGCCGTTTGATTTGCGCGATGTCGCCGAGTTTGAGCAATTGCCCGGCTCGATCAGCCGATATGGCCAGGCTCGCGAAGCCCGTCACGGAGCGTTGCTGATCCGTGCTGCGCAGTTGCCGTGCCATATCCGCAGCACCGACCTTGCCGGCCGGCACATCGGCGCTGCTCTGACCGATCTTCGCGGCGATGTCGCTCAGCGACAGGTTAAGCTCGATCAGCCGATCGGCGGCGAGCTCGATCGCAATTTCTTCCTCGGGCAGCCCGGCCACGTCGAACAGCGCCATCCCGTTGGCCCGCAGCTCCCGCTCGAGCGTTTTCAGCAACGGTCTTAGCTGCTCGAGCACCGGGCCGACGACCAGCAACTTCGCGACCGGCTCGGTCCGCGTCAGCAGCGTAATGCGCGGGTCTTCCGAACTCGCCGGCAGATTGCGCACCTGCGCGACCAGATCTTTCGCCTGCTCGAGTGCGTTGCTCATGTCCGTGCCCTGCGGGAACTCCAGGGTCACTTTTGCCTGCCCGTTACTCGACGTCGACTCGATCGTCCTGAGTCCGTCGACGCTGATCAGCTGATCCTCGAGCGGCTGAGTAATCAGCGCCTCGACATCTTCGGCCGAGGCGCCCGGCCACTCCACGCTGACATTGACGAAATTGAGCGCGAAGGACGGCAGCAGCTGACGCGATAGTTGCGCAGTGGCCCAGAGACCGAGCACGATCAGGCTCAGCATCGCCAGGTTCGGCGCCACCGGGTGACGGATAAAAGAACGGATGAGCTTACGCACGCGAGCGGCTCCTAGGGCCGGGTATTACTGGCGGTGTCGAGGCGTTGCTCAACGGCGCCCGCCGGCTCGGCGTTGACCGGTTGCGTCAGCACTCCGTCCGCCGCGTTGGACAGCTTGGTCACGACGATCTGATCGCCGGCAGCCAGTTGCGGCGCACGAATCAGAACCTGCGTGCCGCCGTCCTGCGGCTGCGCCCGTTCACCGACGCGTTCGACCTCGACCATCTGCATGCGATTATCGACCAGTTTGTAGAGTTGATTGCGTCCATACAACGCCTCGGCCGGCACCGCGATGACGTTCTCCTGCGGCGGCAGTTCCAGGTAAACCCGCACGGTACTGCCGAGCCGTAAGGTGCGCGGCGGCGCCTGGAAACGAATGAAGCTGTCGACGCCACCGCTCGCCTCGCTCGTCTGACCGGAGATGCGCACCAGTTCGCCCGAGATGTTTTGCTCACCGACTTCCACCATCGCCGCCATTGCCTGGCCGGCGGCCAGGCCTCTCGTAACGGACTCGGCATAGCGTGCCGGAATTTGGGTCCGCACCTCGATGGATGCCGGGTTCTGCAGACGCATCAGCTGATCATCGGCACGCACGCGGTCGCCCTGCGAGACCGCCAGGTCTGAAATAACGCCATCGAACGGGGCCCGCAACTGGGTGCGCTCGAGATCGATTTTCGCCTGCTCGCGCAGCGCCGCCGTGCGGGCCTGTCTCGCCGACAGCTCGGTCAGCTGAATCTCGACTTCCTCGACCGTGAGTTGCGCCTGGTTGACGGCCAGCTGCTGGCGCTTCAGGTTCTCGTCAGTCGTGTCGAGATCGGACTGCGACAGCAGCTTTTGCTGAAATAAATCCTGCGCCCGCGCCGAACGCGTCTCGGTCAGTACGAGCAACTCTTGCTCTTTCTCGTATGCCTGGCGACCACGTTCCAGGCGCCGTTTGGCGAACGCCTGCTGCGCCTCGACCTCGCGCAAGTCGGCGTCGGCCTGCTGCAGCGTCAGCCGGGCATCACGGTCGTCGATCAGAATCAGGCGTTGCCCCGCTTCTACCGACTGGCCGTCGAGAACGTCGACCGCGGTGATCAGGCCATCGATACCCGTGCTGAGTTGCGCGTTTTGTGGCGACTGTACGCTGCCGAACAAGGCCAGCGTCGGTCTGAGCGTCTGCTTTTTTGCGGCCATCACGTCGACGGCCCAGGCGCGCTCTGGTCGCTCCAGGGGCACAGACCGGTCGCGGCTGACGAACAGGATGACCGCCACGACCAGCGCGCCGAGGATGATCAGGACCGAAGGCTTGCGCGTTATAAAAGACCTCATACGCACAGCTTACAGGTAAACCGGGCGCAGTTTAACGCGGGCTGGCGGCGAGTTTGTCCCGCGGGACCCCCATCAGCCGCGCGACCCACATCAACACCCAGACGATCACCGCCATCATTAACGTGCCGGCATACATGATCATCGTCAGGCGTGGCGGACCGAGGATACTTTCCGGCGCAATCGTATAGAACCACACCATCGCCGCGAGCGGCGGCGCGGCGATCGCGAGTTTCGCTTTGGCGCTCAGGCCCAGCCCATGCAACTGGATGATCAAAAACGTGCACACCCCGCCGAACAGGAAATATGACCACGGCGTGCTGCCGGGCTGGTTCATAATCGTGTATGCAACCAGCGAGCCGTGGAGCACGAACAGGAACTCGAGGAATACGGTCCACCAGCGGTTGGTGTGAAAACGCGTGAAGAACAGGCTGCTCTGCAGGACCAGCAGCATCATGTAGGCAAACCCGGCCAGGTGCCCGGAGGTCATCTCGACCGGGTGATACCAGAAGGTGTAAATGATCGCCCACGAAAAATAATAGCCGTGGTAGCGGCGCACCGCATCGCCGACGCCATACAGTGCCTTGACGGGTTTACCGAGGAACAGCCCGCGGCGGCGATTCTCCATCAGGATGATCAAAAACAGCATCAGCGTGACCGAGCCCATCGAGGTCGCCTCGTGCACGTCCTGGGCGAGGCCGTCATACGTCAGCTTGGTTTGTGCGATGTGCAGCAACACGAAAAACGCGTTGGTGCCGAGCGCCCAGAGATTGAACTGATGCAGCCCGAAAAAATAGCGCGGCCGGGCGCGCTGCGCGTAGGCGATCAAAAACCAGATCGAAATCTGGTGCAGGCTGTACGGCACCCAGGCGGCGAGCCGCGTCCAGACGGTCGCGTCCGGCAGCTGCCAGTAATACCACCAGTCGCCGTGATCCGGGATGAACTCGATGTCGGCGCTATACGGCGCCATCAGCACGATCACGCCCATGATCGCGGCGCAGCCGAGCAGGCCCCACCAATGTTTATAGGGGAAGACCGGCTCGGAGGTCTGGGGCGTTGCGTGTTGTTCTGCGGTGCTCATTTCGCGACGTCGCTAATTGACTCTATATATTAGCGGAAAATGCGGCGGCGCTGCGCGCCATATAACAAGTGTCGGCTCTTAATTGTTCTGCCGGGAAAAGAGATCCGGCAGCCGGCTGCTGGCGTATTACTGTTTAACACTCTTATATATAAGTCCGCGCAGGAGCGCCCATGAGCACCGCTATTGTCTGGTTTCGTCGCGACCTCAGACTCGTCGACAATGCGGCGCTGTCCGAGGCGGTGGCCAATGCAACGCACGTCATCCCGGTTTTCATCCACGCACCCGAAGAAGAAGCACCCTGGCAGCCCGGTGCGGCCAGTAACTGGTGGCTGCACCACAGCCTTGCGGCGCTCGACCGGCAGCTTTCGGCCGTGGGCACCCCACTGATTGTGCGCGCCGGCGACAGTGTCGCTGAACTGGAATGCCTGATTGCAGAAACCGGCGCCGACGCGGTCTACTGGAGCCGGCTGTATGAACCGGCGATCATCGAGCGCGATCAGCGCGTGCGCGCAGCGCTCGCCGCACGCGCTATCGCCACCCATGATTTCAATGCAGCACTGTTATTCGAGCCCGGCGAAATAAGCAGCAAAAGCGGCGCGCCGTATAAAGTCTTTACGCCGTTCTGGCGGGCCGCACTGCATCAGCTGCAGCTGCAGGCGCCGCGACCGGCGCCCGGGAAAATTGACGGGGTCGCGGGACTGGACTCGCTGCCCCTGGAAGAACTCAAGCTGTTGCCCGACATCCCCTGGGATAAAGGCTTGCATGCCGCATGGCGCCCCGGCGAAGAAAGTGCGCTGGCGCAACTGCAGAAGTTTGTCGACAGTTGCGTGGGTCAATACCAAGAAGATCGCAACCGGCCGGATCTGCGCGGCACCTCGCGGCTCTCACCGCATCTGCACTTTGGCGAGATCTCACCGCGCCAGGTGGCGTGGGTTGCCCAGCAAGCAGCGGCAGAATCAGCGGCCATTGATCAGGGCGTCGAAGTATTTCTAAGCGAAATCGGCTGGCGCGAATTTGCGCATCACCTGCTCGTGCATTTTCCGTATACGGTGGATCGGCCACTGCGCGAGGGATTTAATCGCTTCCCGTGGCGCACCGGTGACGGCGAAGATTTTGCGGCCTGGTGCAAAGGCCAGACCGGCATCCCGCTGATCGATGCCGGCATGCGCGAGCTGTGGCATACCGGCTGGATGCACAACCGCGTGCGCATGGTCGTCGCAAGCTTTCTGACCAAAAACCAGCTGATCTCCTGGCAAGCAGGTGCGCGCTGGTTCTGGGATACGCTCGTCGACGCGGACCTGGCCAGCAACACGCTGGGCTGGCAATGGACCGCAGGTTGCGGCGCCGACGCCGCGCCGTTCTTCAGAATCTTCAACCCGGTGCGGCAGGGCGAAAAATTCGATGCCGACGAAACCTACATTCGCCGCTGGTGCCCTGAACTTAAGAACGTGCCGCACGGTGCCGGACATGCGCCATGGACGGCCGACGGCACACTCGCTGAACCTATCGTCGATCTGGCCTTGAGCCGCAAAGTCGCACTGGAGGCCTTCAGGCAGTTGAAAGAACCACCACCCGATAAATAAACAGGGGCGACGCGAGTTATTTCTAGAATATTACCGTTCGACCCGAACTAATTAGTGATCACCAGGGAATCTCGCGCCCGTCATACGCATAGAACCTGCCGCTCTGCGACGGCGTCAGCGACTCGATCACCTCAAGCAGATAATCCGCTGCGAGAGTCGGCGTAAACACAAGCTGATCCTTGCGCCCGGCAACAAAATTAGGTGCCGGTGGTAACTTTATAACTTATTCTCACCGAAAATCGGCTTGCTAGCCGGCCGCCCGCTGTCCGGCGCCCAAATCGGTGCGCCGAAAGATCCGGGCCGCAAAATTGGGATCGAACCGAGAATTTATATACAGGGATCCTAACTCTGCATTTAAATCCTCCGTTCGACTCATTCTTCTATCAAGTCGCGCGCAACATACCGGCAATCACGCGACGCCAGATCCGCTCACGAATCCCCCTGGCATCCTGCAATCCTAAAACGTCGAGCACGGCATCCGCGGCAGCATTATCCGCGGGCGCACGCAAACAGCCGCTCACGATTCGCAGCAGTCCCCGCATACTTCGGGCACCCTGCAGTTGCTGCAAGGCTTTTGCGGCAGCCAGTTCATCGTCATTGAAATCCGAGCCGAATGGAAAAGCCGGGAAGAAGCCATCGCGGCGCGCCGCCGCCAGTAATGCCTCGTGTCCTTCGGCAGCGTGGTCGTCAGCCTTCACTGTCGGCGCATCGATCTTATTCGCCCGCCAGGCCTCATCCATGATCTCGGATCGAAAGCGCGGATGCATGACGGCCAGCATGCGTCGCACCGTATTTTCATCGCATTGACCACGCAGATCCGCAATACCAAATTCGGTGATCACGATGTCCCGCAAGTGCCGCGGAATCGTCGTGTGGCCGTAATTCCAGACGACATTGGAGGTCAGCCGGGAACGGCGGTGGCGCGTGCTGCGCAGCACGATGATTGAACGCGCGTCCCCCAGTGCGTGCGCCATCGCCACAAAGTTGTACTGCCCCCCGACGCCGCTGACGACGCGCCCGTCGGCGAGGCCATCCGAGACCACCGCCCCGAGTGCCGTGACCATCATGGCATTGTTGATATAGCGCGCGTCGCGGCGGTCGTGGCGTTTCTGTTCGGGATCGGCGCCATAGATCTGATTGATGTCGTCAATCCCGGCCATCCAGATGTCCTGTCGATCCGCTTTCGGCAAATCGCGAAGCTCCTTGTAAAAGCGCTGCGGGCCGAGGAAGAAGCCTGCCTTAAGCACGATGCCCTCGCTATTCCTGCGCTTGCAAATACCCTCCCGATACAGGCGGAACAGCCCGTAACTCAGCATCTCGGATGCGCCATAAAGGCCCTCATCAAACGGCGCCGTGCCACCCACCGCCGCAATAAGCTCGCGATAGCGCGCAAAAATCCCGGCACGCTGCAGCAGATCAAGATACAGATCGTTATGCCGGTGCCGCAGCCACAGACAGTACGCCACGGCATCGCCAATCGAGCCAAAACCGATTTCTATGGTGCCCCCGTCTTTGACCAGGGTGCTCGAGTGCAGACCGATCAGATAGTCCGCAGTGCTAAGTGGTGCGGCCGGCACCGCGAGGATCTCGTGCTGTGCCGCCGGATCTTCGACGATCAGGTCGAACATCTCCCGCGGCACGTCTGCCGGCCCATACATGTACGGCAGGCTCGGGTTGACCTCGCCGACCACCACCATTTTTTCGCGTGGAATTTCGCGGATCAGTTTCAGCGTGACGTCGCTGTTACAACTCAGACTATACCGATCGCCATTTTCAGACGGTGCGATCATCTGTGCGACTACATTTGCCCCGAGGTTGCGCATGTCTCGCCACACATGCGTGTAGTTCGTACTGAGATAATTTCGTTGCGCATATCGGTTATGCAGATGTGCGCCCGGCTCGAGGAAAAATTCACTGACTCTGACATTCCCGGGTAATTGCTGATCGCGATAGTCGCGCAAATATTTCAGGTGCGGATAGTCGCCGTGCAAACGCCCGTTGACATGCTTCCAGAACCTGCGCTCCAACGGATGCTTACCACGGCGGGATTCGAGCGACAGGCCCGTGACAATGTGCAGGTCGATCGATGCATCCGACACCGCACGATCGTACAGCGTGTTCAACCAGTGATTCGGTTTTCCGATGCCCAGCGGCGTGGCCACGACCAGCCGGCGGCCGGCGCGCTCCAATAATGCGTCGATCGAGGCGCCGGTATTATCGAAGCGGGTGGTCGAACCCGATCCTGTTTGGCTACCCATGCAATTAATCAGGCTTTAAGTGCCGGTGCGACCAATTGCTTTGCCCCCGGGTAGCCAAAGTCCCGCCAGATCCGGATCCTGACGTCGACCATGAAGAAATAGCCCGCCGGCCTGCGCCCGGGACAGGCCTAATGCGGCCAGCATGTCGGCGCCCCAGATCAAATCGTGGCGATTCATAAGCGGTTCCGATGTGTCGATGTGCATCTGCGTATCTCCATTGGTCAAAGTGCGTGAGCGACCCCATGCGACGCTACTAGCTTATTCGCTTTTTCCACCGGTGTTAAACCGTGCCGCCATTTCGCGAAGAAATATGAGCAACCAGCGAATAAATTGACGTCGAACGAGAATGCAGGGGTCAGATCCTGGTTTTCTGTAACGTTTTACGGCGGGCGCACGTATTCGTCTATGCAATTTCTTGTAAAACCAAAATTATCAATGGAGAAAGGCAAGATGTATAAGCATAGAAATTCCATCCTCAGCGCCCTTGCGCTGCCACTGCTGGCGTTGGCCACAGGTCACGCCAATGCGGCGGGCGGCTTGCGGTATGAAGTTACGGTGACGAATGCCACCCAGGCACAGACATTCACGCCGCTCATCGTGACGACCCACCGGTCTTCGATTGCATTGTTCGAACTCGGCTCGCCTGCCAGCACCGAGCTCGAGATCCTGGCCGAGGGCGGGGACACCGGACCGCTGGCCGGCGTGCTCGAGGGCGCCGGCAGAGTCGTCCGTGACATCAAGACGGGTGACGGCTTGCTCGGGCCCGGCGCTTCCGTTAGTTTCGTAATCAGGGGCTACCCGGGCCGCGACTCGCTGAGCCTCGCCGCCATGCTGATCCCGACCAATGATACGTTTGTGGCGCTGGATACAGTGCGGCTGCCGTACGCAGGTTCTGTGAAGTATATGGCCAGGGCCTATGACGCCGGCACCGAGGCCAATGATCAGTCCTGCGGGAATATGCCTGGGCCGCGTTGCGGGGGCGAGGGTTACTCCCCGGTGCCGGGACCCGATGACGAAGGTTTTGTGCATGTCAGCAACGGCTTCCATGAGCTTGGGGATACGGACGCAGATGGATTCGAAGTACTCGGTCCGGCGACTTACGACTGGCGCAACCCGGTGGCAACGGTCACGATCAGGGTCAAGCGCGCTCGTTAGTCATCGGCGCAACGGGTCGTTGATCACGGCATGCGGTGGATCGCCGAACGTATTGCAAGGTGAACGCCGCACCGAGGCGCAACACGCGTGGCATCTCGAGTTACCGTTCGTCGCAGCCGTCGACGGGTGCAGCCGTGAACGAGGCGGCAGGTACTTCGCCGCGGGCGGCGTCGATCCCGGGATCGGCGCGGCCTGAGGTGCAGACGCGCGACTCAACGGTCACGGAAGCGCACCCGTCCAGCGATTGGAGCCGCGATGATCAGCGCTGGGCGGCCTGGATGTCCGCGGCACAAATCGGTGACAAGCAGGCCTATGAGCAGTTGCTCACCGAAATCGCCGCCACGATCCGGCAATATCTGCGCGTGCGCTTCGGGCCGGCGGAATTCATCGACGATATCATGCAGGAATGCTTGCTGAGCGTGCATAAAGGCCGACACACCTATGACGCAAAGCGGCCGTTTCGTGCCTGGATGTTTGCGATCGTCCGCCACCGGTCCATCGACTTCCTGCGGCACCGGGGTAAAGACCTGAGCACTGCTGCACCGGTCGATTCGGACTTGCCGTCAAACACCGGCGCGGTAGCCACGATCGTCGATGCCAGTTTGATCCTGTCGCAGCTGAGCAAGGATCATCGTGACATTATCGTGCTCACCAAGTACTTCGGTTACAGCGCTGAAGAGGTTGGCACACAGCTGGGCATCTCGGGGTCTGCCGTCCGCGTGCGCCTGCACCGCGCACTCCGGCATACGCGCCGGCTATTCAACACGGAGGATCTTGAGCCACAATGAGCGATATGGAACGCACCATACGCACGCTGGTCGATGACCTGACGCCGACCGGCCGGCCGCCCGACTTCGGCCGCCTCGCGATGGCCTGGTGGTTTATCGGGCTGCTCGTCATCGGTGGCGTGATGGCCCTGGTCCAGCCGTTCCGCCCGAGCTTCGTCGCACAATTGGTCGCGTCGCCGCGCTTTGCTTTCGAAACCCTGCTGGGTTTGGTGGTCTGCGCCGGCATGGCCCGCGCGGCTTTTGCCAGCGGCATTCCCGATGTCCGCAGTCAATGGCAACGCGCGCGTGTGGCGCTGCTGCTACTCGCGGTGTGGCTCGGTTTATTCGGCTTCGCGTTACTGGCGCCGGTGCTGGCGCCATCGATGGCCGGTAAGCGTCCGTTCTGTCACCTGGAGGTCGTGGTCTACGCAGCACCACTGACGATCGTCGGGCTGCTGCTGATGCGCCGCATGCTGCCGCTGAATCCGGCGAGCACCGGCGCGTGGCTGGGATTTGCCGCCGGGCTGGTGCCCGCGTTCCTGATGCAGCTCGCCTGCCTGCACGATCCCTGGCATATCATCACGCTGCATTTATTGCCGGCGGTCGGCGCGGTCGCGGTTGGCGCGTTGCTCGGCTACTGGATGCTCAGAAAATAGGGGTCGACCCCCTGATTGCAAAGCTTAAGGCACCAGCGCCGCCACCCGCTGCGCCCAGGCCCGGTAGCCCGCAGGCCCCGGGTGATAGCCATCTGTGGCCATCAGCTGCACATCGCAGGCGAAATCCAGCGGCAAAAACGCTACGTCATCCTCCCCCACGAGGTCCTCGGCCAACACGCTGTCGAACTGCCGGGCTCTGCGCCCGAGATACCAGCGCAGCGGCTGCGGCAGCGCCGGGAATACCGACATCGGCGGAAGCCCGGACACGATCAACTGTCTGACACCAAACGACTCGCGCAGAACCGCCCGCAACTGTCGTTGCTCACGCCGCCACGTTGCAAGTCCGACGGCCGATACGACGTCATTAACACCGAGTGAAGTCACGGCCACGTCGAACTGGACCGCCCCCATCAAAGCGAGCTGCCCGAGCGTCGACATCGTCGTCGCGCCGGTCCTGGCTGCAAGCTGCCACTCGACTCGATAACGTGGTGCGAGCGCTGTGGCCAGCTGACCGGACAGCGCCTGGCCCTGATCAGAAGCCCCCACTCCGGCCGCCGCCGAATCACCGAGGATCAGGAGTCGCAGCACCGCACCCTGCCCGGACGCGCCGCGCCGCGGGCCGGCGGCCTCCGGCAGACGCGGCGTCCGCCAACGCGCCCAAAGACCCTGTGCAACAAGAATGGGCCCCAGTCCGACTGTAGCGAGGTGATGCCGCAAGCTCACGCTCCTGTTAAAGATTCAATTTTTGCAAACAGAGTCGAACCGAAGTTTTCGGAAAATGACGCTGCGACCCTGTTAATTAGTGTAACGAATCTCCACGTCGGGATAGGTCACGCGATGCTCGAACAGCGTGTCGTCACCGACCAGCAATCTCAGGGACAGGCTGCCACGCCCGGCGGTATTCCGCACCTCACAGGCCTTGAAGGCCTGGGCGCGAAATGCCAGCGTATTGTTGCCGACGCCGTTGTCGCTGATCTTGCGCCGCTGAATCGAGCGGTCGCTGAGTTCGACATCACACCAACCGGTGAAGGTCAGGGGTGGATTCGCCATGCCGATCGTGATGATTTGCAGCGTGCTGTCGGGCTCGGCGTCGGCATTCACCAGGCGGCGCACGGTCGCCGGGAAAACGTATCGATCGCCGCGTTTTGCATAGGGCAGTTGACTGCTGCCACCGAGCTCATCGCCGCTGAGTTTGACGAGCCCGAGCGGCTCGAGATTTGGCCGGTATTCGTAACCATTCAGCACGTTGACCAGCGGAAAATCCGGATCGAGCGGCGCGAAAGAAACCTCGGCACCGCGGCGCCGCGCCAACATGCCGACCGCCCGGTCCATGAAGCCGCGGGTCTGTGCATCGGTCCCCGCACTGTAATACAGCGCCTCGACCGCCACCGCGCGCGCCGGTTCCGTCGGTTGTGCCACGGCCGACTCGATGCGCGCCTTGAAAGCGTCCAGCGACTCGGCGCCCGCGACGCCGGCCAGCAGGGCAGTCATCATAATCATTGTGAGTGTGCGCATTCAGTTGCCTCGCTTGAAAAACATCCCGCGAAAACCCAGCAGGCCGAAGCCGGTGGCGATCAATGTAAACAGCGTCACACCGGCAAAACCCGGCCAGTGTACGCCGGTCTCCAGCACCGAATTTTCTGCACGGTTCGGGTCGTAATAGACCCGGACCGGGTGACCCGCTCGATAGCGCGCCGCCTTAACGCGGGCACTATCGCCAAAAACACTGCCCATGAAACGAATTTGGTTGCCGTCGTAAAAGCGTTCGTCGACGCTATAACTGAACAGCAGGCTGAAACGGCTGCGGCTCTCCTTGGCGCGGCGTCGATACCTGGCCTCGACAATACGGCCTTCTACGGACGGCCAGGTATCACTGGCCAAGGCTTGGGGTAATTCCGTGGCGATCGTGTAGGCGCCGAACAGCCCTGCTGCCAACCACAGGCCGAAGAAGAACAAGCCCAAAAACGCCCGAAATACTTTTTGACCCACGCAGCGATCCCTCCCTGGTCGCGACCCCACCTGGACCGCAGGCATCATTAACTAGTTCACCGATTGTGCGGCAAAGTTCCACCATAGGCGGTACATTCATCCGCAATCGAGAAGACGATCACAATTTTATCGATGGGGTCGAACCGCATCGCCTTTTGCATGAGCAATATCGGCCTACCGACACGGCCGGCGCCTGCCTCATGCGGGGCGACGACCGTTTCAAAGATCAACTCGGAACCATGCCTGGCGGCGCCGCCCACCTTGGGAAACGGGTTCGACCCGGCACAGCACAATTCTGATCAGCCCCGGAAAAACTCGGTTAGCCCTCGATTCCCCTTGCGTTTGGTCGGACTATCGAGCAGTATCCACAAGCGATCTACGTTTTGGCCTGCCTTTCAGCTACTCGTCCGGTTCACGGGCGTGCGATTCAAGTCACCCAGTACGACCAGGTTGTTCGTTACCGCGCCCGATTTGCGCGCGGCATTTTATTGTGGAGGCCAAACATGGCTATAGGAACTGTTAAATTTTTTAATCCCGGTAAAGGGTTTGGATTCATCGAGCCGGAAGGCGGCGACAAAGACGTTTTCGTGCACGTCAGCGCG
>Ga0224512_10002582_pt1 | contig 16511 bp, 18 predicted proteins | sample SF_May12_sed_USG_4_FD_169103 | JGI IMG/M metagenome (GOLD analysis project Ga0224512, IMG submission 169103) | Sediment microbial communities from San Francisco Bay, California, United States - SF_May12_sed_USGS_13 | ecosystem: Environmental > Aquatic > Marine > Sediment | place: USA...
CGGCGATCTCGTCGCGGCCCGGTCGCGCGCGACGTCGGATTGCGAGACCGTCTGGCGCACGGCCCGCCCGAAGGCCGATTTTCGGGCCCTGCGGCCCAGCCTGGAGGAAGTCGTGCGGCTGACGCGCGAGGTCGGACAGGCCAAGTCCGCGGCGTTCGGCCGGCCCGTCTACGACGCCCTCATGGATGAATACGAGCCCGGCGCCGACGCAGAGCGGATCGGCGCCATCCTCGAGGACTATGCCGCCTTTCTGCCGGAATTCCTCGATGCTGTGCTGGCGAAGCAGGCGCGCCGCCGCGCGCCCATACCGCCGGACGGGCCGTTCCCGGTGGCGGCCCAGAAACGGCTGTGCCGGCGGATGGCCGAAGCCGTGGGGCTGGATTTCGAGAGCGCCCGCATGGATGAAAGCCTGCATCCGTTTTCCGGCGGCATTGCCGACGACAGCCGGATCACCACCCGTTACAACAAGGCCGATTATACCGAGGCCCTGATGGGCGTGCTGCATGAGGCCGGCCACGCCATGTACGACCGCGGGCTGCCGCGCGAATGGCGGCGCCAGCCGGTCGGGCGCGCGCGTGGCATGACGCTGCACGAGAGCCAGTCGCTGTTGGTCGAGATGCAGATCTGCCGCTCCCGCGCCTTCTTCGACTGGGCGGCGCCGGTTGTCGCAGGGGCGTTCGAGGCGTCCGGCCCGGCGTGGCCGGCCGGTAACCTGCACCGGCTGGCGACTCTCGTACGGCCCGGTTTCATCAGGGTCGATGCGGACGAGGTGACCTACCCGGCCCATATCATCCTGCGCACGCGGCTGGAGCGCGCCCTGATCGCCGGCGACCTTGCGGTCGCGGATCTGCCCGGCGCCTGGAACGACGGCATTGCGAAACTGCTGAACGTTACGCCGCCCAACGACCGGCTCGGCTGCCTGCAGGACCTCCACTGGCCGGACGGCGACTTCGGCTATTTCCCCACCTATACGCTCGGCGCGATGGCGGCGGCGCAGCTCGTGGCGGCGGCGCTCGCGGCCGATGCGGACATCATGACCGGGATCGGACGCGGCGATTTCGCGCCGCTCATGGCCTGGCTGCGGGAGCATGTCCACAGCAAGGGATCGCTGCTGTCGACCGACGCGCTGCTGCGCGAGGCGACCGGTGCGCCGCTCGGCGCCGCGGCCTTCACGGCGCATCTGAAGGAGCGCTACCTGGGGACGGCCTGACGCGCCTTGCTTGCGGCCGGCGGCGCCGCTAGTTTGGGCGCTCGAAAAACAACGGACGGACCCGCGTGCGCTATATCAGCACAAGGGGCGATGCCCCGATCCTGGAATTCGACGAGGTTCTGCTGGCCGGCCTGGCCGCGGACGGCGGTCTCTATGTGCCGGAAAGCTGGCCGCAATTCGGGGCCGACGAACTTCGCGCCCTGCGCGGCCTGTCCTATGCCGAGACCGCTATCCGCATCATGACGCCGTTCCTCGGCGGGCGCGTCGAAGATGCCGCGTTCGCCGGGCTGGTGCACGACGCCTATGCGGGATTCGACCACGCAGCGGTGGCGCCGCTGCGGCAGCTCGACGCCAATCTCTGGCTGATGGAGCTGTTCCACGGGCCGACCCTGGCCTTCAAGGACATCGCGCTGCAGCTTCTCGGGCGCCTGTTCGAGCACGTACTGGCCCGCCGCGGCGAGCGGGTCACCATCGTCGGCGCGACCTCCGGCGACACCGGCTCGGCCGCCATCGAGGCCTGCCGCGGCCGCGACGCGATCGACATTTTCATCCTGCACCCGCATGGCCGGGTGTCTGAGGTGCAGCGCCGCCAGATGACCACGGTCGCGGCGGCCAACGTCCATAATATCGCGATCGAAGGGTCTTTCGACGACTGCCAGGATCTGGTCAAGGCGATGTTCGCCGACCGGCGCTTTCGCGACGAATTGCGGCTCGGCGCGGTGAACTCGATAAACTGGGCACGGATCATGTCTCAGATTGTCTACTATGTTCAGGCTGCGGTGGCGCTGGGAGCGCCCGACCGGTCGGTCGGTTTCGCCGTGCCGACCGGCAATTTCGGCAACGTCTACGCCGGCTATGCGGCACGGCAGATGGGACTGCCCGTTGCCGGGCTCGTCATCGGTTCGAATCGCAACGACATCCTGACCCGTTTCATCGAGACTGGAATTATGGAAATGCGCGACATCGAACCGTCACTGTCGCCGAGCATGGATATCCAGGTCTCGAGCAATTTCGAGCGGCTGCTGTTCGACCTCTGCGGGCGCGAGGGCCGCGCAACCATGGACACGATGATCGAATTCCGCCGCACCGGGACGCTGACCGTGCCGCAGGGTGGCATGAAGACGATCCGCGCGCTGTTCGACGGGCATCGCATGGACGACGACCGGACGCTGGCCGCGATCGCCTCGGAATACCAGGCGCACGGCGAGCTCCTGGATCCGCATACGGTGATCGGCGTCGGCGCGGCCCGCGCAAAGACGCGGTATCCGGCCACGCCCATGGTCGCGCTGGCAACCGCTCACCCCGCCAAGTTCCCCGACGCGGTGGAACGGGCGACCGGGGTCCGCCCAGCCCTGCCGCCGCGGCTGGCCGACCTGCTGGCGCGCGACGAGCGCTACACCGTGCTGCCGAACGATCTGGAGGCGGTGAAGACGCATGTCCGCGCCGGCGCCGCCATGGAGGGCGCGGCGTGAGCGTGCAGTTGACACGGCTGGACAACGGATTGCGCGTCGTCAGCCATACCATGGACGCCGTCGAAACGGTTTCGGTCGGTATATTCGTCGACGCCGGCACGCGCAACGAGCCCGCCGAGATCAATGGTGTGGCCCATCTGATCGAGCATATGGCGTTCAAGGGGACGAAGCGCCGTTCCGCCCTGGATATCGCGGCCGAGATCGAAGCGGTCGGCGGGCATCTGAACGCCTACACGACGCGCGAACATACGGCCTATTATGCGAAGGTGCTGAAAGAAGACGCAGCGCTCGCGGTCGATATCCTGGCCGACATCCTGCAACACTCGACATTCGACACCGAGGAACTGGCCCGCGAGCGCAGTGTCGTGCTGCAGGAGATCGGGCAGGCGCACGACACGCCGGACGACGTCGTCTTCGACCATTTCCAGTCGACAGCCTTTCCCGAACAACCGCTGGGCCGTCCGGTCCTCGGCGATGCCGAGCGGGTGCGAAAGATGCCGCGTGAGGCGATTGTCGGCTACATGGGCGAGGCTTACGGCAGCGGCGGCATGGTGCTGTCCGCCGCCGGGATGATCGAGCACGAGCACCTGGTGGCCCTGGCCGAGTCGCTGTTTCGGGATTTGCCCCGCCACGGTCCGCTGCGCAACGAGACCGCGGCCTATGGCGGCGGATCCTACATGGAAGACAGGGACCTCGAGCAGGTCCATCTTACCGTAGGGTTTCCGAGTATCGGCCTGCACGATCCCGATCTTTATGCAGCGTCCGTCTTCTCGGTCCTGTTCGGCGGCGGCATGTCGTCGCGGCTGTTCCAGGAGATTCGAGAGCGTCGCGGGCTGGTCTATTCGATCCACAGCTATGGATCGCATTATTCCGACTGCGGCCTCTTCGGCATTTATGCGGGCACGGGCGAGCATGAGCTCGCGGAACTCATGCCGGTATTGTGCGAGGAAATCCGCCGTCTCGTCGACAGCCTGGAGGACTCCGAGATCCGGCGGGCGCGAAACCAGCTCAAGGCGGCGACCCTGATGTCGCTGGAATCGACCGGGTCGCGGGCCGAACAGATCGGCGAGCAGGTGCTGATCTACGGCCGGCCGATTCCCATCGCCGAAGTCGTCCAGCGGATCGAAGCCGTCGATGCCGCCGCGGTTGCCCGCGTCGCCCGGCGCATTTTCGGCGGCCGGCCGTCGCTTGCCGCCATCGGGCCCCTGCGCCGGATGATGGCGTATGACGAGTTCGCCGCAAGCCTGTCTGCCTGAACCGCGCGGGGACACCGGGATAACAGAGAATGTGGTGGTTCTTCCGCAACCGGGTGTCGGGCACAACGCTGACCGGTCAACGTGTCATACTTCGCGCGCCGGTCGCGCGCGACGCCAAGGCGTGGGCGGCGCTACGGCAGCAGAGCGAGGAATTTCTGAAACCCTGGGAACCGACCTGGCCGCCGGACGGAGCCTCGCGCGCGGCCTTTCGTCGGCGCCACGCGCAGATCCGGGATGAATGGCGTGCCGGCAGCGGCTACGGATTTCTCGTCTTCGACCGCGCAAACAGCGACCTGGTCGGTGGTATAACGCTGTCCAACATACGGCATGGCGTGTCCGCTACCGGCAGCCTGGGTTACTGGATCGGCGAGCCCTATGCCCGGCGCGGCTATATGACCGCGGCGATCGCCTGTGTTCTGGATCACGCCTTCGGCCACCTGAATCTCCATCGGGTCGAGGCGGCCTGCCTGCCGCACAACGACGCGAGTCGTGGCCTGCTCTTGAAATGTGGCTTTGGCGAAGAGGGACTGGCACGCGGCTACCTGAAGATCGACGGCCGCTGGCGCGACCATGTTCTGTTCGGCATTCTGCGCGACGATCCACGCCCCGGCGGCGGCGAGCAATAACGATCCGGGGGAATACACCCGGTCAGGCGTGGCCGGCTTCGCCCGACAGCAGCGAAAGGTCGATGCCCAGCTTGGCGAGGGACTGTTCCCATTTGGCGTCGGGATGGTCGCCGAACAGCAGGGATTCGTCGGCATTCACGTTAAGCCAGGAATTCTGCTGGATCTCGCCGTCGAGCTGGCCTGCGCCCCAACCCGCGTAACCCAGCGCCAACAGCGCCCGGCGGGGGCCGCAGCCTTTGGCGATATCCTTGAGAATATCGACGGTCGCGGTCAAGCTGACAGCCTCGTTGACCTGGATGGTGCTGCCTTGGGCGTAGTCGTTGGTATGGAGGACGAAGCCGCGTCCCGACTCTACCGGCCCGCCGACATGGATCGGGATGCCGGCATCGCGGGCGTTCGATTCGATTCCCAGTTGTTCCAGGAGATCGGGAAAACTCAACTCGTCCGCAAGCTGGTTGATCACCAGGCCCATCGCCCCGTCGGCGTTATGGACGCACAGATAGATCACTGACCGCTCGAATCGCGTATCCTGCATATGCGGCATCGCGATCAGCAGCTGACCGGTCAGATATCCAGGATTGTCGTCCTTATCAATCAATTGCGCCTCGCCGTAGACCGCAACCCACCGCTGCGGGAGTGCCGCAGGACGGGGACGGGCGTTCGATGCCTGCAGAAAAGATATTACGAAACTGCGGTTAAACAAAGGTCAAGCGGGCCGTTTTTTGCGTCGGGGGCCGGTATTCCGCGCAAAACTAGGGTACACTGCGCAACAAGATACCGTGAACACCAAAGGCCGTTCCGCATGATATGGGAAAAATCGGCGCATGCCTCAGCCATATTGGGCTGTATGCTTCTGCTGCTTGCGGGCTGCGCGGCGGGCGGCGGTGCCGGTGCCATGTCGCCGGACCCGGCCGAATCCGTCCGCCCAGACGCGGAAATCGCCGGGGAATCGTTCCGCAAGGCGGTCGCGCTGAGCCGCGAAGGCCGGATTGTTGATGCCGTGCAGTGGTACCGGATGGCTGCCGAGCGAGGCCATACCGAAGCACAGTTCCTGCTCGGCACGATGTACCGGACCGGGCGCGGTGTGAGTCGGGATTTCGCGGCTGCGGCGTACTGGTATCAGCAGGCGTCCCTCGCGGGCAACGCGTGGGCCCAGTTCAGCCTCGGCAATATGCATATCCGCGGCGAGGGGCTGCCGCGCAATCCGCATGAAGGTGTCCGGCTCTACCGGATGGCCGCCGATCAGGGTCACCGCGAGGCCCAGTACAATCTGGGAGCGCTGTATTACAATGGCGACGGCGTGGCGCGTGACTACGTCGAGGCCGAAAGTTGGTTCTCCAAGGCCGCCGCGAGTGGCGATTCCGCTTCCCAGTTCGCACTTGGCCGTATGTACTCGACCCCCCACAACGGCGTGCGTCTCGACCGTGTGCGGGCGCACGCCTGGTATACGCTGGCAGCGAACGCCGAGTATCCCGACGCGGCCGCTGCCGCCCGCCGCCTGGAACGGAAAATGAGTGCCGCCGAGCGCGCATCGTCGCGCGCGATGGCGCGGCGTTTTGCCGCGGAACTCGCACAGTAGCGCGCCTGCGAACACGGCTCCGTGAACACAGGATTGTGACGACACATGGCGGCGGGAACCCTATATATGCATCGGACAGTCCTGCCGGCATTGCCGCAGTCGCCGCCGGCGCGCGACAATTTTGGAACGAAATGATACGAAACGGTCCCAGATTCATCACGGCAGCCTCGCTGTCCGCCGTAATTATGGCGCTGGCAATACCCGGAGCGTCGGCCGCCGCCACGGATCCTGATGCCAGCGCGTGGAACACCACAGAACAGCTTGAGATGAGGCTGGTCTCGGCGGTCACCGGCACCGGCGAGCTCGACGCGCTGCGGTTCGGCCTGCACTTCCGCATGCAACCTGGCTGGAAGATCTATTGGCGCTCCCCGGGCACTGCAGGCTTCCCGCCCGATATCAAGTGGACGGAATCGGTCAACCTTTCCACCGTGGACGTGGCCTGGCCGGCGCCCGAACGGTTCATGATCTTCGGCCTCGAGAGCCTCGGCTACAAGGACGAGGTCGTGCTGCCGCTGACGGTACGGCCGCAAATGCCCGGCGCGCCGCTCCGCGTCCGTGCCGAGGTAAATTATCTTACCTGCAAGGAGCTGTGTGTGCCCGGCAACGGCGTGCTGGCGCTGGACATCCCCGGCGGAGCGGCCCTGGCTTCGCCCCATGCGGCGCTGATCGACCGCTACCGGGCGCAGGTGCCGGTGGCCGCTTATGTGCTCGGGGTCGCGGTAGAGGAGGCGGTGCTGAAGCCGGACGCGGACGAGACGGTGCTGCTGCGCCTCGCGATCAGGTCGGATGAGCCCCTGGTAAAACCCGATGTTTTCGTCGAGGGCCCGTTGACCGTCTTTTTTGAGACACCGCAGGTCGCGCTTTCCGGCGACGGACGGGGCGCCGTCGCGACCCTGCGCGGGTCGGGCGCTGAGCCGGCGGAGATGCTTGCCGAGCCGCTGCTGGTGACGCTGGTTGACGGCGACCGCGCGGTCGAGCAGGCCGTGTCCGGCAGACTGGTCCAAGCGTTTCCGGCTCTGCCGTCCGGCTATGGGGCGACTTCGGGAGGTGGCGTTTCATTGTGGGTGATCCTCGGGCTCGCACTGGTCGGCGGCCTGATCCTCAACCTGATGCCCTGCGTGCTGCCGGTGCTGTCTCTGAAGTTCCTCAGCGTGCTGGGCCATGGCGGGCGCGAGAATGCCGAAGTGCGCATCGGGTTCCTCGCGTCGGTCGCGGGCATCATCACCAGTTTTCTTGTGCTGGCGGCCGCACTGGCCGCGATGAAGGCGGCCGGCGCGACGATCGGCTGGGGGATTCAGTTCCAGCAGCCGGTGTTTCTCGCGATCATGGTTGTGGTGATCGTCCTGTTCGCCTGCAATCTGTTCGGTCTCTTTGAAATCGTGCTGCCGCAGAAACTGAGCAATCTGGCCTCCGTCGACTCCGGCCCGAAGCATGACCATCATCATTCGCTGGGCGGCCATTTTCTGACTGGCGCCTTCGCGACGCTGCTCGCCACACCGTGTTCCGCGCCGTTCCTCGGCACCGCCGTCGGTTTTGCGCTGAGCCGCGGGACCGGCGAGATCTTCCTCGTTTTCGGCGCTCTCGGGCTCGGCCTGGCGGCGCCGTACCTGCTGGTCGCGGCGTTCCCCGGCGTGGCCACCCGGCTGCCGCGGCCGGGCGCCTGGATGGTTACGATGAAAAAGGCCCTGGGCCTTTTGCTGGTCGCGACCGGCGCGTGGCTGGTCACCGTCATCGCCTCCGAAACCGGCGTTGACACCGCCATCGGCATCGCCGTGCTGGCGGCGGCGATCGGCCTCGTGTTGTGGCTACGCCGGATGGAAGGCTCACGCCTCGGGCGGCATGCGGGCAAGATCGCTGGCCTGCTCGCCATCGCCATCGTGGCGGCGCCGGTCCTTGCGCCGTCGGACGGCGCAGCCGACGGGAAACGGGCCTTCGACAACACCGTCTGGCAACCGTTCGACGAGGCGGAAATCCGCCGGCTCGTCAACGACGGACAGACGGTGCTGGTCGACGTCACCGCGGACTGGTGCATCACCTGCCAGGTCAACAAGGCTGCGGTGCTGAACCGCGATCCCGTCGCCGCATTGCTGGAAGATGGCGTCATCGTCGCCATGCGGGCCGACTGGACCCTGCCGAGCCAGGAAATCGCGGACTATCTCGCGAAGTTCGGCCGCTACGGGATTCCGTTCAACGCCGTGTACGGACCCGACGCGCCCGACGGCGTCATGCTGCCGGAAATCCTGGTGACCAACAGCGTGCTGGCCGCCGTGGAGCGGGCCGGCGGCGCGGGGGCCGTCGCGTTGCGCTGATCCGGACCTGGAAGGCTGGACAAATGCGCCCGCGCGGCTAATTTTCCCGGCAGCCGGAGTCCTTCCGGCACGGCGCGTCGAGCGACCGCCGGCACGAAATCTGGACAGTAAGATTGGGGGTAACGATGACCATCAGCACAGGCGACTCGATCCCGGGCGCAACACTCTTCCGCATGGGCGCTAGCGGGCCCGAACCGGTCGACACGAAGGAGTATTTCAAGGGCCGCAAGGTCGTCGTGTTCGGACTGCCGGGGGCATACACCCCGACCTGCTCGGCCCAGCATGTGCCGGGTTTCCTCAACCATGCGGACGAGTTCAGGGCGAAAGGCGTCGACGCCATCGCCTGCATATCGGTGAACGATGCGTTCGTTATGGGCGCTTGGGGCAAGGACCAGGGTGTCGGCGACAAGATCGACATGCTGGCCGACGGCAGCGCCGATCTGGCAAAGGCGATGGGGCTCGACCTCGATCTCTCGGAGCGCGGCTTTGGCATTCGCTCGCAGCGCTTCGCCATGGTCGTCGAGGATGGTGTGGTCAAGGCGCTGGCCGTGGAGGAACGGCCTGGGCTCGACGTCTCCGCCGCGGAAAAGATGCTCGACAAGGTGTGAGTCGGCGGCACAGTCGGTTTACGGGCGGCAGGATCGCCTGCCGCCCGTTTCTCCGGAGATATCCGTTAAATCCGCTCCGCCCGGCTCAACGGTTTCGGAAGCGGTCGGTGGCCTCCAGCAGTTCGTGCAGGATGCCCGGTTCCGAGAACGCGTGCCCAGCGTCGTCGACGAGCCGTAAATCGGCCTCCGGCCAGGCGCGATGCAGGTCCCAGGCGGAGGTAACCGGGGTCGCCATGTCGTAGCGGCCCTGCACGATGACCGCCGGGATATGCCGGATGCCGCCGATATTTTCCAGCAGCCAGCCATCGTTTTCGAGAAATCCGCCATTGATGAAGTAATGGCATTCGATCCGCGCGAAGGCGTCGGCGAACCGCTCGGCCCCGAAACCCGAGACTCGTCCGGGGTTGGGCAGCAGCGAGACCGTCGCGCCTTCCCACATGCTCCAGGACCGGGCGGCCTCGAGCCGCGCCTTCGCATCGTCGCCCGTCAACCGGCGGTAATAGGCCGCGATCATGTCGCCGCGCTCGCCCTCCGGGATCGGGGCGCAGAACTTCTCCCACTCGTCGGGGAAAACCGCCGCCGCCCCGCCGCCATAATACCAGTCCAGTTCCTTGCGGCGCAGCAGGAAGATCCCGCGCAGCACCAGGTCGATAACGCGGCCCGGATGGGTCTCGGCATACGCCAGCGCCAGCGTGCTGCCCCAGGACCCGCCGAACACCTGCCATCGCCCGATGTCCAGAGCCTCGCGAATCCGCTCCATATCGGCGATCAGGTGCCACGTCGTGTTGTGCTCCAGCGAGGCATGCGGCGTGCTGCGGCCACAGCCGCGCTGGTCGAACAGCACGATGCGGTAGGCGGACGCGTCGAACAGCCTGCGGTAGACCGGCATCGCGCCGCCGCCGGGGCCGCCGTGCAGAAAGATCACCGGCTTGCCGTTCGGGTTCCCCGATTCCTCGAAATAGATCCGGTGGCCGTCCACCTCCAGATGATCCGACCGGCGGCAATCGATCGCCGGATACAGGTCCCGCCGCGCGCCCATCCCTGCCTCCTTCACCGCTTCGGCATCGCCTGGCGCGCCAGCTTGTCGGCGCGCTCGTTCTCCGGATGCCCGGCATGACCTTTGACCCAGTGCCAGCTTACTTCATGGTCGGCCAGCGCCGCTTCCAGCCGCCGCCACAGGTCTTGGTTCTTCACCGGCTTTTTGGCCGCGGTCTTCCAGCCGTTGGCCTTCCACGCCGGGAGCCATTTGGTGATGCCGTCGCGCAAATAGGTGCTGTCGGTGTAAAGGTCGGCGAGCACCTCCCGTTTCAGCGATTCCAGGGCGCGGATCGCCGCCATCATCTCCATGCGGTTGTTGGTGGTGTCGCGCGCGCCGCCGGACATCTCCTTCTCGGCGCCTTTCCAGCGCAGGATCGCACCCCAGCCGCCAGGTCCGGGATTGCCGCCGCAGGCGCCGTCGGTGAAAATCTTGACCCGCTCTTTCGCCATGGTTCGCCTCCTCAGTCCAGCCCGTAGGCGCCCGGCGACGCGACGCCCTGGTGAAACTGCAGGATCGTAAGGTACTCCAGCGGATCCTTCGGCCGCACCATCGCGCCTTCCGGGTGGTGCAGCCAGTCGTACAGCCGGGTCAGCAGGAAGCGCAGGGCCGAGCCGCGGGCGAGCACCGGCATCGCCGCCAGTTCGGCGTCGGAAAACGCGCGCACGCCGCGATAGGCGGACAGCATGGCTCGCGCCTTGGTGATGTTGAAGCTGCGGTCGCGCTCGAAGCACCAGGCGTTCAGGCAGGTCGCCAGATCGTAGGCGAGAAAATCGTTGCAGGCGAAATAGAAATCAATCAGTCCGGACAGCGAGTCGCCGACGAAGAAGACATTGTCCGGAAAGAGATCCGCATGGCAGACTCCCGACGGCAGATCCTTCGGCCAGTGCGATTCCAGGAACGCCAGTTCCTCAGAGAGGCGATCGGTGAGTCCCGCCTGCACCTCGCCGGCCCGCTGTGCCGAGGCCTCGAGCAGGGGCCGCCAGCTGTCCACGGACAGCGCGTTGCGCCGGGTCATCGCGAAATCCTGGCTCGCGACGTGGAGCGCCGCGAGTGCGCGGCCGACTTCGGTACAATGCCGGGTCCTGATGCGCCGCGGCCACATGCCTTTCAGGAATGTCACGATTACCGCCGGCCGGCCGCACAGCCGCCGCAGCGCCTTGCCGTCGCGCCCGTGCACCGGGGTCGGGCAGGGGATCGCCTTGTCCGCAAGATGCTCCATCAGGCCGAGGAAGAATGGCAGGTCCGCCTCGGCTACGCGTTTTTCATAAAGCGTGAGGATGAAGTTGCCCTGGCCGGTCTGAATGAGATAGTTGGTGTTCTCGACGCCCTCGGCGATGCCCTTGCACGATAGCACCGGGCCGAGATCGTATTCCCCGATGAAGCGCTCCAGGTCCTCGTCCCCGACTTCCGTATAGACGGCCATATCCGGGAGCGTCAGGCGCTGAGCGCGCGCGGCAGGTTGAAATGCATCGACTCCTCGCCGACCGAGATTTCCTCGACTGAAAGATCGTACCGTGCGCCGCAGGCGGCGATCAGTTCCTCCACCAGGACTTCCGGCGCCGACGCGCCGGCCGTGATGCCGAGCGTCCGCACACCGTCCAGTTGCCGCCAGTCGATCTCCTCGGCGCTCTGCAGCAGGAATGCATTGGCGCAGCCGGCGCCGCGCGCGACCTCCACGAGGCGCTGGGAGTTCGACGAGTTCGGCGCGCCGACCACGATCAGCGCATCGCACCGCGGCGCGAGCGCCTTGACCGCGCTCTGGCGGTTCGTCGTGGCATAACAGATGTCTTCCTTGCCCGGCCCCTCGATATCGGGGTACCGCTGCTTCAGTGCCCGCAGAATCGCCGCCGTATCGTCGACGGACAGTGTGGTCTGGGTAATATAGGCAAGCGGCTGGTCCGCCCGGAACGCGAGCGCCGCCACCGCTTCCACCGTTTCGACCAGATGAATCGCGCCTGCGGGAAGTTGACCCATGGTCCCGACGACTTCGGGATGCCCTTCATGGCCGATCAGGATGATCCCCCGTCCCGCTGCATGGTGGTGTTCGGCTTCGTGGTGGACCTTGCTGACCAGCGGGCAGGTGGCATCCAGATACATCATGTCGCGGCGCTGCGCTTCCATTGGCACGCTCTTCGGCACACCATGTGCCGAGAACACCACCGGCCGGTCGGCCGGCGCTTCATCGAGCTCGTCCACGAATACGGCGCCCTGTGCCTCGAGCGAGGCCACCACATGCCGATTGTGCACGATCTCGTGCCGTACATAGACCGGCGCGCCGTGCTTTTCGAGCGCCATTTCGACGATCTTGATGGCGCGGTCAACACCCGCACAGAACCCGCGCGGCGCCGCAAGGAGGACTTTTAAGGATGGGCCCATGGAGTTGCTGTTCCGCCTGTGGTTCCGGTTCATCGGCCGCGGCGCCGGCGCCGGTCGCCGGTTCGCGGGCCTTGTGCAAGCACCGGCGCATCTTTAGTATCGCCCGCGCTGCCCCGTCAATTGCCGATCAACCGCAGTTTCCGGGCGCCGCCAAAATACCACAGGCGCGAACAGGATTGAAACCGAAGGCTGACACATATGGCCGAACCCGAAATAGCTCAAAAGGAACCCTACGCGGTTGAAGTGGAGGAAGGCAGGTCCTATTTCTGGTGCCGCTGTGGAAAGAGTGCAAAGCAGCCCTTCTGCGATTCCAGCCATAAGGGAACGGAGTTTGCGCCGGTCAGGTACAAGGCCGGGAAGTCCGGGACCGTCTATTTCTGCGGGTGCAAGCGGAGTGGCGATGCGCCGCTGTGCGATGGCACCCACAAAACTCTCTAGGTCGATTGTGCACGGCAATTGTTGGCCGATGGTGCGGCTGGTCGCGGCCGGCGTTCTGATGTCGATCGTCGCCGGCTGCAGCGGCGACGACGCCAAAGACGTGGCGCCGTGCCCGTCGGCGCGGGTCATGGCCGAACCGTCCGAGTTGACGCGTTTCCAAGAGGGGCCGGGCCGCGACCCCACCGACATCCTGTTCGAGGCCGCGTTCATGCGAGTCGCCGGTGAGTGCAGCTATGACGCCGAGGGCGGCGAGATCGACATAGAGCTGAATGTCATTATCGATATTCTGCGGGGCCAGGCGAACCACAACGGCGAGGCGTCGCTCCGGTACTTCGTGGCCGTGGCGGAACGCGGTGAGGAGATCGGGCAGCAGCCGGCCGTGAGCGGCCGCAAGGCCTTTGCCGTGCAGGTGTCCTTCCCCGAGTCGCGCAAAAACATCCGCTATACCGACGTGCTCGAAATCACGATACCGCGGCCGGACGCGCGCAGCGTGCGCGGCTATAGGGTGTATCTGGGATTCGAACTCACGCCCGAGGAGCTTGCCTTTAACAAGCGGAAGCTCGGGTTTTGAAGCGCCGCGTTTGACATTGCGGGTCTGACGAATATTCTTGCGGGACGGGGGTGCCGTCCCGCCGGTTTTACGGAGGTTGATGACGATGAGCGATCTTCGGTTTTCCGAGGAACATGAATGGGTTTCCGTCGACGGCGATGTCGCCACGGTGGGGATCAGCGATTTCGCACAGGAACAGCTGGGCGACGTGGTCTTCGTCGAGCTTCCGGAAATCGGCCGGTCGGTCAATCGCGGCGACGAGGTGGCGGTCGTCGAATCGGTCAAGGCGGCAAGCGAGATTTACACCCCGCTTTCGGGCGAGATCATCGAGATCAACGGGGCGCTGACGGACGAGCCCGGCACCGTGAACGGATCGCCGGAAGCGAAAGGCTGGTTCTTCAAGCTGCGCATGAGCGACGCATCGCAGGTCGACGAACTCATGGATGCGGCCGCCTACAAGACGTTCGCCGACGAGCAGGGCTGAATCCGTCTGTCATTGCGAGCAGCTGGTGAAGCAATCCAGCCGCCCCGCTATTCTGGATTGCTGCGGTGCTTCGCGCCACGCAATTACAGCCTTTCGCGTCACGCAGGGATTTCCGTGATTAGGCGTCGGCACGGCACGGGCCGTCTTGCCGGCGATACGCACCTCAGTGCAGCTTGTCGGACAGCACCTTGATTGCGTCGGACACCGATTTCTCGCCCGCCTTGCCGGCCAGCTTCTCCTCGAGCAGTTTTGCGGTCGCGCCGATCGCCAGCTCCACGGCCCTGTTGCGAATATCGTCCAGCGCCGCCGCCTCGGCCTGGGCGATTTTCTCAGCCGCCTGCTGTTCTCGGCGCGTTATCGACGCCTCGAGTTCGGTCTCGGCGTGGGCTCTGGCACGCTCGGCTTCCTCGCGCGCATGCTCGATGATCGTCTCGGCCTCCTGCAAGGCTTCGCGCTGCCGCCTCTGATAGCTCGCAAGGGTCGACTGGGCCTCTTCGCGCAGCCGTTGCGCCTCTTCGATTTCCTCGCGGATCTTCGCGATCCGCTCGTCGAGCGCGCCGGTCAAGATGCGTTTGCCGGGCTTGTAGGCGAGGACCACGAACACCACGAATGCCACTCCCGCCCAGAACGTCGTGCTGTGCCAGAGACTCTCCATCAACCGGCCTCCTTCAGGGCCTTCTTGACCGCCGCCTTGGCGTCGGCCGCCGAGACCTTGACGCCGGCGAGCCTGGCGGCCGCCTGCTGAACCACATCCGCCGCGACGTCCTGGAGGCTTGCGATCGCAGGCTTCTTGGCCTCCGCGATCCGCGCCTCCGCGGCCCTGGTATCCTCGGCCAGCCGTGCGGCAACCGCAGACCGCTGTTCCGCCGCCTTCGCAGCGATCGCCTCGGCCGCCTCGCGGTGGATTGCGTGGGCCTTCTCGGCGGCCTCGGCCAGCGCCTTCTCGTATGCCGCCATGGCCGCCTCCGCTTCTTCGCGATGCGCCGCCGCCTTGTCGAGATCGTCGTCGATCTTTTGCCGGCGCGCCTCGAGCGCCCCGCCAATCTTCGGCAATGCGTTGGTGCGCATGGCGATGAAGAAGATCACCAGGATGACAGCCAGCCAGAACAGTTGCGAGGGGAAGGTGGCGGAATCGAACTGGGGCATGCCCCCGCTGCCCTCGGAAGCCGCGATGGCGGCACCGGGAAGCAGGACGGGCGCGACTGCGAGTCCGGCCATCGCGATGGATCTGACAAAAGCGACCATCATTACGGTTCCCGTGGTTGCCCGGTCCGCGGAGCGAAGCGGTTTCCGACGCCGCGCTGTGGCGCCGGAGACAGTCGCCTCAGGCAAAAAGGATCAGGAACGAGATCAGCAGGGCATAGAGCGCCACCGCCTCGACCAGCGCGAAGCCCAGCATCGCCATCGGGAAGATCTGCGGGCGGGTCGCCGGGTTGCGTGCGATCGACCCGATCAGCGACGAAAATATATTTCCGATACCGACACCCACGCCGGACAGTCCGATCACGGCAAGGCCCGCGCCGATCATCTTTGCGGCATCAAGTTCCATAGTCTTGGTTCCCCGTCTATTGGTCCAGAAAGATCCTGCGGCCCTGGTGCCGGGCCGCACTAGTGGAGGTTAAGCGCGTCGTTCAGATACAGGCAGGTCAGAACTGTGAAGACATAAGCCTGAAGAAAGGCGACGAGCAATTCGAATCCGGTAAGCGCCACGTTCATCGCGATCGGCGCAAGGCCGCCGAGACCCAACGTTGCTGCGCCCAGCGGCACGACAAATCCGGCGAATACCTTGATCATTGTATGCCCGGCCATCATGTTCGCGAACAGGCGGATCGACAGGCTGACTGGCCGCGACAGATAGGAAATGATCTCGATCGGGACCATCATCAGCAGCATCGGGGCCGGCACGCCCTTGGGCACGAAGAAGCTGAGGAAATGCATTCCGTGTTTGGCGATGCCGATGCCGGTTACGGCGACGATGACCGTGACCGCCAGCGCGGCGGTCACGATGATGTGGCTGGTGTAGGTGAAGCTGCCGGGAATGAGGCCCAGCAGGTTTCCGAACAGAATGAACATGAACAAGGTGAAAATGTACGGGAAGTAGCGCCTTCCCGCGTCGCCCACATTGTCCCGGATCATGTTCGCGACGAACTCGTAGGTCATCTCGGCCATCAGCTGCATGCGGCCGGGAACCAGCGCCCGCCGCCGCGCGCCGAGCGTCAGAAACGCCGTCGCCGTTACCGTCGCCAGCGCCATCCAGGCTGCGGAATTGGAGAACGAAAGGTCCACCCCGCCGATCTCGATCGGGATATAGGGGTGGATTTCAAACTGTTCGAGTGGACCCGCCACGTTCGACCTCGCCTACCGTTCGCCCTGCTGATCCTTCGTTTGCGTCGCCGCATCCGCGCTCTTTGCTTTCCCTGCCGCGCCCTCTTCCGCGTTCCCGTCCTCGCCCGGCTTTCGATAACCAACCGCCAGGCCATAGCCCATGGCAGCCCGATAGACGTTGAGGATCGACGCCCCCGCGCCAAGCAGGAAGAACACGACCAGGAACCACGGGCCCGTTC
>Ga0224512_10002583_pt1 | contig 16510 bp, 8 predicted proteins | sample SF_May12_sed_USG_4_FD_169103 | JGI IMG/M metagenome (GOLD analysis project Ga0224512, IMG submission 169103) | Sediment microbial communities from San Francisco Bay, California, United States - SF_May12_sed_USGS_13 | ecosystem: Environmental > Aquatic > Marine > Sediment | place: USA: California...
GCTGCCGTTCAGGAAAAGTACCGAAACCTGCCGGTTCAAATCGTTGATATCCCGGTCCAGGCGGTCGATTGCCTCCATGATTTCGCGCTCGCGCGGGGCCAGCATCGGCATCAGCCGTTCCCGGGTTTCGGTGTAGGCGCCGCTCAAGCGGTTAAAACTTGGCCAGGCTTCGTCCTCGATGAACTCGTCGTCGTGCAGCAGCATGGATTGCATGAAGCGCGTGCGGCTCTGAATGATCGTCGACAGTTCGTTGATCAGGCTGATCTTTTCGAGCTGCCGCGTAACCTTCAGGTTGACGTCGCTAGTGCCGATGCTGGACGAGTTAAAGGCGATGAATGCCAGCGTTATCATCATCAGGATAACAATGGCAAAACCGTAGATTAAAAGGCGCGTGGGGTGGTGCATTAACCTAATCGTAGCCTTGAATCGGATGCCTTCCAGATGATGCGGACTAACATTAAACTGATTATAGGAGAGAAGCGCAAATTTTCCGCTGAACGTCGTCGATATCGCGATAAACCACGCCGTGCAGGTCGCTGTCGAGCATGATTACGGTTTTGTGCTCGGCGACGATCAGTTTTTGCAGGGTCTGGACGCTTTGCGGGTCGACGACGGGATCTCGATCTCCCTGGAAAAGGTAGACATCTGCGTTGATCGTGAGCTTATCTTTGGTTAAATGGTCGATAAATTGCTGTAGCTGGTAAAGCGCCCGAACCGGTATGTGCTGGTAATTGACGTCCGCGTTCTCGGGCCGGTTCGGCGTGAACGGGACCAGTCCCTCGTCGGTTACCCAGCTCACCAGCCGGTTGGCGTGATGCACCAGCGGGATGAATACCATGTTCCTGTTCCTGAAACGCACCGGGGCGTTGATGCTGGTAACCGATTTGATTCGTTTATGCGGATTGTTGGCGGCGTGGTTCAGGGCCAGCAGCCCGCCGGTCGAAAAGCCGACGATATGTACCGTGCGGCTGAACGCCTTGATGATATCGTAGCCACGTTCGACCGAGGTCGCCCATTCGTGCCAGTTGCGGTTGCGCAGGTCCCAGGGTGAAGTGCCATGACCCTTCAGCCGCACCCCCAGCACGTGATGACCGTCGGCATGCAGGCGTTCGCCCAGGCTGCGCAATTCGGCAGGGCCGGACAGGAAGCCATGGATCAATAGTACCGCGCTAGCAGTCTCGCGTTTCGATTTAAGAAAGTACCAGTTGGCGTCGGCGGTTTGCGTCTGTTGCGAGTTGATTTCCTGGTAGCGCGGCTTTTGGAATTTCTTAAGGTCCCACGGGTAGGCGATAATTTCATCGTTGAAGCGAAGCTCGGCCAGCGCGCGCGCATCCAGCTTGTCGATTCTCGTCATCGCGTTTTCGATGATCCGGGTTACCTTCGATAGCGGGCTGATCTCGTTGGCGTAGACGCTGATCAGATTTTCGGTGCGAACCTCGTCTATTTCGAAGTCTTCGATGATTTTCTGATCGAGCACGTAGTCGCCTTTTTCGATATGCAATAGCCGCATGCTTTGCGCCGTTTTCAACAATTGATCCAGCCGGCTGCTGCCACGGTTGACGATGGCGCCGTATTCTTCGGGATTACAGAGGCTGCGGTGCAGGTCGTAACTCGACTTCTGCAACAGCTTGATGCTGACGTAGAGCATCTTGTGAAAACGGCCGCAGTCGATCCGCCGCAGGCCCTGCTGAAACAGCTTTAAGATGATCCATGAGGCGATATGACTCAGGTTTATCGTGACCGCCTCGTACATGGAGCGCATGTAATCGTCGCGCAGCTTGTTGGACTTCGCGCGCATGCCGATCGTGAGTATGCGCGCGCCCCAGTGCCCCGGCTTCGGTTTGAGCGCGAACAGTTCGTTCAGGGATTCGAAACGATGCACCACGTTCGGCAGCAGTCGTTTTTCCCACCAGCGCCAGTAATCGCCCGCGATCAGCGGCCGCGAAAAACGGATATCCATGTCGGTATGCTTGAATAACAGGTTGCCCTCGATGATCAATTCCTCGGCAAAACGCTTATTGATGCTCTTGTTAAACAGGCGGGCGGCCTGGTGCAGGATATTGTCGCTGACGCGAATCGGGTAAAAGGTGATGTGGCTCGGCACGATGACGGTGGGCTTGACCGCCTTGATCATCAAGTCCTCGACATCGTCGAACTGCAGCTGTTCGGCCCAGCGTTCCACCTGCCGGTAGTTGCCGGCCGAGTAGTCGCGCAGCAGCGCCGTCTTGAAGGCATCCAGCGCCAGCGCGATTACCGCCGATCCCCGGTGATGCTTGCGGCGCTCGTTGGCCGAGCGCGAAAAAATACCGTATCGCCCCTTTTGATCGACCACGCGCTTGTCCTTGACCATTCCTCCCTCGGGAAAAACCACCAGCTTGCGGTCGTGCAGGATTTCGCGAACCAGGAACGGAAACAGATTCGGCAGGTCGTTCGGCACCACGCCGATCGAGTAAAGGAACTGGCTAAAGCGCTCGTCGCCGGCGAAAAACTCGGCCGCTGCCACCGATCGGCAATAGGCGCCCGTCGCTTCGTGGATCAGGTACTGCGGAATAAAGGTTTCGAAACGCGCGAAATGATTGAAAAGAAATATATCGCCCTGCTGTACCGGGTCTTCCTCGGCGGTTTCATCCCGGTGCATCTTGATGTTGAGCTTGAGCAGTTTTTTCGTGGTACGGAATGCCCTGACGCAAAATTTGTAAATTCTGGTGTTGATTTCAGGATTTTCTCGATCGACGGACATTTAGCGGCTTCCTGTAGTTGCCATTGCTCGCTGCGATTGTAAGCCCATATGCGTTAAGGCCCTAAATTATGTTCAGAAGTTCCGATCGCGGCCGATACAAACCGCGTTACTAACGCTTTAGAATATTAGAATATCAATGCGCCAGCGTATCTGTACCTACCTGCTGTTAATCCTTGCTGTTACGCACGTTGCCGCGCAGGCCGAACAGGCGGGTTACGATTTCCGCATCGTCATCGACGTTACCGACAGCATGCAGCAGACCGACCCGCAGAATCAGCGGGCGGCGGCGTTGAAGCTGTTGAACGGCCTGATACCCTCCGGGTCGCTGGCAGGCGTCTGGACCTTCGGCCGCTACGTCGACATGGCCGTGAAGTGGGGCAGGGTAGACGATAACTGGCGCGAGCAGGCCGACCTCGGGGCCGGCAAGATACATTCCAACGCCGAATTGACCAATATCGAAAACGCGCTGGCGCGCGCCAGCGTCGGCTGGGACCGGGCCGACGCCAATACCAGGCGAATCCTGCTGCTGCTCACCGACGGCAAGGTCGAGGTTTCCGTCGATCCCGACAAGAACCAAAAATCGCGCGCCCGGGTGCTGGACAAAAACCTCGCCGCGCTCAAGAAGGCCGCGGTTCAGGTGCACAGCATCGCCCTGTCAGACGCAACCGACGAGGTGTTGCTGAAACGACTGGCCGTCGAGACCGGGGGATCCTTCACCATCGCGCAAACCGCCGACGAGCTGCAAAAGCTGTTTTACCGGGTGTTCGAACGCGCGCTCCATCCGGATACGGTTGCTATGCAGGGCAAGGCGTTTCAGGTAGACGCCAGCATCAGCGAAATGACCCTGCTGATTTTTCGCGATGACGCGAGCCCGCCGACGATTCTGATCCCGCCGGACAGCCCCGCGATCAGCGAGGAAAAACAGCGCGGAGCGCGCTGGCGCAGCGGCCGTGGATTCGACCTGGTCACGGTCGCCAGGCCCGAATCCGGCAGCTGGCGTATCGACGCCGAGATGGATCCCGACAACCGGGTAATGGTGGTGTCAGACCTGAAACTTGCGGTTTTCGGAATTCCGGCCTTCGGCGATCCGACGGACAGGGTCTCGGTGGCCGCCGAGTTATTCGAGCGCGGCAGTAAAATTCGCAAGAACAGTTACCTGCGGTTTGTCGATTTCTCGCTTACCCATATCGATGCCGATGGCAGCGCAACAAGACATGCTCTGACTCACACCAGCCTGCGCGAAGACAAGGGCCGGTTCCTGCATGAACTCGCGGCGGAGCTCGCCGAGGGAAGCCATGGTTTCGTCGTATCCGCCTCCAGCCGATCTTTCAATCGCAGCAAGCGTTTCGAGATGCAGGTACAGCGGCCGATCGAAATCGTTATAGAAACCCTGAAAAAACCGGGTGTCTACGAACTCGGGTTGCGCGCGCGCGCGGAATACGTGAAACCGGACGGCCTGGTTGCCGAGGTCGAAATCGAGGCCCCGGACGGGCTGCGAGAAAGCTTACGGCTCGAGCCGTCGCGGGGCTGGATGCGTGCCCGGATCGAGACCAGCCAGGATGGAATCTACCGTGCGCATGTCAGGGTTTCGGCGCAAAACCATGCGCGTGAAATCCACGATATCGACCTCGGCAGTTTTGCGATGCAGGGCGTGCGCCGTGCAATGCCGGCCGCGCAGCAGACCGATGCCAAGACGGGAGCGATGACAGATGATGCCGCGCGCTCGCAGACCGGCGACGGGTTCGACTGGCGCCGGGTCGGCATCGTGGTGGTCGGAATCAACGTCGCGCTGATCCTGATCGCCATCGTCGCGTGGCTGGTATTCCGGCGTAACGGGGGCGACGACGAGTTCACTGTCGAAGACGAAGAATTCGGCGTTTGAAGCCGGCGCGCCGCGGGTCGAAGCGGGAACTCGCGTAAGCTATAAGCCGTGGGCTGACGGAATTCGGCGTGACGCCGGGTGACGTCAGAATCCGTAAACCGCCTTGACAGAATTAACCTGGCATCCGCTCCGATGCGGTCGCATCGGGGATACGAAATCGCGCCCGGGACTCAGAAATAATCGGGCTCGTTGCCCGTGCGCCACTTGATGTTACAACCCACGCTGGGAATTTGGTCGGCGCTGATATTACCACCTTCGAGCAGCGCCTCGACCGCGGCCTTGAGGTCGCTGCCGTCGACGGGAACCTGGTTGCCCGGCCGCGAGCCGTCGTACTGACCGCGGTAAACCAGCCGATGCGCGCCGTCGAACAGAAAGAAATCCGGGGTGCAGGCGGCGCGATAGGCCATCGCAAACCGTTGCGATTCATCGTACAGATAGGGAAATTCGAAACCGAGGCGCTGTGCCATCGCAACCATCCTGTCGGGGTCGTCGTCGGGAAAGCCGGCGACGTCGTTGGCGCTGATCATGACCACCGCGAGACCTCGCTTAAGCGCATCGTTCGCAAACGCGGTAAAGGATTCGATGATATGCAGCACGTAGGGGCAATGGTTGCAGGAGAAAACCACCAGCAGCGGTTTGCCCGCATAATCGGCAAGGGTTACCGTTTTGCCGGTGGCCGGTTCCGGTAGCGAGAAATCGGGTGCCTGCGTTCCGATATCCAGCATCGTCGAAGGAGTTTGCGCCATGATCTTCGCCTCTTTGAAAGTCAGGCCCGAATTATAACGTCAAAGTGTATCAAAACTCTTGTTAATCGCTTCCTCGAAGAGCGCTACGTCTTCCATCTGCATACACAGCGGGGGGCAGATTCTAAGCACGTTGCGGTAGGCGCCCGACTTGCTCGCCACCAGCCCGTTTGCGCGCGTATTTTCGAACAGCCGCGCCATGGTTTCCGGGTCGGGTTCCCTGGTGCCGCGGTCCTTGACCAGCTCGACCGCCATCATCATGCCGCGCCCGCGCACCGCACCGATGACCGCATGCCGGCCTTGCAGGTCCTCGAGCACTTCGAGCAGCGCGGCGCCTACCTCACGTGCGCGCTGCTGCAGTCCGTGCTGTTGAATCACGTGCAGCACCGCGCGGCCGGCCGCGCAGCTCACCGGGTTGGCGCCATAGGTGTGAAAATAAAATTTCTGTGACATGGCCTCGGCGATTTCGCGCTTGACGATCAGCGCCGCGAGCGGAAAACCGTTGCCGATACCCTTGGCGGCGACGACGATATCCGGCACCACGCCGTGTTTCTGAAACGACCAGAAGTCGTCGCCGGTGCGCGCCATGCCGGCCTGCACTTCGTCGATGATCAACAGCCCGCCGGCCGCCTTGACGCGCTCCTGTGCGCCGCTGATATAACCCACGGGAATCGGCACGATGCCGCCGTAGCCCTGGATCGGCTCGATGAACATGCCGGCGAGCCTGCCGCAGGTGCCGTAGTGTATCGTGCCCTCGAGATCGTTGAGGTAAGGCGCCACGCCCTCGCCGTGGATGCCGCGGTACTGGTCCGGCACCGGCGCGAACTGCACGCCGCCCAGCTGCGGCACGTTGTGGCGAAAACCGCTGATACCGGTGACCGACTGCGCGCCGAAGGTGGCGCCGTGATAGGCGTTGGTCAGCGACAGGATATCGATATTGCCGGTATAGCTGCGCGCCAGCAGAATCGCCATGTCGATGGCCTCGGCGCCGCTGTTCATCAGGTGTACGGTCCAGTCCTCGCCGGCCGGCATGGTGCGCGTCAGTTCCTCGGCGAAATGCGCCGGCACGGGGTGAAAAAACATCGTCGTGCAGTGCTGCAGGGTTTGCGCCTGCCTGATGACTTCGCGGGTGACTACCGGATTGTTATAGCCGATGCTGATGGTCAGGTTCTGGCTCAGGCAGTCGAGGTAGCGGTTGCCCTTTTCGTCCCACAGGTAGTTGTCCTGACCCTTGCTGAAAATCAGCGGTTTACGGTAGGGCACGAAGGCGCGTTGCGAGGCCGCGTAGTAGGTATTGCGACGCTCGACGATGGCGTCGGTATCCCAGTCGATGTCGAATTCATGCTGATCATGGTCGAATTGTGAAGCCATCGCGTTTTCCTCCAGCTGCCGTCAACGCGAACATAGCCGAAGCGGCGCGCCGAAACAATCCGCTGCGATGGACTCAAGCCAATGTTGTGATGGCTATCAATTTTGCTTAAACCCGGGCAGGCCGGTTGTTTCGGCGCGGATCTCTGTCAGAATAATCGCGGGAACCGAACCGGGACACGCTATTGGCAGACACCAGCGGCAGATCGACAGCCAGGCGCAGGCACAGGTCGCGCGGGCAGCCGCGTGTTTCGACCGTGCCGCGCGTACCTTACATAAAGCGCAAGATCGGCACCTACGACATACTCGGCGAAGAGGGCCTCTGCCTGATCGAACAGAATGCCGACCGGATTCTGCGCGATATCGGCATGGAGTTTCACAACGATCCCGAAATACTCGATTACTTTCGCGAGGCCGGCGCCGATGTCGATGGCGTGCGCGTGCGCTTCGAGCCCGACATGTGCCGCCGGATAATCCAGGCGACGGCGCCGCGGCAGTATACCCAGCATGCGCGCAACCCGGACAACAACGTCGAGATCGGCGGCGACAACACGGTGCTAAGCCCGGTATACGGGCCGCCCTTCGTGCACGATATCGACCGCGGCCGGCGCTACGCCACGCTCGACGATTTCACCAGGCTCAACAAGATTCACCAGATGATACCCCAGCTGCACCATTGCGGCGGCATCGTCTGCGAACCTGTCGACGTGCCGGTCAACAAGCGCCATCTCGACATGATGCTGTCGCATATCACCTACGGCGACCGGGCGTTGTTCGGCGCATTGATAGGTGCCGAGCGTGCCGAGGATTCGGTAGCGATGGTCAAGATCCTGTTCGGCGACGCATTCGTCGATCGGCATACGGTGCTTTACGGGGTTTCCAACACCAACGCGCCGCTGGTCATGGACGACGCGATGTCGGGCTCGCTCAAGGTTTACGCGCGTAACAACCAGGCGGTGGCCTGCACGCCGTGGATGATCACCGGCGCGATGAGCCCCTGCACCGAGGCGGGCACGCTGGCGCAGCTGCTCGCCGAGGCGCTTGCCACCTGCGCGTTGACGCAACTGATCCGTCCTGGAACCCCGTGCCTGATGGGCAGCTTCGCCACCGCGATGTCGATGCAATCGGGGGCGCCGACCTTCGGCATGCCGGAAGCGGCGAAGACGGTGCTCGCCGCCGGGCAGCTGGCGCGCCGTCTCGGGGTGCCGTTTCACACCGTCGGCAGCCTGACCTCGTCCAAGCTTCCCGACGGCCAGGCGCAGCAGGAAGGCACGATGAGCCTGATCATGGCGGTTCTTGCCGGCGCCAATTTCATCAACCACGCCACCGGCTGGCTCGAGGGCGGGCTATGCACCGGGTACGAGAAAACGATCATCGACGCCGACCTGTGCGGCAAGCTGATCGAGTTTTGCCGCGGTATCGACCTGTCCGAGAATGCCCAGGCGATGGACGCGATCGCGGAAGTCGGGCCGGGCAGCCATTTCCTTTCCAGCGCGCATACCCTGAATAATTTCGAAACCGCTTTCTACCGATCCAGCACCGGGGACGCGAATTCGTTCGAGCAGTGGGAAGGCGAGGGCAGCCTCGACGCGGCGCAGCGCGCCAACCGGATATGGAAACAGATGCTCGAAGATTACCAGCCACCGCCGATCGATCCCGGCACGCTCGAGGCGCTCGAGGAATACGTCGCCCGCCGCAAGGCCTCGATGCCTGACCGCAGCTACTAAATGCAAACCATCCACTTCGAAGTCGATATTTCCCCGACTGGTTCTCGCGGAGGCGCGGAGGCGCCGGGGTCGCGGAGACTATTGAAGTTGGTGCCAACACCTTTTTATTCTCTGCGTTCCCTGCGGGCTCTGCGCCTCTGCGAGAAACCCTTTGAATCCTGGTTGCCGGGTCATACTGGCCGAGGCCTGGATGGCTAGCGAACGCAGGAATGTCGTCATTATCGGGGGTGGGGCGATCGGGCTCAGCGTCGCTTATCACCTGGGTCATCTGGGTATCGACGACGTGCTACTGCTGGAGCGCGACCGCCTGACCAGCGGCACCAGCTGGCATGCCGCCGGCATCGTCGGGCCGTTGCGCGCGAGCATGAACCTTACCCGGCTCGCGCGGTACGCGCTCGAACTTTTCGCAGCGCTGGAAGTCGAGACCGGCCAGGCGACCGGTTACCAGCAGACCGGCGGCGTCTGGCTGGCGCAGCGGCCGGAGCGCATGATCGAACTCGAGCGTATCAGGGCGATGGGTGATCGCAGCGGACTCGCCACCAGGATCCTGGGCGCGGCCGAGATTCGCGAGCGCCTGCCTTTCCTGCAGACCGACGACCTTGCCGGCGGCCTGTGGGTCGAACAGGACGGGCAGGTAAATCCGGTGGACCTGTGCATGGCCTATGCCAGGGGCGCGAAAGCCAGCGGCGTCGAAATTCGCGAGCACGGCCGCGTGGTCGATATCGAAGTCGAGCAGGGCAAGGTTGCTGCGCTCGAGCTTGCCGATGGAAGTCGAATCGAGTGCAACAAGCTGGTCCTTTGCGCCGGCGCCTGGTCGCGCCAGCTCGGCGCGATGGCCGGGGTCGACATTCCGCTCGCGGCCTGCGAGCACATCTACGTGGTCACCGACGTCGTCGAACAGTTGCCGCGGCCATGCCCGATCATCCGCGATCTCGACGGCGGGATTTACCTGAAGGGAGACAACGGCAAACTGGTGCTAGGGGCCTTCGAGGCAAATCCCAGGCCCTGGACGCCGGGACAGCAGGACGCCGGTTTCCTGATGTTCGACGAGGACTGGGACCACGTGCAACCGATGCTCGACGCCGGGATTCAGCGCCTCCCGCTGATCGCCGCGCAGGGTATCACCCATTTCATGAACGGCCCGGAGAGTTTCACGCCGGATACGAGGCAAATCATGGGCGCGGCGCCGCGCTGCCGGAACCTGTTCGTCGCGGCCGGATTCAACTCGATAGGCATCATGTCGTCGGCCGGCGTCGGCAAGGTAATGGCGCAATGGATTCGCGATAACGAGCCGCCGCTGGACCTGTGGGAGGTCGATATCGCCCGGCTCGACCCGCTGCAAAACGGCGACGCCTACCTCGCCGAACGCCTGCCCGAGGCGGTGCATAATCAGTTCGCGATGCACTGGCCTTACCAGCAGTATCAAACCGGCCGTGACCTGCGCCGCTCGCCCTGGCATGAGCTGATGTCACGACAGGGCGCCGTGTTCGGTGCGCCGACCGGCTGGGAACGGCCGCTCTGGTTTGCTGCCGGCGAGCACGAAAGCGGGCTGCGCTACAGCCATGGCGCGCAGCACTGGTGGCCCGCGGCCAGGCGCGAAGCGCTGCACTGCCAGCGGCAGGCGAGCCTGTTCGAGCTTAGCCCGTTTACCAAGTTCGACATCGTTGGGCGCGATGCTATGAAATTTCTGCAACGAGTGTGTTGCAGTGACATGGATATCGAACCGGGGTGCGTGCGCTATACCCTGATGCTGAACCGGCGCGGCGGTATCGAGGCTGAAATTACGGTGGCGCGGCTGGCTGGCGACCGGTTTCGGCTCGTCAGCGGCGCCGCCACCCGCTTCAAGGACCTCGACTGGCTGCAGCGACATTGCGACCCGGGCGATGCTGTCGAGATTGTCGACGTGACCGAAGCTTTTGCCGTCGTCGGCGTGATGGGGCCAGAGTCTAGAAACCTGTTGCAGGAATTGACCGCCTCCGAACTCGGCGATGAGGCGTTCCCGTTTTCGAGCGCGCGGGCGATTCACGTCGACGGCTGCGAGGTGCTCGCGACGCGCCTCAGCTTCGTTGGCGAGCTCGGCTGGGAGCTCTATATACCTGCACCCAGCGCGCCACGCCTGCTCGAGGGCTTGCTTGCGGCCGGGGCCGGGCATGACCTGGGTATGGCAGGTCATTTCGCGCTCGATGCCTGTCGAATCGAGGTCGGTTTTCCTCACTGGGGGCATGATATCGGACCCGAGGATACGCCTTTCGAGGCGGGCCTTGGGTTTACGGTCAGTCTCGACAGGCCCGATGATTTTATCGGCAGGGAAGCCTTGCTTGCACAGCACCGTGACGGCTGGGACAAGCGGCTGAGGCTGTGCGAGGTCGACGGCGAGGAGGTTTTGCTGCTGCACGACGAACCGGTCTATTACGGCGATCGCATCGTCGGCCACTGTACCTCCGGCGGCCAGGGGTTTCGCACTGGGAAAGTACTGTGCTTCGTCATGTTCTATCGGGACCAGGCTATCGATCATGCGAATTGCCTGATCGAGGTGGCCGGCGAGCGCTTCCCGCTCGCCGTGCTCGAAAAACCACCGTACCACGCGTTCCACAAATGAAAAAGCATGCAAGGGTAGCCGTTATCGGTGGCGGAGTGATGGGTGCGTCGCTGATTTACCATCTGACCCAGCTCGGCTGGGAAGACGTGGTGCTGATCGAAAAGAACGAGCTCACCGCCGGGTCGACCTGGCACGCGGCGGGCCTGTGCACCCATTACGCGCACAACATCACCATCATGAACCTGCGCGCGCACAGCGTGAAGCTTTACCGGTCGATCCTCGAGCAGGAAACCGGTCAGCCGGTCAGCTTTCATGCCTGCGGTGCGCTGCGGGTAACGCGCCTGCAGGACCGTCTCGACGAGTTCCGCCAGGTGCAGGGCATCGGCAGGTTCGCCGGCTTCGATTTTCACCTCCTGTCGCCGTCCGAACTCCGGGATATCTATCCGCTGGCCGAGGTCGACGACCTGATCGGGGCCATCTACGAGCCTCTGGATGGCCACGTCGATCCGAGCCAGGCGACGCAGGCGATGGCGGCCGGTGCCCGTGGTCGCGGCGCCGAAATCTACCGGCATACAAAGGTGGTTGCGATCAACCGGAAAGCGAGCGGTGAATGGCTGGTTACCACAGACAAGGGCGAGATAATCGCCGAACATATCGTCAACGCGGCCGGTACCTGGTGCCGCGAAATCGGTGACATGATGGGCGTCGATCTGCCGGTGGTGCCGATGCTGCACCAGTATATCGTCACCGACCGCATCGACGCGTTTGCGAAGCTGGATCGTGAACTGCCGATGATCCGAGATCCCGACCAGAGCTGGTACCTGCGTATGGAGCGCGACGGCGTGATCATCGGACCCTACGAAAAACGGGGCAAACCCTGGTCCATCGACGGCGTACCGCCGGAGTTCGGCATGGAATTGCTGCCGCCCGATCTCGATGCGATTACCGATATCGCCGCGCAGGCAATGCAGCGCGTGCCGGCTGCCGCGGCAGGCGGCATCAAAAGCATTGTCAACGGCCCGATCACCTTTACCCCGGACGCCAATCCGCTGATCGGTCCGGCCTTCGACCTGCGCAACGCCTGGCTACTGACCGGCTCGTCGATGGGCGTCATGGAAGGCGGTGGCGCCGGCAGGTTCCTGGCCGAGTGGATGGATGCGGGCGAGCCGCCGATGGACGCGCTGGCGGTCGATGCGCGCCGCTTCGGCGGCTACGCGGACCGTGATTACCGCGTCGCCAAGGCGGTCGAATGTTTCGCCGCGCAGTTCGGGATTCATTATCCCTACGAGGAACGCCCCGCCGGACGCAATAAGAAGCTGACGCCCGGTTACGATATTCTGAAAACGAATGGCGCCGTGTTTGGCAGCGTCTACGGTTTCGAGCGGCCGAACTGGTTTTCGCCCGATCCTGGCGTTACCGAATCGACGCTGAGCTTCCGCCGCGCCAACTGGTTCGAGGCGGTGGCCGCCGAGTGCAAAAACCTGCAGCACAACGTCGGCCTGGGCGATCTGTCGGTATTTTCCAAATTCCGCGTCGACGGCGGCGACGCGTTTGCTTTTATCGATAGTCTCGGCGCCAATCGCGCGCCGCGGCCCGGGCGCATCGGCCTGACGCATGCGCTCGGCGATTCGGGCGGCGTACAGTCGGAGTTTTCGCTGACCTGTCTTGGCGAAAATGAGTTCTACCTGGCAAGCGCCGCCGCCGCGGGGCGCCACGACGAGGACCTGCTGCGGATTCGGGCGCAGGGTTTCGATGTTCGTGTCGAAAACATCACCGATCGCAAGGGTGTATTCGGCATCATGGGCCCGAACGCGGAAGCGATGCTGCAGCCGCTTTGCGATCGGGATTTGTCGCGCGCCGCATTGCCGTGGTTAAGCGCCGCGCGGGTTGTCATCGCCGGTATCGAAGTAGACCTGTTGCGAATTTCCTACGTCGGCGAGCCGGGCTTCGAGCTGCATCACGATATCGAGCGGCAAAAGGAACTGCTGGCGCAGCTGCTAGCCGCGGGAAAGCGCTGCGAGCTCGGCTGCTACGGCGCGTTCGCGATGAACGCGATGCGCCTCGAAAAAGGCTACCGCGCCTGGGGCGTCGACCTGACCACCGAACGCAGCCCGCTCGAAGCCGGGCTTGCGCACCTCGTCAGAACCGAGGGCAGGGAATTCATCGGCCGCGACGCGATGCTGGCGCGCGCGCAGCGAAGCGACCACTGGAGTATGGAACTGCTCGAGTTCGACGAACCCGAGTTCGATCCGTTTTACCTGCACACGGTGTTTCGTGACGACGAAGCGGTCGGCATGGTGACGTCCGGCGCCTTCGGGCATCGCCTGCAGAAAGCGATCGGGCTCGCCTATTTTCGGGCGCCTGTCGCGAGAACCGATCGGCTCAAGGTCGAGATACTCGGCCGCCAGGTCGATGCATGGGTAACAAACCCGCTCTAGGTAAATCGGGGACAGACCCCAGTTTTCTGAGGAAAATGGGATCTGTCCGCTTCGAAGAATAAAGCCTGGAGATCAATAATTCTGGTGTATTTCCAGCGCGACGCGCTCGCCCGACTGGATCGCACCATTCATGTACGACCAGTACTCCTCGTCGTAGGCTTCGCCGGCAAAGTATATATTGCCCTCGGTTTCCCACTGTGCGCCCCACCAGACGGTCATGGTGTTGACCGCAGGCGATGTGAATGCGCCCCTGGAATAGGGATTGTCCCACCAGTTCGATACCAGCGCCTTGCCCGTGTACTTGGCGCTGATGCCGGGCCAGACCTGGTCGAAATAACCGAGCAGCCGATTGACATCGTTTGGTTTCGCGACTCCCTGGATCACGTTGTTCTTCAGGTTCCGCGCTTCGACGCCGCCGTTATAGTCGACCAGTACGCCGAGCGGGGATGGGTTGCCGGGCTCGCCTTCCCAGGTCGAGATATATTTATCCGGATCGGAATATGACCTGGCCGCCTGGTGAACTTCACGACCGTTGATTATTTGCGTCATGTCCCAGTGGCGATCGCTGAACTCGAGGATAATCTTGCAATTGTCCGACGACGTATTGGTCGACAGGAAGGCCTGCTGTTTTTGCGGCAGGAACCCGTCCCAGATGCGCGTGTCGATGTCGAGATCCTTGATCAGGTTCATCGGCAGCGACATCACCAGTACGTCGCAGGTTTCGTCCGGACCGGTATCGAAAGACAGGGTGTAAGGACCCGCGTAGTCGCCGACGATGGCTTCCAGTTTACGGCCCGTTTCGATACTGCCCTGCGGCAATTGGTTGGCCATGCCATGCATGATCCGGTCGTTACCGCCGACGACGTGCAGGCGCTCGTCGGTACCTGCGAGCGGCAGTCCACCCGAATTGCGGGTATTCCATGCCAGCAGGTAGATCAGGTTCAGCGCCGAGTTCTCTGCGGTGAGGCCGTACTCGGCGACGAGGTCGGTCAGCAAAAGCTTGTGGACCCAGTTGCTGCTCGGATAACCCAGGTCGCTTTCCAGCCATTCGATCGCCGATATCTGGTCGTAATACAGGTGCTCGGCGGTATGCTCCGAATTGTAGAACGGCTGCCAGGGCGCGTCCTGCTGCGCGCGTTTCATGACCTCGTAGAGACCACCCACCCATTCGTCGAGCAGGTCATTCTCGTTGTAAAGCTGGCCATTGATCAGGTAGGTTTCCTCGTCGCCGACGCTGAGCTTGTTGACATCCTCGAGCTGCAGGCCGAGTTGATGCGCGAGGTTACGGATGGCGGTATGTTCGGTCGAGATAAACTCGCCACCCCATTCGACGACGCGATTGTCGCTGAAGAAGCCGGTATTGGAGTACATGCGGCCACCGATGCGGGTGTTGGCCTCGTAAACGGTCGAATTGATGCCGTATTGCATCAGCCGGTGTGCCGTCCGCAGGCCCCCCGCGCCGGCCCCCACGATCGCGATTTCAGGCTGGGCATGACTACCGCCACCATGAGTGGCGAACGCGAGCGGATTGACCGACATCATCCCCGCGCCGAACCCGAGCCCTCCGGCGGCCTTCAGAAAATCACGGCGCTGTTTTTTTATTTCGCGCTCCTGCAGCAACCGTTTCCTGAGTTCCCGATCCTGCTCGAGTAATTCCTGCACCGGAATTCCGCTCGCATCCGAGCGTTTCCTGGCCTCGTGAATTCTGCGTAAGAGCGACGTGATCGCCGAATAATTCATTCGCTTCATGACATGTTCCCCCTCGTGGTGTCTGGCGCATCCCGGTTACTGCGGAAGCGGGGAAATTGCTGGCGCTTCGGTCGAGATGAGGTTTGGATATGATTTGATTTGCGTGGGAATTCCCCCGAATTCCCTCCTATACTTATAGCCGTGAAACCTGATAAATCAATGCATTGACGGCAAAAGCGCAAAAACAATCCGGCACGCCTTCGATTGAGCAGGAATTGCGCGATGAAATCGCCGACCTGCGCAAGCAACTCGCTGAAGCACAGGCGCTGATCGGGTTTCGCGAATATCGCCGCCAGGAATTGTCGAAGATGCTCAAACTCGGCATCTGGGAATGGGACGAAATCGGCAACAAGCCCATATCCTATTCCGACGAGGTGGCCGAAGTTCTCGGCATCGAGCCGCAGGAACTGCGTAGTACCTTCCGCAGCCACAAGGATTTCGAACGCCTGGTGCATCTCGATGACAGGGAACACTACCGGGAGCATCTCTATGCGGAGTCGATCCTGAAGCCCGGACTCTGCCACGTGTTCGACTATCGCATTGTTGACAAGAATGGCGAGTCCCGGCAGCTGCGCGAATTCGAGCAGGGCGTTTTCGACGATTCCGGCGAGCTCGTCGGCAGTTTCGGTATGCTACAGGATATTACCGTATCCGAAAATGCGTTCGCGGCGCTCAAGGAAAGCGAGGCTCGCTACAGTTCGCTGTTCGACCAGATGCCGCTGGGCGTGCAGGAGGAAGACTACAGCACGATCAAGAAGGTGGTCGACAAGCTGAAATTCCAGGGCGTCGAAGACCTGCAGGAGTATTTTTTGAAAAACCCGCACGTGCTGCGTGAAATGGTCGGCCAGACGCGTATCACCAATGTCAACGAGGCATTGATCAGGCTGCACGAGGCTGAATCCAGGGATGAGTTTCTCGCGGTCGAAGCCGATTTCGATGGCTGGTGGGACGCGCAGTGGGTCGATTACTACGCCGCCGAAATCGCCGCGCTCGCGAGCGACCGGAAATACTACGAGGCGGAAAGAGTCGATTCGCGCGTCGATGGCTCATATTTCGAAACCCGTTCGATGGTTACCCTGGTGCGCGGCTACGAGGATACCTGGGAACGCGTGATCACGATCCACGAAGATATCACCGAGCGCAAGCAGGCCGAAACCGCGCTGATCGAGGCCAAGAACCAGGCCGAGCAGGCTAACCAGGCCAAGTCCGACTTTCTTTCCAGCATGAGCCACGAACTGCGCACGCCGCTGAACGCGATTCTCGGCTTTTCGCAACTATTCGCCTACGACCGCGACCTCAGCGAGCAACACCTGTCGAACGCGAC
>Ga0224512_10002584_pt1 | contig 16506 bp, 17 predicted proteins | sample SF_May12_sed_USG_4_FD_169103 | JGI IMG/M metagenome (GOLD analysis project Ga0224512, IMG submission 169103) | Sediment microbial communities from San Francisco Bay, California, United States - SF_May12_sed_USGS_13 | ecosystem: Environmental > Aquatic > Marine > Sediment | place: USA...
ACGCAATTGGCACCGATCCGCACACCATCGCCCAAGCTCACATCGCCTTCGAAGACACAGTTAACGTCGATCTCGACGTCTGTCTCACAGCTCAACTCGCCGCGCACGTCCAGGCGCGCCGGGTCGGCCAAGCGCACGCCAGCTTGCATCAAAGTCTCGGCCTGCGTCCGCTGGAAGCGTCGCTCCAGATCAGCCAGTTGCAGCGGGCTGTTGACACCCAGCACTTCGGTCTCGTCTTGCGCAGGAACGGCCACCACTGGAACGCCTTCTGCCACTGCTAACGCGACGACATCGGTCAAGTAGTACTCGCCCTGGGCGTTATTGCACCCCAGCTTGGCCAGCCACCCCTTGAGCGCCGCTGTCGGTGCAGCCATGATGCCGGTATAGGCCTCGCGAACCTCGCGCTGCGACGGCGTGGCATCTTTGTGTTCAACGATAGCGTGCACCCGGCCGCCTTCGCGTACCACCCGGCCATAGCCGCTTGGGTCGCTGAGTTCGATCGTCAGCAGTGCCAGCTTGTCGCCACCGCTGGCCGCGACCAGCGCCTGCGCTGTGGCCGGGCGTATCAGCGGCACGTCGCCGTTGAGGATCAGCGTGGTACCGGTGTCGTGAAGTTGCGGCACCGCTTGTTGCACGGCGTGCCCAGTGCCCAACTGCGGCGTCTGGCGCACGAAAGTAAGCTTGGGGGCCTGGATCGCAGCCTCCACCGCTTCAGCGCCATGGCCGGTGATGGCGATGATGGTGTCGGCGCCTAGCTGCGACGCAGCTTCCACAACATGCTGCAACAGCGGGCGGCCTGCCAGTTTGTGCAGCACTTTGGGCAGTGCAGACTTCATTCGGGTGCCCTGTCCCGCTGCCATGATCACGATATCGAGCGCCATGTGTTTTCTCTGTTGGGTCAAGTTTTGAATTATCGGCGCGGACGCACGCGCTAACACCGTTGCACAGCGATCGGGTCTTTAACGCTGGGCTTCGACAGAGACACGGCGCGGGCTGACCGCTGTGTGCGGGAAGTCCTTCAGCGCGGCTTCAAACAGCGCTCGCATCAATCCTTCTTCGGCCCACGGCCCATCACTCTGGGCGCGTGCTTCATAAACGACTTGCTGGGTCTTGCTGTCTCGGATCAGCAGCGATACTTCGTTGACGTAGTAGGGTGCGTGCAACGACCAGCCAAAACCGACACCGCGCCAACGATGAAGATACGACGCGTTGCCACGCCAGTACGGTTCGTAAAACCCTGCGTCATAAGGGCCGCGCTCGTAGCGCAGCGAGCGCGACGCAACCTGCACCAGCGCATCTCCTCCGCTGTCCACGGCTTTGAAGCCAGCCTGCTCCAAGGCCGGCAATGCGGCTGCTTCTAGCTCCTGCTGTTGCTGCGCTTGGGCCTGTTGTGACGGCAGTCGTTCGAACGTGAAGCTACCGGGCACACGGCCCGCCGGCCAGGAGCCGAAAGTACTGACGTCGGCATCGATCAGACGGGTGGTGCCGCAGCCCAGGAGCGCCACCCCCAACGCGAGCACAACGAGCGCTTCTTTGATCATGATATTTCTTCGCTGGGCTTGGGCGACGCCCAGCTCGCGCCGGCCAGTGACGGCGTAGCGACGCTGGGTGCGCAATCGGCATCGTCGGCATCGAAAGCCTTGTCGCCATGCTGGTTTGCAATACCGGTGGCCTTGATATCTGCGAAGGGGTAGAGATTTCTGTCCATCAGATGCGAGGGCACCACATGGCCCAACGCGTTGAACATGCGGTCTAAACGCCCCGGGTGTTGCTGCTCCCACTCGCGCAACATTCGTTTGATCTGCACCCGCTGCAAGTTGTCTTGGCTGCCACAGAGTGTGCAGGGAATAATCGGAAACCCGCGGTACTCGGCCCAGCGTTCCAAGTCGGACTCGGCCACATAGGCCAGCGGGCGCACGACGACGTTCTTGCCATCGTCGCTGACCAATTTGGGCGGCATGCCTTTTAATCTACTGCCAAAAAACATGTTGAGAAAAAAAGTCTGCAACATGTCGTCGCGGTGGTGGCCTAGCGCGATCTTGGTTGCACCCAGTTCGCCCGCCACGTGGTACAAGATGCCACGCCGCAAACGCGAACACAGGCTGCACATGGTCTTACCTTCTGGGATCAGGCGCTTGACGATGGCATAAGTGTCTTGCGTTTCGATGTGGTAGGGCACGCCGCGGCTGCGTAGGTAGTCGGGCAGTACCTCGGCAGGAAACCCGGGCTGTTTTTGGTCCAAGTTGACGGCGACCAGCTGAAATGGCACTGCGCCGCGTTCGCGCAGCGACAACAGGATGTCGAGCAGCGCATAACTGTCTTTGCCACCCGAAACGCAGACCATCACCTTGTCGCCGGGCTCAATCATCTTGAAATCGGCAATCGCGTGGCCGACTTGGCGATGCAAGCGCTTGGAAAGCTTGGCAATCTCGACGCTGGGCTTGGGCAACCTGAAAGCGACAGGCTCGATGATCGCGGCTGCACTCATACCTTTTCCTTCTCCTTCTCCTTCAGGCCAAACACTTCCACACCGACGGCGTCGCAGTCGGGATAGACGTCGGGCTTCTCCGTTGAGACGCAGGCGGCACGCACGCGCGGGTGCTCCAGCATCAGTGCCAGCACTTCGTCACACAGTGTCTCCTGCAAGTGAATGTGGCCCTTGGAAACGTGCAAGGCGATGGTACGGCGGATGAAATCGTAGTCGACCACTTCGTCAAGCTCATCGCTTTTAGGCGTGGACCATACCAGTGGAACGTACAAGTCTACGTTGATCAACACGCGTTGCTCGCCTTTCTTCTCAAAGTCGTGGACGCCGATATTGATCCAAACTTCGTAGCCGCGCAAGAACAGCCGACGGCAACTTGTCAGCCGGGCGTCGTTGAGTGGGCTCTGCATCATCGATACGTGACGGTTTGTCTGGCCAGGAACATGGCGTCGCGCGGTTGCGAGTGCAGGTGCTGGCCGCCGTCGACCAGCAAGGTGGCGCCGGTGACCGCGGGAGATTCAAGCAAAAAGCGCACCGCGCGTGCAATGTCTTGCGGCTGCGACGATCGTTTAAGTGGTGTTTGCGCCTGCGTCTGTGCAAACTCTTCATCGCTCATGTCGGTGGACGCCAGCGTCACGCCAGGCGCTACGCCGCACACCCGGACCTGTGGTGCAAGGGCCTGCGCAAGCAGCGTGGTGGCAGCCTCCAACGCGGCCTTCGACAGGGTGTAAGAGAGATAGTCCGGATTCGGGTTCCACAACTTCTGGTCGAGCAGGTTGACCACGCACCCGGTGACGTCACGGCCCGCCAAGTGATCGTGCACGGCCTGTGCCAAGACAATGGCCGGCGCCGTATTGCTACGCCAATGCGCGTCCATGGCGGCGTAGCTAAAGCTGCGGGCGTTGTCGTACACAAAAGACGAGGCGTTGTTGACCACGGCATCGAGCCGCTGGAAACGCTGCAGCACAGCGGGTACCAGCGTCCGGCAGGCGGCTTCATCCGACAAGTCTGCGCGGAAGGCGTCCGCGCGTGCGCCGAGTCTTTGCGCGTCGGCTACGGTGGCGCTCGCCTCGTCTGCGGAGTCGCGGAAATGCACCGCGACATCGTAGCCGTGACGCGCTAAATCAAGCGCAATCTCGCGACCGACGCGGCGTGCCGCGCCGGTAACGAGCACGGTAGGCTTGGAGCCTAGAAGCGGCGAAGTGACAGTCATGTTTCTAAAATACCGGCGTGTCTATTCTGGCGTTGCCCGCAACTGAAACTTCGAGTGTATCGGCAGCGGTACTTCGCCGGCAGATCGATCAGGCCATCCAGGCAGCGGGGGGGTGGTTGCCGTTCGAGGGTTTCATGGCGCTCGCGCTTTACGCGCCGGGACTGGGGTACTACGCACGCGACGGCCGTCAGTTCGGTGCCATGCCTGCAACCGGCAGCGATTTTGTGACCGCTCCTGAACTGACGCCGGCATTCGGCAAGGCCTTGGCGGCACAGGTGCAACAGGCCTTGAGCCAGAGCGGTACCGACGAGTTGTGGGAGTTCGGCGCCGGCTCCGGCGCGTTGGCTGAGGATTTGCTGGGCGCCCTGGGCGCGCAGGTGCGTTGTTACAGCATCGTTGAGGTGTCTGGTGCGCTGCGCGAACGCCAACGTGAGCGTCTCGCGCACTTGGGCCCCCGCGTGCGCTGGCTCGATGCTTTGCCAGACCAAATGCAGGGCGTAGTGATCGGCAACGAAGTGTTGGACGCGATGCCGGTGCAATTGCTCTGCTGGGACGGCCGACAGTGGCTGGAGCGCGGCGTTGTGAGCGGTGACAACGGCTACCTGTGGCAAGAGCGGCCCACGCCGGACTGTCCGCCCGTAGATGGCCGGCACGATTTGCGCTTTGCACCTGGCAGTGTGACCGAAACCCACCGCCACGCAGAGGCTTTCATCGCCACCTTGGCCGAGCGCTTGCTTCTAGGCGCAGCCTTTTTCATCGACTATGGCTTTCCGGAGTCTGAGTACTACCATACCCAACGCGTCGGCGGCACGTTGATGTGTCACCGCGCACACCTTGCGGATACAGACCCGCTGACCGATGTCGGCTGCAAAGACATCACCGCGCACGTGAACTTCACGGGAATCGCCCTGGCCGGGCAGAACGCTGGTTTGGAGGTGCTGGGCTACACGTCGCAGGCTCGCTTCTTGTTGAACTGCGGCCTGGTGGAACATATGCAATCGCTCAGCGTGCAGGCGCGCGCCAACGCCTACAAGCTCGTGCATGAGCACGAAATGGGCGAACTGTACAAAGTGATCGGCTTTGCGCGCGGCCGCGACTTCGCAGCGATGGGTTTTGCCGACGGCGACCGTACGCACACACTGTGACCGGCTGGCGCGCTGGGGCCTTCCTGCACGTCAAGTTGTTCATACCGCCGCAGCGCCGACCAGAAACATACCGCATGAAACGCTTACTGACCGAGGCCGATAGCTTGTTGGCGCATTAAGCTGCTGCGCTGCTCGCCGATCGCCTCAGCCAGTTCGATCACCGCCATCGCGTAGTAACTCGACCGGTTGTAACGGGTGATGGCATAGAAGTTCTCGGTGCCGGCGACGTAGCTTGCTGCGGCCGCGCCGTTCTGCAGTTCTACGAGGGCCAGCTTGCCGCCGTAGGACGCTGCCGCCGGAGCGAGGCGGGCGCCATGCGCCGTGAACTCCTTGGCGCTGAAGGTCGGCAGTATGTCGGGCGCCAACAGGATTGCTCTTTCGGTACTGCCCGAGGGTGCAGCGACATCGAATCGTGCGGGCACGCCATGCTGCCAGCCGAATTTGTACATGGCGCGCGCCACGCTACCAATCACGTCGGCGACACTGTGGCGCAGATCTATCTGGCCATCGCGGTCGAAGTCGATGGCGTACTTGTTAAAGCTGCTGGGCATGAACTGCGGCATGCCCAGCGCGCCGGCGTAGCTTCCTTCGACTTCCAAGGGGTCGCGACTCTGTGCGTGGCACAGCACGAAGAACTGCTCCAACTCTTTGCGGAAGAATGGGCTACGGTCTTTGTACCCCGACGGGAAATCAAAGCCCAGTGTCACCAACACATCAATCACGCGAAAATTCCCCGTGTACCGACCGAAGAGCGTCTCCACACCGATGATGCCGACGATCACCTCGGGCGCAACGCCGTACGCTTCTTCCGCTTGGCGCAGCCGAGCTTCGTGTGCTATCCAAAATGCGAAGCCGGCGCCAATGCGTCGCGGCTCGATGAAGCGTTGGCGGTATGCGGCCCAGTTTTTTGCGGTGCCGGTCGGCGCGGGAAGTACGAGTTTGATCGCGCGGGGTTGCAAGCGAGCCTGTTCTAGAACGGCTAGCACCCAGGCTTCATCGAGTCCATTGCGTCGGGCGAGTCTGCGGCCGAACTGAACGACCTCGTCTCGTCGTCCAGGCGCAGCCTCGCTGGCGCCGCTGTCCACCGGAATGTCTCCGGCGTGTTGGCCGGTGGGCCGCGCAGCGCCCACGCGGTCGGCTGCGAACACGCCAACGCATACAGCCACGCACAACCCCGAAATCTGGGCCGACCACCGCCTGCGCTGATAAGGTTGGGCAAGGTCAAAGCTTGAGTGCCGCATGCTCCAATTGTCAGCGGGCCTCGACTTGAAGGTACCGTGCCTGCAGGCGCAGCGCTCGTGTGAGCGACGCGGGCGGCCGGTTCAATGCCTTACGCCCATAATGTTGTTGCTCCATTGTGTAGAACAACTCGGCCAGGCTTGCGCCATGCTCACCAAATCGAGCGCGGACGCGTTCAGCCAGTACACGCGGCGGGTCGTGACTTTGCGCGCTCAGGCCCAGTGTCCGCAAGGCGCGCCTTGCCTGCGCGAATTGGCGTATCCAAGGGTCTTGTCGTCGTTGCTCCCACCAAGCCCATGCAGCACCTGTTACGCTGAGCGCGCAGAAAACGGCGATCAACAACAAGGCCAGATCGTGCCAGCTTGGCGAGGTAAAACCGATGCTCTTCATCAAATCGAATTGCTGACCTTGCGAATAGTTGAGAACCCACTGATTCCAGCGGTTGTTGAGGGCTTCCCAGCTGGTGCGAAAGCGCTGTAGCAATGCTGGGCTGAATTCACCCAGCGCGCTGGCCATCAAGCCAGGCTCGGGTTGTAGGTTGCGGCTGCGTAGGATTCGATCGGGGGCTACGGCAGCCGTGGGGTCGGTTCGCAGCCAGCCGCTGCCCGAACGCCAGTACTCGGCCCAGGCATGGGCGTGGCTCTGGCGCACTATCGTGTAGCCTTCTACCCTCGCGGTATCCGCACCCTGATAGCCGGTGACGACGCGTGCCGGTACGCCGAAGGCGCGCATGACGACGACAAAGGCGGCCGCGTAATGTTCACAAAAACCGATTTTGCGGTCGAGCCAGAACTCGTCGACGGCATCGAGCCCCCCATCTTCGCCGTAGACACCCGGAGTCAGCGAGTAGGTATAGCCACCCTGGCTGATGCGCTGCAAAACTAAGGCCGCTAACTCTTGTACGTCGGCTTGGGCGTAACGTGACTGTCGGCGCATCGCGCGGGCCCAGGCCAATGTGCGAGGGTTGGCGCCAAAAGGAAGCTCCAAGTAATGCTGCAATCCCGGCACCGCGCGCAGCGGGCCGTGTTGAAAGGTCAAGTGGGCCCGCGCAGTAAAGCGCAGGCGCTCGAATACCAGCTGATCTGTATACCATTGCAAGTCCTCGGTGACACGAACCCGATACCCGTCGATCTCTGGTGCCGCCGGTGCCGCCTCCAACAGCGGCAGTAACGGGATGCGCTGCGGCTCGAGAGTCATTTCGTAGGCGATGCTTGGTCCGCTGGTGCGCAAATCTGCGAGCGGCTGAAGGCTCGTCACCAAGCTGGGCGGCAATGGTGTCCACTCGCGGCCGTCGAACTGCGCAAGCACGGGACCACGAAAGTAGAGCGCTTCGGGTGGCGGGGCGGTGCCCAAAAAGCGCACACGCATGGCCACGCTTTCATCGGCTGCCAGCTCGGCCATAGAACCCATGCGCATGGTGCTGCTCAGCCCGGTCTTGCCAAGTCGGTCTTGTTGTACGCCCCAGAGCGGTCCGATGCGCGGAAACAGCACGAACAGCAACACCATCAGCGGCGTTCCCCACAGGGCAGAACGAGCCGAAAGCCAAGCCGCTTGGCGCAAAGCCGGTTGCCCAACGGGCATGTGTGCCAGCACCAGCGCAGTCAGTAGCCCCCACACTGAGACCAGCATCGCAAAGGCAACCAGCAGTGACTGCGAATAAAAAAACTGCGTCAGGACCAAGAAGAAACCGAGGAAGAAGACCACAAACGCGTCGCGCCGAGCACGCAATTCCAGTGTTTTCAACGCCATCAGTACCACCACCAGTGTGACGCCGGACTCGCGCCCAACCAGGGTGCGGTGTGACCAGAGCGTGAGCCCGCAGGCAAGCAACAGGACGGCAACCAACCACCAACGACTGGGCAGCGCAGCGTTACTCAGCGCCAGCCAAGCGCGCCACACCAAGATGCTGCCCGTGAGCATGCTGCACCACAGTGGCAGATGTGACAGGTGCGGGAGCACGGTCCATCCGATCACAGCCAGCAGAAACAGCGTGTCGCGTGCCTCTCGTGGCAAGCGGACCCACCCGCGCCACGGTAGTGGCAGCGCCGCTCGGGTTAGGTCCATAGCGCCAAGGCTTCAAGGCTTGCCCGTCGTTGTGCTTCACCCTGGCCGCGTGTTAGCTCGACGCCGGGTATTCGCAGTCCGTAGTCAGCGCCGCTGCGATCGACTGCCAGCACCCACGCAGCCAAGCGCGATAGACGTTCTTCGGCGCTGAGGTCGCCGCACGATTGCCAGTCGAGCCATAGTTGTTGGTGAGCCGAGGCACTGCTGTCTCGGCTGACGAGCTTGCCTTCGGTTTCCATTGCGCTCGCGGCTTTCTTCCACACGACCATCTTTAACGGATCACCACGACGGTAAGCACGGATGCCCTCGAACTCTGTTCCACTGCTATGTCGTGACGCCATGGGGCCGTCAGACGCGGCGCTGGTGGGTGGCAGTGGGGCGCTGGGACTTTCTAGTCGCGGATACACGAGCACCTGCGCAGCGGGCCGCCACACCGTCCAAGCTCGAAACAAGCCCAGCGGAAAGCGTGATTCCACCGTCAGTGCCGGGATGTCATGGCGGCCACGCTGCTTAGGCGCGAAGCTCACCTGCGCGGTGGCCTGACCGCCGGCGGGTACGTCGGTCCAGCTCAGCGTGGCGGCGCTGGCCGCGTGGACACGCAGCCCAACGCCCCAGCGCGCGGCATCGGGCGAAGTCAGTACAACGTCTAGCAGGGCAGCCTCGCCAGCGTGCACAGGGCCGACCGGACGCAGGTGCAAGGTCAGGCCGCGCAAAGTGTCGTGTGTGAGTTGCATCGACACCAGGCCGCTGCCAGCCAGCACAAAGGTCAAAGCGTATCCCAGGTTGAGTTGATAATTGATCGAGGCCACGAGCAAGACCAACAGCGTGCTGGCGAACAAGCAGCCGGCACGGGTCGGCAGAATAAAGACGTTGCGGTGGGTGAGCAGCTGTGTGTCGGTGCGCGGCAGGCGCGCATGCCACCATGAACGAAAACGTGTCTGTACGCGCGCAGATGCCCAGGTGAACGGATTCAATGGCAGGGTGCTCAAGGCAGCGCTACGGCTTCAATCATGGCGCGCACCTGCTCGCGCCGGCCACGGCCGGCGCCAGGCACCGGTGCCAAGCGGTGCGCTATGGTTTGCGGCAGGATCGCCTGCACATCGTCTGGCGCGACGTAGTCGCGCTCAGCCAACAGTGCGCGCGCCTTCGCAGCGTGCAATACCGCAATGCCGGCGCGTGGGCTTAACCCGAAAGTGAACCAACGGCCCGAACGCGTGGCGGCGATCAGCGCTTGCAGGTAGTCGAGCAACGCATCTGACGCGTGCACAGAAAGCACAGCGGCTTGCGCGGCCACCAGCTCGGCGGGCGACATGATCTTGCCCATGTGCGCAATGGCTTCGCGCCGGTCCAGCCCAGCCAGCAACGCGCGCTCGGACGCCTGGTCCGGGTAGCCTATGGTGATGCACATGAGAAAACGATCGAGCTGCGACTCCGGCAGCGGGTAAGTACCAAGCTGGTCACTGGGGTTTTGTGTCGCAATCACGAAGAATGGGCGCGGCAGGGCACGGGTTTGAGCGTCCACGGTGACTTGCTGCTCCTCCATGGCTTCGAGCAGCGCGCTCTGCGTCTTGGGCCCGGCGCGGTTGATCTCATCGGCCAAGAGCACCTGCGCAAACACGGGGCCGGGGTGGAACACAAAGGTTTCTTTGGCACGCTCGTAGACGCTGACGCCGATCAAGTCGGAGGGCATCAGGTCGGCGGTGAACTGAGTACGCGCGAATCGCAAACCGAGCGAGACCGCCAGGGCATGCGCCAGGGTTGTTTTGCCGACACCTGGAATATCCTCAATCAACAGGTGTCCGCCGGCAAGCATGCAGGCCACACAGTCCTCGATTTGCGGACGTTTGCCGACAATGATCGTGCTAATCTGATCGATCAAACGGGTGAGCTGAGCAGCCAGTGGTGATGTCATGCGGTTACGTTAACTCAAAATGCAGGGTCTTGAACGCCGATGGTCACCGCTATTTTCAGTCACCCCGAGTGCAGCCTCCACGAGATGGGCCCGGGCCATCCCGAGTGCCCGCAGCGGCTCCAAGCCATCAACGAGCATCTGCGCACCGACGGGATGTTGGCCACGATCGAAGAGCGCGAGGCGCCACTGGCAAGCCTGCGCGATTTAGAGCTAGCGCACTCGAGTGCTTACACCGCCGAGCTGACGGCGCTGCTGGAAGGAGTGAGCGCCAGCGGTACGCCGCGCGCGATCGACCCTGACACTATTGCTGGCGCCGGCACTTGGCGCGCTGCATTGCGCGCCGCTGGTGCCGCCGTCGCAGCGACCGACGCAGTGATAGACGGCGAAATTGACAACGCGTTCTGCGCGGTGCGGCCCCCTGGGCATCACGCGACACACAACCAGGCGATGGGATTTTGTTTCTTCAACAACGTGGCGGTGGCCGCGCGGCACGCGCTGGCCGTGCGTGGTCTGCAACGCGTGGCCATCGTCGATTTCGACGTACACCACGGTAACGGTACCGAAGACATCTTTGCCGGTGACAAGCGCGTGCTGATGGTCAGCATCTTTCAGCACCCGCTGTTCCCGTACAGCGGTGTGGAGCCGCTGGGCACGAACATGTGCAACGTAGCAGTACCACCGTTTACGCGCGGCGCTGAGGTGCGCGCGTTGATCGAGGCGAAGTGGATCACGGCCCTGGCGTCGTTCAAGCCGAAGATGATTTTTATCTCGGCGGGATTCGACGCACACCGGGACGATCCGCTCGGTCAACTTGCGCTGGTTGAAGCCGATTTTGCATGGATCACGCGCCGTGTGAGCGAAGTCGCCCAATTGCACGCGCAAGGCCGTATCGTCTCGTGCCTGGAGGGCGGGTATGCACTCGATGCCTTGGCGCGCAGCGTTGCTGTGCACCTGCGCGTCTTGGCTGGTCTTTGACCTGGGCCGGCCGACATTCAAATGGTACCTGCGTGAGTACCCCAAGCGGGCCCAACAATCTCGCAGGTGGCGAAAAAAACCGCAGCAAGCTGCGGTTTTCTGTGCCGTGGCGAAGTGGGTTCAGAGTGGCTTGATGTTTGAAGCCTGCAGACCTTTTTGGCCTTGCTTGACTTCAAATTCAACGCGTTGGTTTTCTTGCAGGGTTTTAAATCCGCTGCCTTCAATGTCACGGAAATGGGCGAACAAGTCTGCACCACCTGCGTCTTGAGCAATGAAGCCGTAGCCTTTGCTCTCGTTGAACCACTTCACTGTACCGGTTTGGGTTGTCATCTAACGTTCCTATCAAAACAAAAATGTGCGCAGCAAATGCTGTGATCTGTTGCACGCCAAGCGGCAATTAACGCCGCACCCTTTGCCCCCGCGGTGCCATCGCAAATCTTGGCGACACACCCTGAGTACCGCTGCGTTTCACGCCAAACTACAGGCAGGAACGCATAGACTACTTTTATAGGTGCCGTCTAACTTACCACAGACCACTAGCGCTCGCAGGAATACCCAAGCAACGAACCCGTGGGGATTTCTAGCGTGACCTGCAGCATCCAAACGACACAACAGGGTAGAAAGAAGACCTTTGCGCGGGGCGGTCTTAGATTGAGCCTGCGGCGCGATTCTACTGCAAGCACCGGCTTCCAAGGCGCGAGCCTGACTGGATCCCGGCCCGAAGCGGCCGAAGAGTCGGATGCCATGCGGCCTCGTCAAACGCGGGAAGAATGCAACACGGTAGCGCGGTATATTGCGCGCTGGTTTGCAGAATTGCCAGCGGTGGGGGCGCACCACTTGGACGTAGCGTCGGCAGTGAAACAAGAAGAAACTATTCGCGAGCGCTGTCAGCCTAAGGACTGGGTGATGCGTTTTCCAAAGAGTAGCGAGCAAGTCGCACCGCTACCGTGATTAGCGAACCATCACCTCACCTGGAGAAACTATGAAGACGTCTAAGCTACTCAGCCTGTTCCTGCTTGGAGCAGCGTGTTCCGCCAGCTACGCAAGCGATGCGCAAGTCAGCGTCATTGTGGGCGGGCAGATTTCACCCGGCGTCTACGGTAGCGTGCAGGTAGTGACGGCGCCGCATCGACGCGTGCTGCACAAGAAGTCAGTGATCGTTGTCCGGCCGGCCCGAGCGGTCGTGCCGGCACGGGTACGCCCTCACGCGCCGCTGGTCCACGCGCAACACTGGGCCCATCCCGGCGGGGCGTACAGACATTATGGCCAGCGAGTCCACTTCTTGCGGTCAGCGACCTACGAACGAGGTCACGGTAGGAAGATGCGCATGTATCAGGATGGCGCCAGGGGGCGCGGTAAGGGCCGTGGGCATGGCCGTAGGGGCTGACAAAATCACCCCACCCTTTCGTTCTACGAACCTGCCGGCTGAGAGTTTCTGCCTTCTTCCTGGTTCGGCGAGGGGTTGGCTGGACTGAGTGACCAGCCCCTGAAGCGACCACCCAGTCGCAAGACTACTACTACTTCTTTTTCTTTCCTCGTTCCAGTATGGTTGTCGTAACGGTCGGGAGCAAATCGGCGGGTGTCACCGGTTTAGCAGGCCCGGTGTTCTTCTTGGGTTTTTTTGCTTCCTTGTTGGAGCGCGCTTGTCCCTTGGCCATGAGATCTCTCCTTGGTTCCGAAGATTAGAAAAATCGTGCAGCCGCACAATCGCGCGCTATCACTAGCCGTTCACCCTGATCGAATTCCAGGCAACAACTCGCGGATTTTCATGCGAAATCACTCTCCCATGCAAGTACCTCGAAGGCAGGCTGGAATCGTCGACGTTGCACGAACATGACACCGCCACCTGCAACCGTCGCACCTGAACACCTTGTTCGCGTACTGCGCGAACAAGGCAATGCCATGCTCAGCCCTCAAGGCTTTAGCCATCTGTTACATTCCCCGCCCGGCGCGCTCGAAACTCTGCGAACGTACTGGGACGACTTGGCGCCCGATATCTACTTGCGCGACAGCGGGCGCTACCGGCGGCGCAGACATTCATGCTTTGTCGTTGACCGCGACGATGTACGCTGCGTACCGCACCGGGGTCACTGGCAGTCTATTGAGTACAACGCGCTGCACGGCGGGCTGGAGCGCTGGTTCGAGCCTATGGCCGCCGAAATGGTGGTTCAGCCCCTGTGGCAGCAGATTCTGCGCGTCATGGCGACATGCTGCTCGGCGCTAAAGGGCGTGCAACCGTGGTACGTGGAGGCGCACCAGTTCCGTATCGACACGACCGACGGTATCGGCCGTCCCACGCCTGAAGGCGCACACCGCGACGGGGTTGATTTCGTCGTCGTGGTTCTGGTAGGCCGCCTAGGCATCAAGGGTGGCGAGACGCGAGTTTTCGAAGCGGCCGGAGCACACGGTATTCGCTTCACGATGAGCGAGCCGTGGTCGGTACTGGTGCTGGACGACGAGCGCTTTATCCATGAGACCACCCCCATCCAGCCAATAGACGCGAGCGCCAAGGAATGTGGTCACCGCGATACGCTGGTGCTGACCTTTCGTGCAAGCGGCTTTCAGCAGCCAGCGGGTTGAGCGAGCAACGTCGCCGTGATGCCTTAGAACGTGTCCACCAGCCCCGACTGCACAGCAGATTCCGGGTTCGATCCGGCGTCGCGCACGCGTTGTAGGGCTTGATCTTTCGGCAGCCCTAGGCTTTTAAGCAGGCACGCGGCCGCGGTGCCGGTGCGGCCTATGCCGGCAGCGCAGTGCAGCAGCGCTATGTCGCCCCGAGTCACATCGGCGGCGGTTTGCTCTATACCCGCTCGAAACGCGTCTACGTCGTCGCCCAGGCCGAAGTTGCGCATGGGCAGGTGCAACCAGCGCATGGGTAGGCTGCCTTGCGTAAGCGCTGCGTCGTACGCGGGTGAGATGGATGCCAGTTCGTAGCGCGGGGTCAAGCACACCAGCAGGGTAACCTCTGTCCGCCGCGCCTCGACGAGAAAGGCTTCCCAAGGCTCTAGCCGGCCAGGCATCGAGTGCAACCAAAGGGCACCTTTGGCGGTGGGGGGCAAGGCAATGGGGCGAAAAAAGGGCATGGCGCAGCGCGGTGTTTCGTGGGCTGCATCCTACCGCTGCGTGCGCCGGGCGGATTGTGGGTTCAGCGTATAGACGGAAAAATTGTAGCTGGGAGAGTTGGTTTCGACGCCGCCTCTTACTTGAATTGCAGCTGGCACGCTGCGCGGTCTTCGGCGCCGTTCCGGCCGTTGCCGCGCATACACAAAGCCAGTCGGTGGCCGATCACAGCATCAGCGTCTGCGTTGTCCTGCGTTACGGCAGAGCGCGATGAGCACTGTGCATGAGTTCACGGTGTAGGTTGCCGCGTTGCATCTACGCGGCGATGAACCCCAACCGCCGCAATACGCTGCCGCGGTTGATCGCTTTGCCGATCTGCTACAGGTTAGGCCGCGGTGCGCCAAGCATATTGCGCAGCGAGCACAACTCATCTCGTACTGGCGCGGGAAAGCCGCGGCGCCCAACGCGCTTGTCGATGATCAAGTCGTTCAACTCAGCAACAGCGCTGTGACGGTCGGTCCACGCTTCTGCAAGCAAGTTCGCCACCCGCGGAAACTCCTGGCAAAGCCGTTGTGGGCGAACGCCAGGCGGAAGATGCATAAGCCATTCAAGAGCGCTTCCGGTCAGTGCCCTGTCATCCGCCCGTATGGCACGCCGCCGTTGAGCCCAGTAGTTGGGGTTGAACTTCTCCAGTGCCCCCACCCCGGCCGGTAGCTCATCAAGTGCCCGACGAGCTTCGTCAAAGTCGGTGGGCGTGAAGTCGAGCGCGTCGAAAGGATTTCTTGCGCTCGGTGGCAAATTGAAGTTCATGGCTCACATTCACATCGTAAGTTGTTTGGGGATGGCAAGTAATCCAATCAGCGGACAACTTAACAACCTTCCATCGATACCGATGCTGCCATTTTGAATCCGATCAACCACAAATGCCTGTGTAAATATTCACATGTAAAGCCCTTCGTGAGGCAAACCGGCTTGTATTTCACGCTAGAGGAGGGCTTGATTGGATGGCGCAGGCAGCCAGCAACCCGGAAACAACAAAATTTAAGCATACACCTGAAGGTGCCGTCGGAGGCGTTTTGTGACAACGCGTTACCGGTATTCTGTCTGTTCAGCCCCGCCGCCCGTCCATTTCGGGGGGTGAGCGCTCCGTAGATTCTGCGTCACCGCGCATGTAGGCGGCTAACCCTTCCGGGCAATCCAGGCCCCAAAACAGTTGGCCATCGACTTCGCCGGTGGGGACGTTGAACACGCCGCGTGCGGCTGCGTCGGCGGTGGCGACCCGCAAAGTTTGCAGGGCGTCGTGACCCGCCGCATCACGATCCAGCTTCAGTGCGCGATTCAGCGCTTGTGAACGCTGTGCGTTGTAAACATCGCCACCGCCGCGCCACACATGGTGTAACACGCTTTTGCACACGTAGCGGCTGGGTGTGTAGCCTTCACGCGCACTGGCCAGTGCCAGACACAGTAGGGCCACGGGGCTGAATGGGTAGGGAGCCGGGAGGCTCAGTTCGAGGCCATAACGGTTTGCCATCTCCCGCGCCTGTTGCATTTCGATTGCACTGGATGAATCATCGCCCCGGTACCCCGGCAAGCCCGCCCTCTCGACTGCCTGGTAGCTGACTTCGTACGACAGCCCCTCAAGCACGCATGGCAGCCGCTCGAAAGCCAAGTAGGCGTATGGCGAGACTATGTCGAAGTAAAAACGCAGATGCTTCATATCGTTCCTACGCAGACGCTCGCGCCCGGGATGCCAACAGCGCGTTGCCCGCGCGCGACGCCGGCTTGCGCTGCAGGACGCCGGAGATGTAGCGCACTGCGCCCATCAGCGGGCCCAGTTCGACGCCGGTATTGATACCCAGGCCGCGCAGCATGAACACCACGTCCTCGGTCGCGACGTTGCCCGTCGCTCCCTGGGCAAAGGGGCAGCCGCCAAGTCCGGCAACGCTGGCATCAAAGGTGTGTATTCCCATTTCCAGACAAGCGTAAATGTTTGCCAACGCTTGCCCGTATGTGTCGTGAAAGTGTCCGCTTACTTCAACCAGGGGGAAATGCTTCAATGCGCGCCCCATGGCCGCTTGGACGTGATGGGGAGTGCCCACACCGATGGTGTCGGCTACGCTGCAGTGATCGGCGCCGATGCCCTTCATCAGCCGTACTACGCGCTCTAATGCGTCAAGGCTCACGTCACCCTGGTAAGGGCAGCCGAGCGCGCACGAAATCGCGGCGCGCACTTTGATGCCATTCGCGTGTGCCGCAGCAACCACAGGCTGGAAGCGCGCGATGCTTTCATCGATACTGCAGTTGATGTTACGTTGGTTGAACGTTTCGCTGGCAGCGCTGAAGACGACGATCTGGTCGGCTCGGCAGGCAAGCGCAGCCTCGAAGCCCTGCATGTTGGGCACGAGTACCGAGT
>Ga0224512_10002585_pt1 | contig 16494 bp, 14 predicted proteins | sample SF_May12_sed_USG_4_FD_169103 | JGI IMG/M metagenome (GOLD analysis project Ga0224512, IMG submission 169103) | Sediment microbial communities from San Francisco Bay, California, United States - SF_May12_sed_USGS_13 | ecosystem: Environmental > Aquatic > Marine > Sediment | place: USA...
TCGAGTGCTCAGGAAACGGCGGGGGCGCTTACAGCCGCGACGATATGCCGACGGACATCACGGTCCAGGCGCTCGACGGCCTCCTCAGCACGAGCGAATGGACCGGAGTCCCGGTCTCGACAATCCTCCGCGAGGTGGGCGTCAGGCGAGGTGCGAGTTGGATCCTCGCGGAAGGGGCCGACTCTTCACTGTTGGCGCGCAGCGTACCGCTCGACAAGGTGATGGACGACGCCCTTTTCGCGTACGGCCAGAACGGCGAGGCGATCCGGCCCGAGCAGGGATACCCGCTCCGCCTCTTTCTCCCGGGTTGGGAGGGCAACGCCAACGTGAAGTGGCTCCGGCGCATCGAGGTCACGGACCGGCCGACCTTCACACGTGAAGAGACATCCAAGTACACGGACCCGCTGGACGACGGCACCGCCCGCCAGTTCAGCTTCACGATGGATGCGAAGTCGGTCATCACCTTCCCTTCTTACCCGTTCGCGCTGCCCGATCGCGGCTGGTGGGAGATCAAGGGCCTCGCCTGGTCCGGCCGCGGGCGCATCGCGCGCGTCGAAGTGAGCACAGACGGCGGACGTTCCTGGGCAGACGCCCAACTCCAGGGACCGGTGCTACCCAAGTGCACCACGCGCTTCAGACATCTCTTCGAGTGGAACGGCGGTGAAACGATCGTCCTGAGTCGGGCGACGGACGAGACCGGGTACGTGCAGCCGACGCTGCAGCAGCTTTGGGCCGCGAGAGGGACCGCGACAGCTTACCACCAGAACCATCAGCGCGCCTGGAAAATCGCGTCCACGGGCGAGGTCACGTTCGGCCTCGGAGACCTGGTATGAGGGCCCTCGCGATGGGACTGACGGTCGCGCTCTGTGCTTGCGGGTCCCCGGCGAACGAGCCGGGCGGAGGCGCACTAGCCGACGGTGCACTGCTTGGTATGCCGGAGGGCCTCCCGATGCACGCGCCCGCACGTTTCTCCATTGGCTCGGAGGCGCCCTCAGATCGCGTCGCAATGTGGGATATCGACGCGAAGCCCGACGGCGAGGGGCTGCCGATGGGTAGCGGCACGGTCGCACAGGGCCGACAGGTCTTCGAGACCTTCTGCGTCGAGTGCCACGGGGCGACGGGCACGGAGGGGCCGAACGACGCCCTCGTCGGTGGCGACGAGTGGGGCGAGCAGATGCCCTCGGTGCGGACGGTCGGGAACTACTGGCAGTACTCGACCACGCTGTTCGACTACATCCGCCGGGCGATGCCACAGCTCACACCGGGCCTCCTCACCTCGAACGAGACGTATGCGGTGATCGCCTACCTGCTCTATCTGAACGAGATCGTCCCCGAGGATGCCGTGATGACCGCCGAGACACTCGCCGCGGTCGAGATGCCGGCGCGCGACCGGTTCATTGTCGACGACCGGGAGGGGGGCGATGGACCGATCCGGTAGTGAACAACGCGCGTGTGCGCGCGGCCTGAGCGCGTTGTTCGTCGCCGCCTTCAGTGCCGCGTGCGGCGAACCGGCCCCCTCCGTGCACTCCGTAATTCCAAGGCCGGCAACGGCCGATCTCAGCTTCAGCGACACCTTCCATGTGGCGGAGGACACGAGGATCACCTTCGACGCCGGCGACACTGAGGCCGAGCGAATCGGGCACTTCTTGGCCGGATGGATCGGCAATACGGTCGAGACGACGCCCCCCGTGGTCGTCGCGGTGGCGCCGGGCACGGGGGTCTCCATCGGGCCGGCTCCGGGCGCATCGATCCACCTCACGACCGGAGTCGCCAGCGCATCCCTCGGCGCCGAAGGCTATGAGCTCGTCATCACTCCGTCCCGCGTCGAGGTGTCGGCGGCGAGCCCAGCCGGGCTCTTCTACGGGGTGCAGACGGTGCGCCAGCTGTTGCCGCCCCTCGTCGAGTACACCGCGGCCTATCCGCGTCCGCTCTTCCTTCCCGTCGGACGCATCTCCGATGCGCCCCGTTTCGGGTGGCGGGGAGCGATGCTCGACGTCGCACGACACTTCCTACCGGCCGACGACGTGAAACGCTTCGTCGACCTGATGGCCCTCTACAAGCTGAACCGCCTGCACATTCACCTCTCTGACGATCAGGGATGGCGGATCGAGATCCCCGGTTGGCCGCGTCTGACTGAGCACGGCGGTAGCACGGAGGTCGGCGGCGGGCCGGGCGGATTCTACACCACCCTGGAGTACGCCGACCTCGTGCGCTACGCCTCTGAGCGTTTCGTGACGATCGTGCCCGAGATCGATATGCCGGGGCATACCAACGCGGCGCTATCCGCGTACCCGGAGCTCACCTGCGACGGTGTGGCGCCCGAGCTGTACACCGGCACCGAGGTCGGCTTCAGCTCACTGTGCACCGACAAGGAGCTCGTCTACGACTTCGTGAACGACGTCGTGCGCGAGATCTCCGCCATCACATCGGGACCGTACTTCCATGTCGGTGGGGACGAGGCGAGGCAGACCGAGGACGAGGACTTCGTGGCGTTCATCGAGCGGGTCCAGGACATCGTGCAGTCGCACGGAAGACGCATGATCGGGTGGGACGAGGTGGCTACCACCGCCCTGGATCAGGAATCGATCGTCCAACTCTGGCGGCCATTGTGGCCCGAGGGTGGCCCCCCCGAGCCCGGCAGCGCCGCAGCAGTGCTTCAGGAAGGCGCCACGCGCGCTGTCGAGGTCGGCGCCACCTTCATCCTGTCACCGGCGGACCGGATCTACCTCGACATGAAGTACGACGCTTCTACGGTGATCGGGCTCACCTGGGCCGCCATCACCGACCCGCGCGCCGCATACGACTGGGAGCCCAATGAGGTGTTCGCGGACATTCCGGAAGCCTCCATCGCCGGAGTCGAGGGGACGCTCTGGTCGGAGACGATGGGCGGCTTGTCGGACGTCGAGTACCTGGCGTTCCCACGTCTGGCCGGCGTCGCGGAGCTCGGCTGGTCGCCGGCCGGTGCTCGTGACTGGAACGAATATCGGCAACGCGTCGGGGCGCACGGAGCTCGATGGACCGCGCTGGGAGTGAACTTCCATCACTCCGACCTGATCGACTGGACCCTCGATCCCCGCTGACGGCCCCGTCATGCTATGCTCCTGGCCCACCTGCTAGGAGTAAGAACAACGTGCCCTACGGATCCAAGGAACTCGCGGAAAGCTTTCGCACCGTGAGAAAGAACACCCTCGCGGCGGCAGGGGATATTCCCGACGACAAGTATGACTTCCGGCCCGCTCCCGACTGCCGCAGTGTCGAGAAGCTGCTGACTCACATCGCCTTGTCGTACCGCTTTCAACATCAGATCCATGCCGTCGACAAGCGCTCCAGCCTCGAGGGCTTCGACTTCCCGGCCGTCATGGCGAAGCTCGGCGCCGAGGAGGCCAAGCCGCGCACGAAGAAGGAAGTCATCGAGCTTCTCGAGAAGGAAGGCCAGAGCTGGGCCAACTTCCTGGACGGGCTGTCGGACGACTTCTTGGACGAGCGAGTCTCGTTTTCCGCGGACTTCCCCACGAAGTCCCGTCTCGAGATGGTGATGTCGGTGAAGGAGCACGAGATGCACCACCGAGGTCAGGTCATGCTGATCCAGCGGATTCTGGGTATCGTGCCACATCTGACGAGAGAGCGGGAGGCCCGAAGCGCTCAAGCGCGGGAATAGGGTCAGTGGGGGCCAGCCGCCAAGAGACGGCCGAACGGCGCTAGATTCAGGGGTGCTCAGTCACCTCAGGGCTTCCCAAAGAGCGGGACATGGACTTCGACTTACCGGAAGAGCTGGTCGCCCTCAGAGAGGTCGCCGCTCGCTTCGCGGCCGAGTACGCGGCCCCCTATGCACAGACGTGGGACCGCGAGGGCCGATACCCGGACTCCGTCGTCGCCGCGCTCGGCGAGCAGGGCTTCCTAGGGGCGTTGGTCCCTGAGGAGTACGGCGGGGGTGGCGGCGCATACATGACCCTCGCGGTCATCTTGGAGGAGCTCGCCCGCGCGGACGGTGGCCTGGCGCTCGCCGTCGAGGCGCACAACGCCCTCGCGAGCGCGCACATCCGGCTGGCGGGAAGCGAGGCACAGAAGAAGCGGTTTCTGCCATCCCTCGCCACGGGGAAGCACCTCGGGTGCTGGTGCCTGACCGAGCCGGGAGCCGGCACGGACGCCGCCGCGCTCAGTTCCGTGGCCATTCGCGACGGCGACGACTGGGTCCTCAGCGGGAGCAAGCAGTTCATCACGAACGGAGCCCGCGCGGGCATTTACGTGGTGATCGCTCGCACGGACCCGGACGCCGGGAGGGAAGGCATCAGCGCCTTCATCCTGGAGCGTGGGACACCGGGGCTGACGACCGGCGCACTCGAAGACAAGCTGGGGATGCGCTCGTCGGATACCGTGGCGGTGCATCTCGAGGACTGTCGTGTCCCGGCGGACCAACTTCTCGGTGCAGAAGGGCACGCCTTCGACGACGTGAAGGAGGTGCTCGAGGGCGGGCGCATCATGATCTCGGCGGTCTCCCTGGGGCTCGCTCAGGCCGCCGTGGACCGCAGCGTCGCCTACGCGAACGAGCGAGAGACCTTCGGGAAAGCCATTATCGAGCACCAACTGATCCAGGCGAAGTTGGCCGACATGGTGACACAACTCCATGCCGCCCGACTTCTCGTGTACCGCAGCGCGTCGAGACTCGACGCCGGAAGGGAGACACCGCTCGACTCGGCCATGACCAAGCTCTTCAGCTCCGAGATGGCGACCAAGGTGTGTATGGACGCGATTCAGGTCCTCGGGGGCTACGGCTACCTGAAGGAGTACGACGTCGAGCGCTTCATGCGCGATGCGAAGCTTTGCGAGATCGGGGAGGGGACGAGCGAGATCCTTCGCGTCCTGATCGCCCGTTCGCTCCGTAGCGACAGGGTGCCCGGCGGGTGATCCGAATCGCGGCGGCTCAGGCCTTCTGGGGCGACTGGCCGCAGGCCCCCGCCCTTCAGGTGCGTTCCGGCCCGATCGACTATCTGGTGCTCGATTACCTCGCCGAAGTCACGGTCGCGATCCTGCAGAAGCAGAAGGCGCGCGACGCCTCGAGGGGGTACGCGCGGGACTTCGTCACCGATGTCGGTGTGCTCCTCCCGGAGCTGATGGAGCGCGGTATCAAGGTCATCACCAGCGCGGGGGGGATCGCCCCGCGAGCCTGCGCCGAGGCGCTCTTGGCCAAGGCCGCCGAGCTCGGCGTCTCCGGCCTGAGAGTCGCCATCATCGAGGGCGACGACGTCTTCGACCGGATGGGCACGCCGGCGGGTTCGGGCATCGACCTGAGCGCGCTCGATCGCGACGGACCCACCCTAGAGGAGATCGGGCCACGGCTCACGAGCGCGCACGCCTACCTCGGTGCCGAGCCGATTGCCCGGGCCCTCCGCGAAGGCGCCCACGTGGTGATCACCGGTCGCTGCACGGACTCCGCGTTGGCGCTCGCTCCCATTGTCTACGAATTCGACGTCGCCCCGGATGACTGGGACGCCTTGGCCGTGGGCACGGTCGTCGGCCATGTGCTCGAGTGCGGCGCGCAGTCGACCGGTGGCAATTATCTGGAGGACTGGCGACGCGTCCCCAGTCCGGAGACGATCGGCTTCCCGATCGCGGAGATGGAGGGGCCCGACAGGGCCGTCATCACGAAGCACGCATCACTCGGTGGGCTCGTGAATGCCGCCAGCGTGAAGGAACAGCTTCTCTATGAGATCGGGGACCCGCGCGCTTACGTCACACCGGACTGCGTCGCGGACTTTACGACCATCGAGCTGGTGGACGAGGGGAATGACCGCGTGGCAATCAGCGGGGTCCGGGGTCGCCCCGCGCCCGAGACGCTGAAGGTCTCGTGCGTGTACTCCGCCGGCTGGAAGGTCACGGGCCAGATCACCTATTGCTGGCCGGAGGCACTCGCGAAGGCGAAGGCAGCCGGAGATCTCGTCCGCAGGCGCACCGAGTCCGTGCTCGGCCATCCGTTCGAGACGTGGCTCGCCGAGTACGTCGGCGCGAGCGCGTGCTTCGGGCCCTTGGGCGAGCAGTCCGAGCCCGAGGAGGTCATGCTGCGCGTCTCCGCCCGATCGCCGGACCGGGCCGCGTGTGAGCGCCTCGGGCGCGAGCTCGTCGGCCTCATTCTGACCGGCCCGCCGGGCGCCACCGGATACGCCGCCGGACGGCCGCGCCCATCCGAGATCAACAACATCTGGTCCGGTTTGGTGCCGCGCTCGCAGGTCGAGCCTCGCGTCGAGGTCCTGGGATGACCGACCGATGACCGGCTCCCCGCGGTACCGGCTCTTCGTGCTCGCGCACGGGCGCTCAGGCGACAAGGGTGACACGGTCAACATCGGAATCATCGCAAGACGCGACGACTGGTACGAATACCTGGAGCGCGAACTGACGGCCGACCTTGTCCATGCGTACCTCGAACCGCTCGACATCGGCCGGGTGGAACGGTTCGAGCTTCCCAACCTGGGCGCGCTGAACTTCCTGGTGCACCACGCGCTCGGGGGTGGCGGGGCGGTCACGCTCAAGCTGGACGCGCAGGGCAAGACCTTCGCCCAGGCCCTCCTCCGGATGCCGCTGACCCTGCCGGACGACCTCGCCAACACCGTGCTGGCTCACTGGGGTGAGCGCCTCCCGCCAGACTGCGTGCTCCGGGCCTCCGACTGATGGCTGCCCCCGTTCTATATCAGGCGGATGAGGGTGTCGCTCGGCTGACCCTGAATCGTTCGGAAGTCCGGAACGCGCTGGGCTTCGACATGCTGGTCGCCCTCGGCGAGCACCTGGACCGAGCGCTCGCCGACCCGTCCGTCCGCCTCGTCCTCCTCGATGCCGAAGGGCCTGCCTTCTGCGCCGGCATGGACCTCAAGGCCGTGGACCTTTCCGACCCGGACCAAGCGGCCCGGTTTGCAGCCGGCCTGGCCGAAGTTTACCTGCGGTTGATGACGCTCCCGCTGCCGTTCCTATGCGCCGTGGACGGACCCGTTTCAGGCGGTGGCGTGGGCTTGGTAGCGGCGGCCGATCTGGTGTGGGCAGGGCCGAGGGCGAGGTTCTCCTTACCCGAGACCCGACTCGGGCTGGCACCCGCGCTCGTCTCCGTCGTGCTCCGACGTCGTGTCCCTCTGCGCGTGCTTACGCAGATGGCCCTCGGGGGAATCGCACTGGACGGCGCCCAAGCTGCGGCCCACGGACTCGTCGACTTTTACGCGGAGGTGAACGGAGGTGTGTCCGCGGAGGCTTTCGCCAATGGTCTCCTCGGGGATCACGCTCCCGGAGCCCTCTCACGTACCAAGAAGTTCTTCGTAAGTCAGGGGACCGACGATCTCGAGCGACAGCTCGCCGACGCCGAGCGCGAGTTTCGGGAGGCCGTCCGGACCGACGAAGCCGGCAGGGGCCTCGAGGCGTTCCGACGAAAGGAGTTCGTCCGGTGGGACATACCGTAGACCTTCGCCAGATGCTCGAGGAGCTGGAGGCGCTCCGGGCGCGCTACGCGCGCCCGGGCTCCGACGCCGCAGTGTCCAAGCAGCACGGTAAGAACAAGCTCACCGTCCCCGAGCGCCTCGACCTGCTCTTCGATCCCGACGCGCCGCGCTTCGAGGTCGCCACGTTCGCGGCCATGGGCCATTACGAAGAGATCGGCGACATCACCTCCGCCGGGGTGCGTACCACGATCGGAACGGTGAGCGGCCGCTCGTGCATCGTGATCGCGAACGACTCGATGGTGAAGAGTGGCACCTGGTTTCCGCTGACCATCAAGAAGATCCTCCGCGCCCAGGAGATCGGCCTCGAGAATCGACTGCCACTCATCTACCTCGTGGACTCGGGCGGCCTCTTCTTGCCGCTGCAAGACGAGAGCTTTCCCGACCGCGACCACGCCGGGCGGATCTTCTACAACAACGCCCGACTCTCGGCGCAGGGCATCCCGCAGATCGCCGCCGTCTTGGGCCCCTGCGTCGCCGGGGGAGCCTACATCCCCGCTCTTTGCGACGAGATCCTCATGGTGAAGGGAACGAGCGGCATCTTCCTCGGGGGACCCCACCTCGTCGAGGCCGCCATAGGGGAGAAGGCCGACATCGAGGAACTCGGGGGGGCGTCGACCCACACCCGTCTGAGCGGGATGGCCGACTACGAGGACGAAGACGAGCCGAGCTGCCTGGAGCGGGTCAGACGGCTGGCCGCCCTCTGGCCCAAGCCAGCCCAGACGCGGTATTCGGTCGCTGAGTCCGCTGAGCCCGCTCGTGACCCGGCCGAGATGCTCGACATCTTCCCGGCCGACCGAACGAAAGCCTACGACACGCGCGAACTCTTGGATTGCGTCCTCGATGAGGGAAGCTGGGAGGAGTACAAGACCAGTTACGGTCAGACGCTCCTGACGGGCACCGCGCGCATCCACGGCCGCGCGGTCGGCATCGTCGCGAGCCAGCGCGCCGTCGTCCGTGACGGCAAGGGCGAGATGCAGGTCGGTGGAGTCATCTACTCCGACGCGTCCGATAAGGCCGCGCGCTTCGTCCTGAATTGCAACCAGAAGCAGACCCCGCTGCTCTTCTTCCAGGATGTCACCGGGTTCATGATCGGAACGCGCGCCGAGAAGGGCGGCATCATCAAGGACGGCGCAAAGCTGGTGAATGCGGTCGCCAACTCGCGGGTCCCGAAGATCACCGTGGTGCTCGGCAACAGCTACGGCGCCGGGAACTACGCCCTGAGCGGACGGGCCTTCGCTCCCCGTTTCATGCTCGCTTGGCCCACCGCCGAGATCGGCGTCATGGCAGCCGAGAACGCTGCGGAGACCATGCTCGGCATCGAGAAGGCCAAGGCCGGACGCTCACTCACGGACGACGAGGGGCAGCAAGTGCTGGGGCGGATCCGCGAACGCTACGAGCGGGCGCTCTCACCGTATCACGCGGCCGCCAACCTCTGGGTAGATGCGATCATCGATCCGAGGGAGACGCGCGAGACGCTCGCGCACCTGCTCGATGTCGCGTGCGCAAACGATCCCGATGAGCGCTTCAACGTCGGAGTCTTCCAGGTCTGAATTGGAGCCCGGCGAGATCGCCGGGGTCAGTGCGTCCTGAGCCACCACCGCATGGCTTCCGTCACGCGGTCCGCTGCATCGAGCTGCACCCAGTGACCCACGTCCGGATAGGTGATCAGGGTGTAGTCGCGGGCGATCCAGTCCCATGTGTTGCTGAGCCCGTCCTTGTCGACATAGGTGTCCTGAAGGCCGTGGAACTGGAGGACGGGCACGTCGATTTTCGGCCAGTCGGTCAGCTCGACGTAGGGTTCTTTCCAGTACCCTGCCCGGTAGAAGTTGAGCATCAGCTCGACATCTGAACGCGCATAAGCCTCCTGGACGAACTGAACGACCCTCTCCCCCTCGTCTCCGTACGTGCCCTGCGCCCTCCCTGCTGCCGCGCTCTGGATGCCCGCACCCGCTCCGGGCTGCATGAAGTTGCGCGCGTATTGCGTGTTCTGGCGCTGTTCTGGTGTCGCGTTCGCGAGTGTGCGGGTGAAGCCGCGCGGGTGTGTCAGGTTCATCACGACAAAGCGCCTGACACGCGCCGAATGAGTCTCGTCCATGACGAACCGCCAGGAGATGATCGCACCCCAGTCGTGGGCAACCAGCGTGACCTGTTCCACGCCGAGGTCATCGATCACCGCTTCGATGTCCGACATGAGGTACGACATGTCGTAGTTCTCGACGCCCCGCGGCTTCCCCGAGAGGTTCGCCGCCCGCGTGTCCATCGCGGCGACGCGGTATTCGTCGGCGAGAGCGTCTATCTGGTTGTGCCAGACATACCAAAAGTCCGGAAAGCCGTGCACGAAGAGGAGCGTCTCCTCGGCACCAGTGTCGCCGAGCGTCACGTAGTGGATCGGCACGCCCCCGTTGTCGACGAAATGGTCCTCGACACGGTCGAAGAGCGGCGCCTCCTGCGCTCCAGCCTCCAGGCCGGAGGACGTGACGAGTAGTGCGATGGCCAGTGCGACGCGCATGATCGCTTCTCCGTGATTCGGTCCGAGACTCCACGGAACCTGTCGAGTAGCGCCCGCTTCGTCCATCGATCACCCAGCGGGTCCCACCTGGCATCTTTCCGGGCCCAAGCCGACATTGCCCCGATGTTCGACCCCACCAGCAGCAAACCGATCGGGGGCGTCCTCGTGGGCGGGCAGAGTCGCCGCTTCGGCGCCGACAAGGCCACCACACATGTGGGCGGCCGGTCGATGGCAGCGTGGGCCGTCCGCACCTTGAGGGAGAGCGCCGACCCGGTCGTCCTCCTGGGCGGAAACGGGACGCTCGCCAGGCGGATGGCGCTTCCCTGGTGCGCGGATGTGCAGGCAGGTGGCGGGCCGCTCTCGGGCGTGGCAGCCGGGCTGCGATGGACGAGTGAGTTGGGTCGGCCTGGCCTGCTCGTCCTGGCCTGCGACCTGCCGTTGGTCACACCGTCCTTGATGACCACGATCCTCTCTTACGCCGGACCCGACTTCGACGCGGTTGTCCCGCTCGACGAGTGGGGGGAGGCCCAGCCACTCTGCGCCTGGTACGCATCAAGCGCATACCCGGCGATGGAGGCCTCGCTCGCGAGTGGCCAGTACTCGATGCGCGGTTTACTCACTCGGCTGCGGGTCCGCCGCCTTCCCGCGGAGTCGAGCGCAGAGGTGGGCGGCTCCTTGCTCCTCAACGTGAACACGCCGCAGGAGTTGGCGGTGGCCGACCGGAGGGTACGGAAAGAATGACGGCGCACAAGCGACCCAAGCTCATCGATCCTGCGAACTGGGCCAGTCTGAAGCCGTTCGGCATCGGAGAGCAAAGACCCAACGGCTACTGGGAGATCGTGCGGGCCGTCGGCGAGAATCGCGACAACCTCGCTTATGCCTGGCGCATTCTCACTCAAGGCACCTGCGACGGTTGTTCGCTCGGCACGATGGGCCTGCGGGACTGGACCCTCGATGAAACCCATCTCTGCAACATCCGGCTGCGACTGCTGCGCCTGAACACCATGGGTGCGCTGCCGTCGGCACACCTCTCCGACGTGGCTCCACTTCGCAAGCTGAGCGACACCGAGCTTCAGGAGCTGGGGCGGCTTCCCTATCCCCTCATCCGGAGGAAGGGCGAGGCCGGATTCACACGGCTCGGGTGGGATGAGGCCCTCGACGTGGTCGCCGGGCACATCAGACGCAGCGAGCCCGACCGGCTGGGTTTCTACATGACGAGCCGGGGGCAGCCCAACGAGAACTACTACGCGGCGCAGAAAGCGGTGCGCGCGATGGGGACCAACTCCATCGACAACGCCGCGCGCATCTGCCACTCACCGAGCACGTTCGGACTCAAGGGCCCGCTCGGAGTCGGTGCGACGACGTGCTCGTACAGCGACTGGATCGGCAGCGACCTGGTCGTCTTCGTCGGCGCGAACGTCGCGAACAATCAGCCGGTCTCGATGAAGTACCTGTACAAGGCGAAGAAGGCGGGCACGAAGGTCGTGGTCATCAACAGCTACCGCGAGCCCGGCATGGAGCGGTACTGGGTGCCGTCGAACCCGGAGAGCGCGGTCTTCGGGACGAAGATTGCCGACCGCTTCTTCCTCATCAACATCGGCGGCGACATCGGCTTCCTGAATGGTGCGCTCAAGCACATGATCGAGCGCGATTGGGTGGACCGAGACTTCATCGATCGGCACTGCGCGGGCTACGACCAGCTTTCGCAGGCCCTCGCCCGCCAGAGCTGGGAGGAGCTGGAGGCGCTCGCTGGGGTCAACCGAGACGAGATGTTGGAGTTCGCCAGAATGGTAGGCGAGTCGGCGACCGCGGTCTTCGTGTGGGCGATGGGCATCACCCAGCACGAGTGCGGCGAGGACAACGTCCGCGCCATCGTGAACCTCGGTCTGAGCCGCGGCTTCGTCGGACGCGAGAAGTGCGGCCTCATGCCGATTCGGGGCCACTCCGGCGTCCAGGGCGGAGCGGAAATGGGTGCCTATTCCACCGTCCTTCCGGGCGGCCTCCCACTGACCGAGGAGAACGCCGAACGATTCTCACAGCGGTGGGGCTTCGACGTCCATCCAAAGACGGGCCTCACCGCGCCGGAGATGATCGATGCAGCGCACGACGGCACACTGGATGTCCTCGTAAGCTCCGGTGGCAACTTCCTCAGGGTGCTTCCCGACCCCGAGTACTGCCGCGACGCCGTAGCGCGTATTCCGCTCCGCGTACACATCGACATCGTGCTTTCCAGCCAGATGCTCGTGGAGCCCGCCGATACGGTTGTTATCCTACCGGCCCAGACACGATACGAGATGACGGGCGGCGTGACGGAAACGACCACGGAGCGAAGGGTCATCTTCAGCCCCGAGATCGAGGGACCCCGCGTCGACGAGGCCCGACCGGAGTGGCAGATCTTCTCCGATATCGCCGCCCACGCCGCGCCCGACCTCGCCGACAAGGTCCGCTTCTCCGGGACTCCCGCGATTCGCCGGGAGATCAGCGAAGCGATCCCCCTTTACGGCGGCATCGAGAAGCTCGAGAAGTTCGGCGACCAGTTTCAGTACGGCGGCGAGCTGCTGTGCGCCGGCTGGAACTTCCCGACCCCGGACGGCAAGGCGCACTTCTCTGTGGTCGAGCCGCCGCAGGTCGACGTCCCCGACGGGCACTTCACAGTGACGACCCGCCGCGGCAAGCAGTTCAACAGCATCGTGCACGAGGCGAAGGACAGCCTGACCGGCGCCGTGCGCGAAGCGATTCTCATCAGTCGTCCCGATGCGGAGCGACTCGCGATTCGAAACGGCGACGCGCTACTGCTTCGCAACGGATTCGGTGAATTCCGCGGACGTGCGACCCTCGCTCCGGTCACGCCCGGGAGCCTCCAGGTTCACTGGCCGGAGGGTCAGACCCTCCTGGACCGGAAGCGTCGCTCACCCCAGGCCGGGATTCCCGACTTCAACGCCGCCGTCATCCTGGAAAAGGTCGGATGACTCCGCGGGCCAGGAGTAAGACCCGCACCCGCATACGACAGGTCGAGGGCGGACATACGAGCGAACGGTCGGATCAGCTCGCCACTGAAGAGCCGCTCGAGATTCGCCTGGCCGCAGGCGGCAGGACGCGCACGCTAGCGATCACGATGCGCACACCCGGCGCGGACTTCGAGCTCGTCGCAGGCTTCTTGCACGGCGAGGGCGTCATCGGCCACCGTCGGGATGCGCGAGAGCTCCGTTACTGCACCGACCCTGCTCTCGACGCAGCGCAGCAGTACAACGTCGTCACGGTCGAACTGGCCTCGACTGAGCTTCCGGATCTGCCGGGCCTCGATCGTCACTTCTTTACGAGCAGTGCATGTGGCGTCTGCGGGAAGGCGAGTCTCGACGCGTTGGAGTCGTCCGGATGCGAAAGCCTTCCGGAAGGCTTCGAGGTCGATGCAGCTACGCTGTACAGGATACCGGACCGACTTCGGGACGCCCAAGGGCTTTTCGAGTCCACCGGAGGACTCCATGCCGCGGGCCTGTTCACAGCAGACGGAGAACTCATCTGCCTGCGCGAGGACGTCGGGCGGCACAACGCCGTCGACAAGGTGGTGGGCTGGGCACTCCTCGAGGGGGGCCTTCCGCTCACTGACCGCATTCTTATGGTCAGCGGGCGGTCGAGCTATGAGATCCTGCAGAAGGCGCTCGTCGCCGGCATTCCCGTCGTCTGCTCCGTTTCGGCGCCCTCGAGTCTGGCGGTCGACGTGGCGCGCAGGTTCGGTATGACGCTCGTCGGTTTCCTACGTGGCGAGCGCTTCAACGTATACACCGGCTCGGAACGGATCCGACTGCCATCAGCCGTCGAGGCGACGCGATGAACGACCCGACCAGAGGACGCTGGCTCTTGGCGGGGGCGGCGGTCCTCGTGCAGCTCGCACTGGGCGCCGTTTATGCGTGGAGCGTTTTCGTGAACCCCTTCATCGATCAGATGGGGTGGTCGCGTACGCAGACAACTCTGCCCTTCACCGTCGCGATCGGCGTGATCTTCATCGGGACGCTGGTCGGGGGACGCATCCAGGACCGCATCGGCCCGCGGCCGGTCGTGTTGGTGGGAGGGGTCATCTACTCCATCGGCATGATGCTGGCCTCGCTCGTGGAGACGCCGGATCAGCTCTGGCTGCTGATCCTGACGTACGGGCTGATCGCTGGCCTCGGCCTCGGCGCGGGCTACATCGTACCGATCGCCATGCTCGTGAAGTGGTTCCCGGACAGGCGGGGACTCATTACCGGTATCGCGGTAGCGGGATTCGGAGCGGGCGCCCTCATCACGGCACCGGTGGCGAACCGCCTCATCGACCCAGCCGACGTATCGGCAACGTTCCTTCCGCTCGGCATCGCGTACCTCGTGGCGACACTGATCGGCGGCTCGTTCTTCCGCAATCCACCTGAAGGCTACGCCGTGCCCGGCTTCGAGCCATCTGCCGCGCGCGTCGCGGCCACGAGTGACTCCTACCTCCTCGGAGAAGCGCTCCGCTCCCCTCAGTGGTACCGGCTCACGGGTATCCTCACGCTCAATGTGACCGCCGGCATCGCGCTGGTCTCACAGGCGGCACCGGCCGCCGTGGCCATCGCCGGCATGAGCGCCGCCAGCGCGGCGGGCCTCGTCGGCATCCTGGGCATCTTCAACGGGGCGGGCCGCGTGTTGTGGGGCTGGGGCAGTGACCACATGGGCCGAATGCCCGCGTTCGTCACCATGTTCGCGATTCAGGTCGTGTGCTTCGTGGTGCTCCCGGTGGCCGGTTCTACCGCTCTGTTCTCAGTCATCGCGGCCCTTGTCTACCTCTGTTACGGAGGAGGCTTCGGCACGATGCCGGCGGCCGCGGCGGACTTCTTCGGACCCAAGAACGCGGGAGCGATCTATGGAGCCATGATCGTCGCGTGGAGCCTGGGGGGCGTCGTCGGGCCCCTGGCCATCGCCGCGATCGTGGACGCCACGGGAGGCTTTTCGACGCCGTTCTACATCATCGCAGGACTGGCCGCAGTTTCGATCGCGCTACCCCTAACGACCCGGAAGCCAGAAGGCAGACCGGCTCAGGGGTAACCAACTCCCACACCCCGAGTCGGGCTTTTCCCGACCGCAGCCCGAGCGCGGGCTGGCCATTATTCTCTGATACCGATTGACGGAGAATGGAGACCATGGTTAGCCACCCGGAAAGAGGAGTCGTCGCGGGGGTCTTTGCGGACGAGGAGCACGCAGCTGACGCGGTGCAGAAGCTCATCGAATCGCACTTCGATCCCTATCACGAGATCAACGTGATCGCTTCCCATAAGCGCGAGCACGAGAACGTGATGGTGCACCAGAATTTCAAGGTCGGGCGTGGTGCGTCGGTCGGAGCCGCGGTCGGTGCGGTGCTCGCGGGGGTCGGGGTCGCCGTCGCAGGCATGACCTTCGGACCGCTGACTCTAGTCGCGGCGGGCCCCATCGTCGCGGCGCTCGAGGGCGCGTTCGCCGGAGGGGCAGCGGGCTTCGCGGTCGGCGCGCTGACGTCGCTAGAGATGGCGGAGACCGAGGCCAACTTCCATGCCGCCCACATCCACGACGGCGTCGTGTGGGTGGGGGTTCAGGCGAAAGGCGAGCGTGGTGAACGCGCCAGGGCGATCCTTACGGCGGCCGGAGCCAAGCACTTCATGAGCTGACGCTTATCGTCGCCTGAAGTTCTCCGCCACCCAGTTCGCCGGATCGTTCTGGCCACCGGCCGGCCCCGCGTATACGGCTTGGTCCGGGTACGGGAAGATGGGACGCTCGTTGTCGACCACCCCGCCCGTGCTGTGCGTCGCGATTAGTGCGTCGGGCGCGTTTCCTCGCTCGACCCACTCCACCAGCGGAGCGAGACGGTCCCACGTGTCCGGCCCCGGCCCTCCCCGGCAGTGACCCATCCCGGGAATCATGAAGAGACGCGCGCGCTCACGCGCCGCGTCGAGGTCGCCGCCGAACGTCGCGCCGACCATGCGCTCGTAGTAGTCGACGGTGCCACCCGGGACGATTAATCCGTCCGACCAGCCGTGGTACATGATCAGCTTGGCTTCGCGCTCGAGCAGCATACGCGACAGATCGGGATCGTTCGCATCGGTGATCGCCTTCATGAAGTCGCCTTTCCCGCTGGTGACATCGTCGATATCGAACTGCCACCACGCCCACTCCGGTGGAGTCGCATTCGCAAGAGGTACCCGTGACACGTCGTTCAAGTCGCGCGGTGCCACGCCGGGATCGGTCTCGTAGAAGAGGTAGTTCAGGTGATCGGCGGTCACCCCTAACGCACCGGCCCTGTAGCGGTTCCGAGCATTGGGGATGTACAGGTTGATCCACTGGTCTTCGGATCCCAGGGTGTGCCCTGGATAGATGATCCGGCCCGAGCTGTCGTACGCACCCGAATAGAAGTCCTTCACGTGCTGGAGCTGCAGCCGCGTGAAGCACGCATCGCCGTTCACGTCGTTTCGGCACATCATCCCACCGAGATCGCGATCCGGGTCGAAGGCGACGGCGGGCGGGGTGGCG
>Ga0224512_10002586_pt1 | contig 16485 bp, 15 predicted proteins | sample SF_May12_sed_USG_4_FD_169103 | JGI IMG/M metagenome (GOLD analysis project Ga0224512, IMG submission 169103) | Sediment microbial communities from San Francisco Bay, California, United States - SF_May12_sed_USGS_13 | ecosystem: Environmental > Aquatic > Marine > Sediment | place: USA...
CAAGCAGCGCTCCCGATCGGACGCCGGCCGTGGCGTCAGCGAGGATTCCCGGCGAGCCGTCGGCGTTCATCAGTGCCGCCGTCCACTCGCCCTCCTCGACCTCCCAGATGAACTCCTGGGTGCCGCTACCGGACGCAGAGGCCACCCAGAATCCCTGCTCGGTGGGCGGCGTCGGTGAATCGGTACCCGGGATGGCGCGGTACCGGACATCCCCATCCGAATCGACGTCGCGGATCTCGTCGCGTGCCACATCGGCCAGATAGCCGTCGACGTCGGCCTTGGGACCGATCCCGATGAAGACTTCAGATGACCGGTCGCCGACGCCGGTGATCCGGAGACGCACCGAGACGTCGACGAAGTCCAAGAGCCAGTCCGGCGGACCGGGATCGGCGCGCAGATCGACCTCAGTCGTGGTGATGGCCGCCGTGCCGCTATTGAGTCGGTCGAGGGTGACGTCGAAGTAGCCGTCGTCCTCGCGCTCGACTACGTGAGCCACGGTCAGCACCGATCCACCCACGAAGAGCCCGAGTGCCGGCAGCAGGACAAGCACTCCTATGACGATCGCGACGATCCTTCCGGCCTTCATTCGGTCTTCCTCCCGGAGCTTGGGTCGAGCCCGGCATAGGCCCGATGAAACCGTAGCTCCCTTCGATGATGGTTGTCAGAGCCGAAAGTCCCCTGGCGCCATACGCAGTGAGACCAGTCGGGACGGGTCGGGGCCACCTCGCCGACCTCATGACGCGAAGGGCGGGTCGGACAGCTGGAGGTGTCCGGTCGGGTGGCGTAGCAGCAGCGCGGGTCGGCCTACGTCACCCTCACCTCGGTGCTACCTCGGCACTATCTCGTGCCACACGGATCCGGGGACGGCTCTTCTCTTCATGAGGGACATCGGAAACGATGTCCAGTAGGCCTCGGCGTCTTCGACCGAGTCCCACTCGTAGACGCCCTGGAACATCACTGTGTCCCGTCCGAGCATCCAGGCCTTGGACCGGAATCCGGGCTGGGCCGCAATGAATGGAGCCGGTATCAGCGAGAGCCTCTTGTTCGCCTTCACCGAAAACTTGGCGAAGTGAAACCGCACGGTGAACACGGCGCCCGGCTTCTCGGGCTGCGCCTCGGTCGGGTCGAGGACCATCTTCCGGAAGACCACGAACTCCTCGTGGGGCCCTTGATACACGTCACCGATACAGTTCTTCAGAAAGTGAACCCGACCACGCAGCCTGGACGCGGTAGCACGAGCCAGCATCGCAGGAGGTAGTTGGCCGATCGACATGACTTGCCTCCCTCATCGAATGCCCGGATGGGCACAGCCGTCGATTCTTGTCTTGATCCGAATGCTCCCACCGTGGCTCTTCGGGCGGTAGGGGCCGAGGGCACTACCTGTGGCGTCGACCTTGCTCTGGCGATTCCTGTGAGTTCGAAGCTCATATCCCAGAGCCGTCGTACATAGGCTCGCTTGATAATGTCCGAGACCGATTCGGAGCGCGAGCCTGCGGCCCAACCCGGCGCTGGGGTCGCTTCCGAAGGTGAGAATCCCAGAAAGCCGCGTTGGCGCCGGGTGCTTGGTGTCGTGGCATCGATGGCGCTGGTGGCCGCCTTGTTACTCGGCGTTCTCCCCACCATGGCCGATTTCGGTGAGGTGTGGGACGCCATCCGATCCCTGACCTGGCTCGAAGCCACCAGCCTGCTCGTCGCCGCCGGTTGGAACATCATCACCTATCAGCTCATCATTCTGGCGGCCCTACCCGGCCTCACGCTGTTGCGGGCATTCGTGGTGGGTCAGATATCGACCGCCGTCACGAACACGCTCCCCGCCGGCAGCGCCATAGGAGTTGGTGTCACCTATGCCATGTTCTCTTCGTTCGGGTTTACCAGCGGTTCGATCGCGATCGCTTCGGTTGTCACCGGCTTGTGGAATACGTTCGTCAAGTTGGCTCTCCCGGTGGTTGCGTTGGCGCTGCTCACCTTCCGGGGGAACAGCAATGCGGCGTTGCTATCGGCTTCGCTCACCGGTGTGGTCGTTCTGATCGGGGCCATCGGTTTAGGGGCGCTGATCATGTCGAGCGGGCGAGCCGCCCACCGGGCGGGGGAACGGATCGGCGCCATCGCCTCCCGGCTCCTCCGCCCGTTCAAGCGCGGACCGTTCCAGTGGGGTGCCGGATTTGTGCGGTTCCGCTTGCAAAGCATCGACCTGCTACGTCGCCGGTGGCATCTGATCACCCTCGCCACGGTCGTCAGCCACCTTTCGCTCTTCGCTCTGCTGCTGCTGTCCCTGCGTCATATGGGCGTGTCGGCCGACACCATCACGGGGGCGGAGGCACTGGCCGCCTTCGCCGTGGTGCGGCTCGTCACGGCGATACCGATCACGCCAGGAAACCTCGGCATCGTCGAGGTCGGCCTCGCCGCCGCGCTCGTGGTCGCCGGAGGAGAAGAGTCGCTGGTGGTGGCCGCGGTGCTCATCTACCGGGCGCTCAGCTATCTGGTGCAAATCCCGCTCGGCCTGGTGGCCTACATCATCTGGCGATCGAAGAAATCGTGGCGTTCGCCGTCCACCACCGCCACCTCGTAAGAACTATTGGTTCTCAACGTTTCGGGTTCGTTCGGCCTCTTCAGGGGCCAACTTGTGAAGCGTCCGTGGGTATGCCCGCCAGATCACGGCGGCCGTTGCCGCTAAGACCATCGCTGCTGCCCAGAACGCCAGCTGCATGCCGTCGACGTAGGCGAGCCTGGCCGCCTCGGCGAGCCGAATACCTGCATCGCCACCGATCTGGCCGGCAACAGCGAGCGCCGCACCGATCGAGTCGCGAGCAGCGTCGGCCGCCTCGTTGGGTAGCCCCGCCAGGGAGTCTGCGATACCGGTGCGGTAGCCAGACGACAGCAGGGAACCGAGCAGCGCGATTCCAAGGGAGCCGCCTACCTCGCGAGTGGTGTCGTTGACGGCTGAGCCGACTCCGGCCTGATCTTGCGGCAACGACGACACGATGGCTGCAGTCGACGGCGGCATCAAGACGGCAAGCCCAGCCGCCGTGATCACGATGAGTACGGCGATGATTCCGTAGTGGGTTGAAACGTTGACGGTTCCGAACATCACGAGCCCCGCCGAGGACAGCAGGAGTCCCGATGTCACCATCACTCGATTTCCGTATCTCTGAGCCAAGCCAGCGCTGCGGGGAGCGACGATGATCATCGTTCCTGCGAAGGGAAGGGTGCGCACCGCCGCCGCCAGCGGCGAGTGGCCCTGGGCGAACTGGAAGAACAGGGTCAGGATGAAGAAGAATCCAAACATCGCCATGAACGAAGCACTGATCGTGAGGCTGCCAAGAGAGAAGGGCCGATTTCGGAAGTAGCGAGGGTCGAGCATCGGGTGCTCGGTTCGCAGCTCCCACCAAACGAAGAGTCCGAGCAGCGCGACCGCCGCCGCCAACCCGCCGAGGACTATGGCGCTGCTCCATCCCGACTCTGGACCCTGGATGATGGCGTACAGGAGGATTCCCAGACCGGCGATCGACAGAAGGGAGCCGACGGGATCGAGCGGTCGCCTCTCTCGCTCTTTCGACTCGGGCACGATTCGGGCAACGGCCACTAGTGCAGCCACCGCAATGGGCACATTGATGAAGAACACTGAGCCCCACCAGAACGACTGGAGAAGCAGGCCACCGGCGATGACCCCAAGGGCTCCGCCGGCACCAGCGAATCCGGCCCAGATCGCTATGGCCTTGCCGCGTTCACGGCGGCGGAACACCACCGTGATGATCGACAACGTCGCCGGCATGATCAGCGCCGCGCCGACACCCATCGCGGATCGGGAACCGATGAGAGCGAGTGGTCCCCCAGAGCGTGTCGCCAGCAATGCCCCGATGATGAACAGCGTCAACCCGACCAGGAGCATTCGCTTGCGTCCGAACCGGTCGCCGAGTGCTCCTGCTGGTAGTAGCAGTCCGGCGAACACCAGGGCGTATGAGTCGACGATCCACAGCAGCTCGGTGTTCGACGGCTGCAGTGCGTCGCGGATGCTGGGCAATGCCAGGTTGAGTGAGCTAACACCAGCAACCACTAGGACCAGGCTGGTGCACATGACCCCGAGGATCAACCAACGGCGAGGGTGGCCCTCTTCGGAGTTGTAATCGGTCACGTGGTGGAGTCCTGCTGCCAAGCGATGTCGCACCTTACCGGTCGCCCGGCTTAACCCCAGGGAAAGAGCCCAAGGGCGGCACGGTTTTGGAGTCAGGACTCCCCCCTCCCTTCAGGGAGGGGTTGGGGGAAGGGAATCGTGGGAGCCGGGAGTGGTAGGTTCGGGAGCGGACCGACCGGCGAGTGACGGAGGTGTATCCATGGCAGTTCGTGAAGGGTGGCAAGGGCGGTTCTTTGAGGACTTCGAGGTAGGCGATGTGTATCGGCATCCGCTGGGCCGCACCATCACCGCCAGCGACAACGCCTGGTTCACGCTGGTGACCATGAACACCAACGAGCTGCACTTCAACGATCACTACTCGGCCCATACCGAGTTCGGCAAGCAGTTGGTCAACTCGGCGCTGACACTTGCCATCGTGGTCGGGCTCAGCGTCACCGACGTCAGCCGCAACGCGGTGGCCAACCTGGGATGGGAAAAGGTAAGGATGCCGCACCCGGTGTTCATCGGCGACACCCTGTACGCCGAGTCGGTCGTGCTGACGGCCCGCGCTTCGGAGTCGCGCCCCTATGCCGGCATCGTCAGCGTTGCCACCCAGGGGCTCAACCAGGACGGCGATGTGGTGCTCACCTACGAGCGATCGGTGATGATCTACCGCAAGGACGCCCCCCAGTTGCAGGAGATCTTCCCCGAGGCAAAGGAGCCCATCGAGCGCCTCGGTCCGCAGTAGCGCTGCCGCGCGGTTCGGGCTGCTAGGACGGCAGCCCTCCCGCCTTGCGCAAGCCTTTGGCGATCACGGTGCGCAGTACCTCGTTGGTGCCCTCGCCGATGGCCATGAGGGGAGCGTCGCGATAGAAGCGCTCCAGTTCCAACTCGGTCGAGTATCCGTAGGCGCCATGGATCCGCATCGCATCGAGCGAGATGGTGAGTGCCGCCTCCGAGGCGTAAAGCTTGGCCATGCTCGATTCGACGTTGGCGCGCCCCGCATCGAGGCGGCTGGCGGCCCAATAGGTCAACAGCCGGGCAGCCTGCAGCGCGGTGGCCATGTCGGCCAGTTTCAGTTGCATCGCCTGGAAGTCGATGATCGGCTGGCCGAAGGCGTGACGTTGCTGGGAGTACTCCAGAGCTGTCTCGAAGGCGGCTTGCGACAGGCCGACGGCCCGCGCCGCGATGTTGATGCGGCCGGTCTCCATGGCCGATAGCGCCTGCTGCAGGCCCCGACCCTCTTCGCCCCCCAGGAGGTTGTCGACGTGAACCCGGGCGTCTTGCAAGACCAGCTCGCACGTCTCGGTTCCCTTGTAGCCGAGCTTGTCGAGGTCCCGTGACACGGTGTAGCCGGGTGTGTCCTGGTCGACCAACAGGATGCTCATTCCCTTATGGGCGGGCTCCGCGCTGGGGTCGGTCTTCACCAACACCGGCATCGGATCGGCGTAGCGGGCGTTGGTGATCCAGATCTTGGTCCCATTGATGACGTAGTGGTCGCCATCTCGCACCGCCCGGGTCTCGATTCCTTGCAGGTCGGTTCCCGCTGCCGGCTCGGTGAGGGCGATGCCGGTGCGGCGTGCCCCGGTGGCGAGGTCGGGCAGGTGTTTCTGCTTCTGCTCCTCGGTGCCGTGGTTGGCGATCATCCAGCACGACAGGGAGTGACTGCCGAGGATGCCGGCGATGCCCATCCATCCTCTCGAGATCTCCTCGAACACCAGAGCGAACGACACCATGTCGGCTGCGGTGCCGCCGTATTCGGCAGGAACCAGCAGCCCGAACAGACCCATCTCCTTCATCTTCTCCACGATCTCGGTGGGGTAGCGGCCGGCGTGCTCCCACTCCCGCGCCACCGGCTTGATCTCCCGTTCCACGAAGTCGCGCAGCGAGGCACGAAACAGCTCTTGTTCGGGCGTCAGCTCAAAGTCCATCCGGCAACTCCTTCGTCGATTCCGGTCTCTCCGACCCAAATGCACCCGCAGTGCGCAACTCGTCGATCCGTTCCGGTGCGTAACCGAGCAGTTCCTCGAGGACGTAGCCGGCGTCCTCGTCGCGCCGTGGGCCGGGTCGGTGGGTGGTCCGTGGCGGACCGACCCGCACCGGGCTGGCGACGTGGCGCACCGTGCCGAAGCGGGGGTGCTCGGTATCGATGATCAAGTCGCGTGCGGCCACCTGGGGGTCTTCCATCGCTGCCGCCACCGAGTTGACCGGTCCCGACGGTACCTGGGCCGCCGCCAACGCCTCCACCCAATGGGCGGTGCCCCGGCTGCGGAATACGTCGTCGAGGATGGGCAGCAGTTCGTCGCGGTGCTGGTAGCGGCCGGCGAAGTCCCCGAAGCGCGGGTCGGCGGCCAGCTCGGGTCGCTCGATGGCTTCGGTGAGCTTGCGCCAGAACTTCTCCTTGGCGCAGGCGACCACGATCCAGCCGTCGGACGTTTCGAAGTTCTGAAATGGCACCAGAGAGGGATGGGCTGAATGCGGGGTACGTTGCGGGATGTAGCCGCGGGTGAGGTGCCATGTTGCCGGGTAGGCCAACAGGTTGAGGGCGGTATCGAACAAGCTCACGTCGCAATCCATGCCCACGCCGTCGCGCCGTGCTGCGTGGATCCCCACCATCGTGGCGAGAGCCGCCACAAAGCCGCCGCTGTAGTCGACCAGCGACGGCCCCGACTTGGTGGGAGGGCCATCTGGCTCGCCGGTCAGGTCCATCCACCCCGCCAAGCCCTGGAGGACGTAGTCGTAGCCGGGATCTGCCGAGCGGGGCCCGGTCATCCCGTAGGCGCTGAGCGAGCAGCAGACGATGCGGGGGTTGACTGCGGCGAGGTCCTGGTAGCGGATCCGCAGCTTGGCCGGCACGTCGCCTCGCAGGTTGGAGAACACCGCATCGGACACTCTGACCAGGTCCTCCAGGATGGCCCGGCCTGCCGCCGTGGTTATGTCGAGGTCGATGCTGCGCTTGCCGCGGTTGAAGGTTTCGAAGTACAGGCTTTCGTCCGCTTCCTGGTAGGGCGGTACGTAGCGGCTGACGTCGCCGCCGCTGTCGGGACTCTCGATCTTGATGACATCGGCGCCCAGGTCTGCCAGGTGCACCGATCCCCACGGCCCGGCGCCGTATTGCTCGATGGCGATGATCCGAACGTCTTCGAGGGGCTTCACAGTGGGCTCCCGAGGGTCAAGTCACGTTCTAGCGGTCGACGGCGGTGGGTGCACCTCGGGTGGTCGCACCGGTCTCCACCGCCACGTGCCGCGGCCGACTCTGTGGGCGCCTATCGCTAGGAATCCAGCCACGGTTAGCCAGGGGAGGGTGTAGCCGCCGCTGATGTCGAGCAGAAGGCCGAAGATTGGTGGGGCGATAACGATGCCGAGTTGGTTGCCGGTCATGGCGAGGGCCAGGGTGAGGCCGACGGCACGGCGCGGAGCTATCTCGGCGACGTGGACCACCCACGGCCCATACCAGCCGAAGCCGAAGAAGCCCACGGCGGCGGACAGGGCCAACACTGCAGCGGTGCTGCTTCCTGAGGGGATGAATGCCAGCACGACGAAGAGAGCAGAGGTGGCCACGATGGCAGTGGTAACGGGTATGACCCTTCCTCCCCGAGCGCGGTCGCTCCAGGCGGCCAGCGCCACTCGGCCTGCCCCTCCGGCGATGGTGGTGGTGAACAGCATCCAGGCTCCCGTTGTCACCGGCATGCCGACGTCATCGCGCAGGTAGAGGATCAGGTAGGTGATGACGGAGAACTGGGCGCAGACCATGACCAGACCGGCCCACATAACCCGCCGGGTTTCGCGGTCGGCCAGGGCGGTGCGAATCTCGGTTGCAAAGTGGTAGCCGCTGCGATCTGGGGCGACGGGAGGGTGGCGGTCGACCAGGTAGAAGATGATGCTGCCCGCCGCCGCCACCGCGGCGGCGGTGAGTAACGCCACTCGCAACCCGGAGCGCTCTGCCATCGCTGGCAGCACGGCCGCAGCGAGAGCGCCGCCGAGCGGAAGGCCGGTCTGGCGTATGCCCATGGCCAAGCCGCGCTCTTCGTCCGAGAACCAGATGGCTACCACCTTGGCCCCACCGGGTTGGGAGGCGGCGTACCCCGTTCCGCCCGCCACCAACACGAGCAGAAGCAGCAGGTACGAATCGACGTAGGCGGCACCGGCGGCACCGGCCGCCATGATCATCGCCCCGCCGCTGATGGCGGGACGTTCGGAGTGATGGTCTAGGAAGCGGCCCACCGGGAGGAGGGCGAAGAGGGGCGCCAGCGCTATCGCCGTCACGATGAGCCCGGTCCGGGCGCCGCTCAAGTCGTAGGCGTCCTTGAAGAACGGAGCCAGGGTGCCGATGCCCAACAGCACGAAAGCAGCGCAGGTCTGGACGATGACGGCCGCGGCGAGGATCGCCCAGCGGTACGGAGTGGACGGGAGCGAGGTCAACGAACGCCGAGGAACGCTCGTCGCACCTCTGGATCGTCGAGTAGTTCTTGACCGGTTCCCTGGTACGTGTTTTCCCCAAGCTCGAGCACGTAGCCGCGATGCGAGGCCTCCAAGCCCTGGCGGGCATTCTGTTCGATCATCAACACGGTGAGCCCGATCTCGGCGTTGAGCCGCTCGATGTGCTCGAAGATCATCTTCGTGATCGATGGCGCCAGACCGGCCGAGGGCTCGTCCATCATGATCAGTTTGGGCTCGAGCAGCAGCGCCCTCCCGATCTCGAGCATGCGTTGTTCGCCTCCGCTCATGGTGCCGATCCGTTGTTTGGCACGATCTCGAAGTCGCGGGAAAAGGCCGAAGACGAGCTCGATGCGCTCCTGGATCCGATTACGGTCCCTCTCGAGGTACAACCCCATCTCGAGGTTCTCCAGCACCGTCATCTGGGAGAACACGCTTCGGAGTTGGGGAACGATGGCGATGCCGGCCCGCAGAACATCCTGCGGCGTGAAGTTGGTGATATCTGAACCATCGAAGATGACATTGCCCTTGCGGACGCTGATGAGGCCGTAGATGGCGCGGAACACGGTCGACTTCCCGGCGCCGTTGGGGCCGATTACGCAGACGATCTCGCCGGGATGGACTTCCAGGTTGACCCCGCGCAGGATGTCGAAGTCGAGGTAACCGGCGTACATGTCTCGCACATCGAGGAGCTGGGTGGTGGATGGCTGGCTCATGCCCCGAAGTACGCCTCGATCACGGCTTCGTTCTCGATGACTTCGCTGGGGGTTCCTTCCGCCAGCTTCTCGCCGAAGTTGAGAACGTAGACCCGGTTGCACATGTCGGAGATGAACCGCATGTCGTGTTCCACAACGAGGAAGGAGACGCCCTCGTCGATGTTGAGCGTCCGGATGCGGTCCTTGATGGTCTCCACCAGCGTGGGGTTGACCCCCGAGGCGGCCTCGTCCAGCAAGATGAGCTCGGGGTCTGGCATCATCGCCATCCCCAGCTCGAGCAGGCGCCGTTGGCCACCCGACAAGGTCCCGGCCGGGCTGTCGACGAGGTGCTCCAGCGTGAGGAAGTCGACCAGTTTTCGGGCTCGAGCTTCGGTATCGGGATGGCTTGGGCTGAGCTGACTCAATAACGATTCCCCGCGCCACTGGCGCGAGACCAGCATGTTCTCCAGAACCGTGAGCTTGCGATAGACCCGGATCACCTGGAAGGTTCTCGACATGCCGAGGTGCGCCACGTTGTGTGGCTTGAGCTTGGTGATTTCGGTCCCCTTGAAGAAGACCCGGCCCTCGTCGATCGACTGCACCCGGCTCAAGCAGTCCAACAACGTCGTCTTGCCGCTGCCGTTGGGCCCGATGAGCCCCACCACTTCTCCCGGGTATACCGCGAAGTCGACGCTGTCGACCGCTACCAGGCCGCCGAAGCGTTTGGTGACGCCACGGCCCTCCAGCAACGGAGCGGTGTCCATGGTCATGGCTGCGCTCCCTCGATGGGCCCGTCCTCTCCCGGACCAGGTTCGTTCGGGTGCTCGGCGCGGGTGCCGAAGTAGCGCCCCCACAGGCTCTGCAGGGTGGTACCCGAGCCGTTGCGACGGAACAGCCCCACCAGTCCGGTGGGAACGAAGAGGACGATCCCGATGAGCAGGCTGCCCTGGATCATGAGATGCCAATCGAAGAAGGCGGCCCAAACCACGTCTCGCAGCCAGTAGATGGCGGCCGCCCCCACCACGGGCCCCGCCACCGTGCCCAGGCCTCCCAGCATGGTCATCATGACCAGGTCGATGGTGCGGCTATCGACGAAGACAACATCGGGATCGATGAAGGTGTTCTGGTAGGCCCACATCCCCCCGACGATGCCGGTGAGGAAGCCGGCGATGACGAAGATGGTGATCTTGTGGAGAGTCGTGTTTATGCCCCGCATCTCCGCGCCCACCTCATCCTCACGGATCGCGATGAGGCTGGATCCGAACTCGGAACGCCTGATCCACCATACGAACATGATGATGGCGACGGCCAGGCCCAAGGTGAGGTAGTAGAACAGAGCTCGGTTCAGGTAGGGGGGAAGGGTGAGGCCCACCCCGCCTCCCGTGACCGGCTTGGACACCCGGATGATCTCGCGCATAGCCACGAAGGTGCCGAGCATGGCGATGGAGAAGTAGGGGCCCTTGAGCCGCAGGGTGGGGAACCCGATCATCACGGCGAAGATGGCAGCGACTATCGCCCCGACGATGACGGCACTCCAGAACGGCCATTGGATCGAGTGCTGGTTGGTCATCATGACGCCCGTCGCGTATGCCCCGAGCCCGAAGAACACGGCGTGGCCGAAGTCGACGTAGCCGATGAACCCGCCTGTGAGGTTCCAGTTGGAGGCGAGGGCGATCAACATGAACACCTGCGTGAACTGGAACAGGCGGGAGTCGGTGACCCAGGTCTGGTCGGCCACCTGGGTGCCCAGCGGCATGATCAACAGGGCCAACAACAACAAAGCGAGCGCGATCTGCTTGTTGCGGGTGGTGCGAGCCTGCTGTTCGAGGGTGGCGAGAGCGGTCATAGCTGCTCCGCCTGCTCGACTGGCCGAAGACCCCCGAACAGCCCCTGCGGTCGGGTGATCAGTACCACAACCAACAGCACGAAGGCGGCCACGACGGCGAGGTTGGTGCCGATGCGATCTACGTAGATTCCGATCATCGATTCGACTATGCCCAACACCATGCCTCCCATTAGCGCTCCCGGAATGCTGCCCAGGCCGGCCAGGGCGGTGATGGCGAAGGCGCGCAGGGTGAGGGGAGCTCCCATGAAGGGGTGGACCGCCTGGGTGGGGCTGATCATGGTGCCGGCCACCCCGGTAATGGCGATGCAGATGCCGAAGGTGAGGGCGTAGATCGCATTGATGTCGATCCCCACGATGCGCGCCGCTTGCTTGTTCTGCGCAGCGGCCCGGATCGACTTGCCGGTTCTGGTGCGATTGAGAAAGGTCCACAGGCTGGCCATGATCACGAGCGCCAACCCCAGGATGATCGTTTTGGTCACCGGAATCGTCACGTTCCCCACGTTCCAAGCGCCGCTGAACTCGGTCTCGGTGATGCGGGGATCTGCCGAGTAGGCAAGCTTCACCGCGTTGGCGATGATGATGGAGAGGCCGAAGGTCACCAGCAACGAGACCAGTATCGGCTGGTCGACGACGCGATTGATCAGCACTCGCTGCACGATGTAGCCGACGATGAACATCAGCGGGAACACCAAGATGATGGCGTAGAACGGCTCCCAGCCGAAGTCCTTGTTGAGCACCCATGTGGTGTAGGCGCCCAGCATGATGAACTCGCCGTGAGCCAGGTTGATGACCCCCATCACTCCCCAGATCACCGAGAAGCCGAGCATCATGGCCCCGTAGAAGGCGCCGAGCATTATTCCGTTGATTAGCGCCTGGAGGAACTGGTCCATTGGCCCCTCTCGTCGAGAAAGAGACCGGCCGCAGGTCGGCCGGTCTCTAACTCATTCACTTAGCTGCGGGCACCGATCACTTGTCTTCCCAGGGAGGGGCCGGGTACTCAAGCGGAGCCACTGCCGCCTCACTAGGAGCCACGACGTTTATCACGCCGTCCTGGATCTGGATGCTTCCCATCGGCTTGCCAACGTTCTTACCGGTTTCATCGAAATTGATCGGGCCGTAGAAAGTCTCGATGTCCAGATCGAACATGGCCTGTCGCACCGCGTCCATGTCAAGGGTGCCGGCATTCTCGATCGCCACCATCAGGGCCAGTGGCGTTGCTGCCGACTCGGCGGCTTGGTAGGTGGGGGCCTCGCCCCACTTCTCTGTGTACCGGTCGTAGAAGTCGCCCGAGGTGCCAAACCATTCGTCCGACCAGCTCATCGTGCCTTCCCACTGGGTGGGGCCAAGGATGAAGTTGGCGTCGGATCCGACCTCTTCCACAAACGACGGGTTGGATGGGCCAACGGTGATCACCATGCCCTGCGGATTGAAGTCGAGCTCTTTGGCAGCACGAACGAATAGCAGGGCGTCGTTGAAGTGACCGCCACCGACGAAGATGTCGGGTTCGAGGTCACGGAACTTGGTCATGATCGCCGAAACGTCGGTGACCTCCAGGGGATAGGTCTCCACCCCCAAGAGCTCCAAGCCGTACTCCTCGGCCCACCGGATGGCACCCTCGGCTACCGAGGTTGGGAACGCAGTGTCCTCGTAGGCGATAACCACGGACTCGGCGCCGGCGTCGGCCAGCGCCTTGAGGGCGGACTGGGTGTAGTTACCGGCCGGCGTAAGCACGGCGAAGATGTTCTCGAACCCTCGCTCGAAGATGCTCTCCGAGGCGCCGTTGCCTTCAACCATGATTATCCCGTATTGCTCAGCGATGGCCGAGGCCGACATCGTCAGACCGCTGGAGTATGGACCCAACAGGAAGTCGACCTGGTCCTCGTTGATCAGCTGTTCGACCAGACTTGCGGTCCGGTCTGCGTCGCCTTCGTCGTCGTACATGACGATCTCAACTTCGTAGCGTTCGCCACCGACGTTGATGCCGCCGTACTCCTCGTTGACCCAATCGGCCCAGGTGATATAGCCCTGACGGGTGTCTTTGCCCTCGCGAGCGAACCTCCCCGTCTCACTGACGGCCGCTCCGAGCCTGATGGTGCCGGCAAAACCGGCCTCGGTGGCTGGCGGCGCTTCGGTCGCGGCCGGCGCCTCGGTAGCGGCAGGAGCATCCGTGGCAGCCGGGGCCTCGGTAGCTGCGGGCGCTTCCGTATCGCTCGACTCATCGTCGCTGCACGCAGCAGCGACGAGCACGAAGGCGAGAAGCATTGCGAATAAGTGAAATCGGCGGACCTTCATTGATGACATCCTTCCGTCCGTCTGCCCGCGGGAGTCCGCGAGGTGAATAACCGAACCGTGGGACACTAGGTAAGCACAAATCAGCACTGGGTGTCGAATGGACCAGCGAGCAGACATTTCTTTCGCGACCTTCAGTTGTCGTCGGCCGGGTCGGCTCGCAACCACGCTCGCAGCTCGTCGTCGTGCTCACCAAGGGAAGGAGGTGCGGCGCGGACATCGACCGGTGTGTCCGATAATCGGATCGGGGACCGCGTCGATAAGAACGCGGCGCCGTCCGCCATTGGCGTGCTGACCACCAGATCACGTTCGAGTTCGTCGGCGAAAGCGAAAGCCTCGGCCACAGAGTTCACCTGCGCCGCAGGCACCCCGGCCGCTAGGAACAGCACCACCCACTCGCCTGCGGTTCGAGTGGACAGAGCTATCTCGAGTTCAGTCTCGAGGCGATCGATGTTGGCCACCCTGTCCTTGTTGGTGGCGAAGTCGGGGTGGTCCACCAGATCTGGTCTGTCGATCACTTGGCAAGTGCGTGCCCAGATCTGTTCGGAGCCACCGGCCAGCACGACGTCCCCATCGGAGGCCCGGTAGGACTGGTACGGCGCGATCGAAGGGTGTCGATTCCCCATCTTCTCAGCGACCGCTCCCGCCAAAAGGTGGCTCGAGCCCACGTTGAGCAGCGAAGCCAGGCCGGTGTCGACTAGAGATACTTCGAGATTCTGGCCGCGCCCCGACTCCTCTCGCACTCGGAGCGCCGCAAGGATTCCGGTCACCGCGTAGAGACCGGCGATCTTGTCGAACAGTGCGATCGGCATCTTGGTGGGAGGAGTGCCCGGTTGGCCGTTGATGCTCATCATGCCGCCCGTCGCCTGAACCAGCAGGTCGTAGCCCGGCATCGCTGCTCCGGGTCCCTGTGAGCCGAACCCCGAGATCGTGCAGTAGACCAGGCCCGGGTTCCCATCTCTTACGTCGTCGTAACCGAGGCCCCAGCGGTGCATCGTTCCCGGCCGGAAGTTCTCTACCAACACGTCTGCCCTGGTTGCGAGCCGTCGCGCTAGCTCGGCATCGGCGTCGTCGGCCAGGTCGAGCGCGATGCTTCGCTTGTTGCGGTTGACGCCCTGGTAGTAGGTGCTGGTGCCGCCATGCCAGGGAGGCCCCCACATCCTGGTGTCGTCACCAGATCCGGGACGTTCCACCTTGATCACGTCGGCGCCAAGGTCGCCGAGGACCATCGTCGCTACCGGGCCGGCGAGGACGCGGGTGAAGTCGGCCACGATCAGGCCGTCCAAAGCTCGATGGTTGCTAGTTGGGCTGCTCATGGGTGCTGGGATTTCGGGGTGTTCGCCATCTTCACCGTTAACTCGGCCGGTTCGGCCCGTACCTCGATACGTGGTACCGATTGACGTCGCGCGACCGGATGCCGATGGCGTCGAGTTCCCTGGAGAACTCGGCGAAGTGTGGTGCCTCGAAATGGGCCAGTAGATGGTGTTCCTCCTCCCACTCCTCGAAAAGGTGCACCCTGCCCTCCTCGGCAAGGTCAGCGAAGAACTCGTAGCTGATACAACCATCCTCGGTGCGGGTGGCTTCGGCCACTCGCCCTGCTGCTGCAACGAATGCTGATTGATGGGCGGGATCGAAGGTGAAGATGCCGGCGACGATGATCATTTGATGTCTCCTAGCGGACTCGTAAGCGAAGGAGCCGCTCCTCGCCTTTCACCCGAAGCAGAATAAGACCAGTGAAATCAGTACTCCGTTTGACGCGTCGCAGTGAGCATGTAGAAGTGGTCGCCGTGATGGTTGATCGTTGTCTGCCATCGTCGCTGTTGAAAGAGGCCAGCGATGTGGGCCGGGTCATGGCTCACCTTGACCAGGCGATACCTGCGGCCATCTTGCACGGTGCGGTGAGACACCCACGGATCCTCCTGCTGAGCGGCCGCGGCAGCCAGACCGGGGTCATCGAAGGTGTGCTCGTCGACCAGCACCGCCGAACCGCCGGCCCGGCTGGCGGACGTGACCAGATCTACGAAGCCCGGCACTAGATCGGGCGGGACGTGACACAGCCAAAACGATGAGAACACGATGTCGTATCGCCGATCCGGTTTCCAGTCGAAGAGATCGGCAACTACGAAGGTCAGGTTCTGGTCGCCGAGCCGTTTGCGCGCCAGTTCCAGGGTTTCGCTGGCTGCGTCGACCAGTGTCACTGTGTCGGCCTTCTCTTTGAAGAGCTCCGTCCAACGTCCGGTTCCGGCGGCAAGATCGACGACGTCGCCCGCGAAGGGCGTGTCGCGAACCTTGGCCCGAAGCTTGTGCCACTCATCGAAGCCAGGATCTGACGGATCGGGCCCCATGGTGGCGTCGTACTCCGGAGCCCTGGCGCCGAAATAGGCGACTTGCTCGTCCAACAGCCGATCCGGTGACTTCTCAACCCCACTCATGGCAGCAGCCTAGATACGGCCCATTACCGCGCCCATGACGGCATCTCGGGCGCAGGTTTGGCCGTCGTGAGCGATGTGCCCTTGATCGCGTTTCTATCGACCGAAATGGGTCGAAGGGCTCTACTTGGCGGTAGCGGAGCCAAGGACCCTGTTCATTAGCACCAAGGGGGTGTGCCGGGCCTGGTTGGCTCAGGGACTGCCCATGACGCTTGTCGACCGGCGCAGATCGGCAAGGTTCCAGCATGCCGTTGTCCCCAGGGTCGGAGGGGTTGATATGTATGAAGCAGACCACGGTATTCGCGCACAGGCGCGCTCTCACCCGATTCGCGGCACCGAGGTCACATCGTTCTTATTGATCACGCTTGGGGTCGTGGTACTCAGTCAGGTAACACGGGTGCTCTTTCCGATCATGTTCGAGATCGGTGAAGATTGGGATTTCCTAGCCGCCGGCCTGGTGGCGCTGGCGGTGTTCGTGTTCCCTCTGGCGGCGTTGGCCCTCGTCATGGTTCCCCAAAGAGTCGCGTTGGCGGCTGGCGCCGGGTTGATGGCGTTGGTGTTGTTGACGCTTCGACTCGCAGAGCCAATCCCGGCCTGGCTCGCCGTTGTCGGAGTCGCCGTTGCTCTGGTTGGGGCGACGGTGCTCGCAGTTCGGTTGCCAATGGCCAGATCGATGAG